>Ga0194120_10003673_pt1 | contig 24728 bp, 21 predicted proteins | sample TA2MahCa65mmetaG_FD_148642 | JGI IMG/M metagenome (GOLD analysis project Ga0194120, IMG submission 148642) | Freshwater microbial communities from Lake Tanganyika, Tanzania - TA2015019 Mahale Deep Cast 65m | ecosystem: Environmental > Aquatic > Freshwater > Lake | place: Tanzania: Lake... | reverse complement strand
CGACAACGATAAATTCACCTTTGCCGAGCCGCGCATTTGTTCCGCCAAGTCCGTGCAATCTTCCGCCGACAATAACAGTCGGGTCAAGATTTCCCTCGAGCAACACCAAACTCGTCATCGAAGTCGTCGTTGTTTTTCCGTGTGTTCCTGCGATACCGATTCCATATTTCAAACGCATTACTTCTGCAAGCATTTCCGCACGACGAATTATAGGAATTTTTCTTTGCTGTGCTTCGACAACTTCTTCATTATCCATCGTTACTGCGGATGAATACACAAGCGCATCAACATCATCAACAATATTTTTTGAACTATGCCCTTCAAAAATTTTTGCACCGAGTTGTTGCAATCGCTCCGTAACATCGCTCAACGATTTATCGGAGCCAGAAATTTTGAATCCTTCGTTTAAAAGAATTTCTGCAATGCCGCTCATTCCCGCACCACCGATTCCGACAAAGTGTATTTTTTTTATGGAACTAAACATATTCTATTTCGTCATTGCGAGGAACGAAGTGACGAAGCAATCTTCTGATTTATCAAGTTCATTTTATGATAACCATCTTTTTCACTTTTGAAAAATTTCCTACTTGCAATTTGTAAAAATATAATCCACTTGAATACTGAGAGGCATCAAAATTAATTTCATACAGCCCTTTTGGTCTTGTTTCATCAATCAATGTCGCTAATTCTCTTCCAACCACATCAAATATTTTCAATGACACTGAATTGAAACTATTGAGAGTAAAACGGATAGTCGTCATTGAATTAAACGGATTCGGGTAGTTTTCTAACATTATTCCTTGAAGATTTTCCGCTCGACGCGAAATTTCATTTACTCCTAATACAACATCATAATTTAATAAATCAACCTTGAACGATTCATTAAATAAAGTTGAATGTGCTTCATACCTCATCCAAATAATTCCTATGTTTTTTTTATAGATTGAATTAAAACTTCTGTAATCACTTCCGCAAAATAGAATTCTCATAGTACTATCTTGGCTCGAAACATTTTGGAACCTGTAAATATGGTTTGAATCACAATAACGAAATGGTAAATACCACGAGTATAATCCATTTCCATAAGTAATATATAATTGGTGATTGCCTGTCAATTTTTCATAAAGCGGAAAAATTATTGAATCGTTTACATAATGACTCGTATCAGATACATTTCCATAATATTGGTGATAGCCCTTTACTTTCTTTTTTACGTACCAAATAATACTATCTGTATAGCGAATAGAATCTTCAATTTTATATGAGACAGTATCTGTTTCAATACTTCCTGAACACGGTCCACCAATTCCCTGACAATATTCATCAGAATGGTAAGAAGAATACTGCCAGCTATTATTTATAGACAATGGAAAAACATCCGAAAGTGAATCATTCGTAATTGAAAATGAGTTTTCAACAATAAAAAATAGTGTACCAATTATTACAAGTGCTAATTCTGATTTTCTCATAATTACCTCGTGAATTAAATTCTAAGAAGGTTACTTTCCCAACAACATTTTCAACGAAACTCCGAGAAGAAGTATTCCAAAAATTTTTTTCAACATATCATTCGAAAGCGTAACTGCAAGCGAACTTCCGAAATATGCGCCGAACAAATATCCAAGCGCAAGAACAATTGCAACATTTACATTGATATTTCCGCTGCGATAATATTCCATTACGGCAAGTATTCCCACCGGCGGAAGTAACATTGCAAGTGAAGTTCCTTGCGCCATTTTTTGCGAGAAGCCAAAAAGAAAAACGAGAATCGGAATAACAAACACGCCGCCGCCAACGCCAACAATGCCGCTCGAAAATCCAACGACTATTCCCGTGATGAGAAATAAAATTGTATTGAGATTGAATTCCATAATTTACTTGATTTGAGATTTGAGATGTGGGATTTGAGTCATACTACTCATATCGCAAATCCCAAATCTCAAATCGGTTTCTAAAATTTATTTCCAAATCTTCGTTTCATTTTTCGCGGAACACGTTCTGCGATGCGTTGCATTTCTAACAACAATTCTCTATCGCGTTCATATCTTCCGATTCGAATACGAAATACTCTTCGGCGCGATTTTGTTTTCAGTACAACAACTTGCCTACGACCTGCTGTTCGAACGCTTTTTTCGCGGCTGATATGCATCCATTCTATTTCTGAAATCGAATGAATATGTTCGTGAAATCGTGTCTTAAAAATCAATTGATGTTCCGTAATGAGCAACCGTTTATCTCGCAGCGTATTGAGTCCTAAGGTTACAAACGAGATACAAACGAAAATAATGAAGACATAAAAAATCGGGTCACGAAATACAAATTCGAATTTATCTTCAATAAAACTTCCGCGCACACCAATGTAAATAATCAATGTTACTAAATACACTAATGATTGTTGATAGTAAAAGTCGAGTTTATATTTAAATGTTTGTGCTTCCATTTTTTATGACGCTAATTTCAACACATATTCTGCAATATCTTTCGCTGCATTGGGATTCCCAAGTCGCTTGCAATTCGTTTCCAATTCTTTTCTTCGTAAATCATTGTTCAAGAGTAAGATGATTTTCTCACTCAAATCTGTTGAAACATTTTTATCAAGAATCATTTCTGCGGCATTTTCCTTTACTAACACTTTTGTATTTTCTTCTTGATGATTCGCTGTTGCAAACGGATACGGAACAAGAATCGCTGCTTTTCCGAGTCGCGTTATCTCAGCAATCGTTGTTGCTCCGCTTCGACACAACACCATATCCGCAATTGCATACGCGTAATCCATTCTTTCAATAAAAGCAGAAAGCCACAAATCGTTTTTAGAATATTTAAGACTTATTTTTTGCAACTCTTTCGCTTGATGTTTTCCCGTTTGCCAAATCAATCGAACATTATTTTTTGTAAGTTCATCGAGCAAATTCACAATAGCATTGTTCAATGTTGATGCTCCCAAACTTCCGCCAACGACAAGCAACGTTTTTTTTTCTATACTGGAATCGAAACCAAAATACTTCATTGCTTCTTCCCTATTCACCGTATCAAGTTCTGCACGTGTCGGATTTCCGGTTACGAAAATGTTGTCGCTTCGTTGTAAATAATTATTCGCAACTTTAAAGGTTAGATGAACTTGCGTTGCTCTTTTTGAAAGCAACCGCGTTGTAATTCCCGGATAACTATTCTGCTCGTGAATCACTGTTGGAATATTCAGCAAAGACGCAACAGAGACAACGGGTCCGCAAACATAACCTCCGGTGCCAACAACAACACTTGGACGAAATTTTTTTAAGATAAAAAACGACTGCAACAACGAAACCAAAACTTTTAACGGAAATAACAAATTCGTGAGCGAAAGATTTCGTTGCAATCCGCTAATCCAAATTGTTTGAAAACGAAATTTTCTTTCCGGAACAATACGTGATTCTATTTTATTTTTTGTGCCGACAAACAATATTTCAATCTGAGAATTTTTTTTTTCAATCTCTTCTGCTATAGCAATAGCAGGAAATACGTGACCGCCTGTTCCGCCGCACGCAAATAAAATTCTTATTCGGTTTGCCACGGCGATGGAGTGATTTCACCTATTGTTTCGTTGTTACTTGCACGGTCGTTCAGTTCTCGCTGTCTCGACTGTGATGAAATGTTGAGTAGAATGCCAACAGCAAACGACGATGCAAACATTGACGTTCCTCCGTACGAAATGAACGGAAGCGGCAAACCGGTTAAAAAAAACACGTCAAGGGTAACCGCCATATTAACAAATGTTTGAATGCCGATATTGGCTGTCAAACCAAGCGCAAGAAATTTTGCATAATCGTCAGTTGTTCTTGAAGCAATTGTTATTCCGCTTAATACAACAAACAAAAATGCAAATGCCAGCGATGTTGTTCCCAGAAACCCATATTCTTCGCCAATAATTGCATAAACAAAATCTCCCATCGGTTCCGGTAAAAAAAGATCACGCTGTTTACTTTCACCGGGAGCGACTCCTAGAATTCCGCCGCTGCCAAACGCTATCAGCGATTGACGTATTTGATAATCGCTTTTGGTGTGTTCTATTTTTCTATCAAACTTACTTACGATACGTTGCATCGCATACGGATTAAACGAGAGCCACACGCCGGCAAAAAACAGTAACAAAGCAAATACTATGAATAAATGTGCAAATCGCGCTCGTGCAACGTATAACATTCCACAACTAACAATCAGCATAATTCCGGAAACACTGAAGTGTGGTTCGAGAATTATCAAGCCAATAATAATTGCAACGGGGAAAATTTTTGGTATAAATCCCCACCAAAAATTTCTGATGCTGTATTCGTTTTTTCTCGATAAACTCCACGCAAGATAAATTATCAAAACATATCGCGCAATTTCCGATGGCTGAAAACTTATGAATCCTAACGAGAGAAACCGATTCGTATTGTTTGCACCGTTTCCCCAAACCAATACTATCACGAGTAATACAATTGTTCCAAGCAATAACCACAATGCAATCGGAATTTCTGAACGCGATGTAACATCACGATTTCTATATTTGAAAATATTCTTAGGAAACATACTATACCACTGATAAGGAATGAACATTCCTGCGCATAATGCAAGCAACCCAATTCCTACACGGAGTATTTGACTGTAAAGCAAATCCGTTGTTCCCTGGGGATTGTTTTTCGCCAACGCAATTCCTGCACCAATACTATAAATAACAAGGATACTGAAACCCATCAATACAAGTACGGTAAAAAACAACCATTTATCTATATGGCGAAATGTATATTTCATAAACTCTTGACAAGATTCTTAAAATCGTTTCCCCGTTCTTCAAAATTCAAATACCAATCAAAACTTTTACACGCGGGAGACAGAAGAACAATATCGCCGCGTCGAGATTTCGTTTTCGCTTTCTGTACTGCTTCATTCATTGATAAAACAATTTCAACGTTTACAAATCCAGAAAAGAATTGGAAAATTTTTTCCGCACTTTCACCGATTGCAATAATATCGCGAACATTTTTTTTTATCAACTCAACAACGTTTAAATAATCATTTCCTTTCTCTCTTCCACCGAGAAGAAGAATAATTTTTTGTTCTTTTTCCAATTCGAATGCTTTCAACGCAGGAATCAAAGCATCAACATTCGTTGCTTTGGAATCGTTGTAATATTTCACGCCGTTAAATTCGCGTACAAATTCAATGCGATGTTCAACGCCTTGAAACGTTCCCAATGCTTCCCGAATTGCATCAACAGATACATCGAATACTTGCGCCGCTAATGTTGCTGCCATTGCGTTTTCCGCGTTATGCATTCCGGGAATAACCATATCTTTGCGATTGAGAAACGAAACAGTTTGATTTTTTATCACCGTAGTAATAACATCGTTTTCAAGATATGCGCCCTTGTTCAATTTCATCGAACTACTGAAACCATACGTTTGCGCTTTTGTTTTTTTTGAAAGTGAACTCGTCCACGAATCATCCGCATTGTAAATAAAAATATCACGCGCATTTTGATTCATCGAAATGCGGGCTTTCGATGCAACGTAATTTTCCATTTTGTTTTCGTATCGGTCAAGATGGTCGGGGGTAATGTTTGTAATAATGGAAACGTTCGGATGAAATGTTTCACAAAAATCAAGTTGATAACTGCTTACTTCTAATACAACAATTGAATTCATATTTGTTTGCAACACAAAACCAGAAAACGGATTTCCGATATTTCCACCAACGAATGTTTCCTTTCCAAAATCGGAAAATATCTTTCCAAGTATAGCAGTCGTTGTCGTTTTTCCGTTTGTTCCGGTTACTGCGACGATTGGCGATTCGCAAAACCAACTTGCTAATTCTATTTCACTTACTATTTTTAACCCGCGTTGTTTTGCTTCAACAATCACGCGTGCATCATTTGGAACACCGGGGCTAATCACGAACAACTCACTATCAAAAACTTTTTCCGAATGTGTTCCAACTTCATAATTGACATTCAGAGATTTCAGTTGCGGAAGAAATGCAGAAAGTTTTTCTTCGGAATTCATATCGCTGACGAACAGAATTGCTCCGACATTTTTTAACAACGAAGCGGCGGCATTTCCACTTCGCGCTGCGCCGATTACTGTTACTTTTTTATTGCGCAAATCGTGTTTCACTATCGCAACTTCAACGACACCAAACTAAAAATCATCAACAGAATTGCGATGATATAAAATCGTGTTACAATTTTTTGTTCACTCCACCCAAGCATTTCAAAATGATGATGCAGCGGCGCCATTTTGAAAACTCGTTTTCCTTCACCATATTTTTTTCGCGTATACTTAAAATAGTAACGCTGAATAATCACGGAAACAGTTTCAATAAAAAATATTCCACCGAGAATCGGAAGCAGTAATTCTTGTTTCAACAAAACGCACATCGTTCCAATCGCTCCGCCAAGCGCAAGTGAACCGGTATCTCCCATAAACACTTCTGCCGGATGAGAATTAAACCATAAAAATCCGAGTGATGCTCCAACCAAGGCAGTGCAGTAAATTGTAAGTTCTCCGCTTTCCCGCAAAAACGGAATATTCAAATATTTTGCAACGACTGCATTTCCAGAAACGTAACAAATAATCGCAAGCGTAATTGCTACAATTCCGACTGTGCCCGCCGCAAGTCCATCAAGTCCATCAGTTAAATTTACAGCGTTCGATGTCGCGGTTATAACAAAAATAACGAGCGGAATGTACAGATAACTGAGATCGAGATAAACATTTTTTGCAAACGGTACAATCGTTGATGTTTTCAAATTGCGAATTGTATCATCCAGAAAGTTCGGGAAAAAATAAATCGCTCCGCCAACAATCGAGCCAACAATAATTTGTCCGATAAGTTTATCACGTTCAATCATACCTTTCGGTTTTTTTAAAATCACTTTTAAATAATCGTCAATGAAACCGACTGTTCCAAGAGCAAGCGTTGCAAACAACATCAAAAGCACATAACCGTTTTTCATATCCCCCCACATTAAAACGGGGATAATAGTAGCGCTCAATACAATTATTCCACCCATCGTTGGCGTTCCTGCTTTTTTGCGATGCGTTTCCGGCGCTTCGAGTTTTGCCGCTTCACCGATTTGTTTTTCTTTGAGAACGCGAATGATTTTCGGACCGATAACAAACGCTATGAACAATGCTGTAATCGTTGCAGCTCCAGCGCGAAATGTGATGAAACGAAACACACCGAATCCCGGAGGATGAAATGTATTTTCGAGATATGTGAATAAGTAGTATAGCAAAATAATTTTACATTTTAGATTTTACATTGCATCTATATTCGTCCAAATCGCTATTCACAAATAACATTTAACTAACACCCAATAACGAATTCACGACATCTTCCATTTTCATTCCACGAGAACCTTTGACGAGAACAATGTCGTTTGGTTCAATAGTTTTTTTCAATTCAGAAATCAATTGTTGTTTATCGGAAAAATGTTTAGCAGAAGGAAGTTTTGATTCTTCTGAAATGTGTTCTGAAAATATTCCGAATGTACATAAATGTTCAAATTTCATTTCAGAAATTATTTTTCCGATACGTTTATGTTCTTCTTCGCTCGTTTCTCCGAGCTCAAGCATATCGCCGAGAATGATTATTTTTTTACCGGAAGATTTCATCTGCGACAATGTTTCCAACGAAGCAATTACCGAATCAGGATTTGAATTATATGTGTCATTGATGATTGTGGTTCCGTTCACTTTTTCGATTTGCATTCGCTTATCGTACGCGCGAAAATTCTCCAATGATGATTTTACATACGGAGAAGGAATACCAAAATAATTTCCAACCGTTGCACAAGCGAGAGCGTTCGTTCCGTTATGAATTCCCGGAACTTGTAATTTTAAATTGCGAATTGTGAAATGGGAATTGCTGATAGAAATAGTTGCACAACCATTTTCATCAATGCTTTCAATACTTCCCTTCACGTTTGCGGTTGATGTAAATCCATACGTTTTCTTTTTCTTCAAAATGGAAGAATATTTTTGTATTCCCTCATCATCTTGATTTACAAAACCAAACAGACCATGAGAAAATGCCGTTGTTTCTTCTTTTGCAATATTTTCCAACGAACCAAAAAATTCCAAATGCTCTTTTCCGATATTGGTAACAAGCGAGTGAGTCGGTGCAACAATGTTCAACAAATATTCTATTTCGCCAAGATGATTCGAACCAAGTTCAAGCACAGCAATTTCCGTTTCTTTCCTTATTCCAAACAGCGTTTGCGGAACGCCGATATGATTATTATCGTTTGCTCGCGTTGCGTGAACATCATATTGCGTTTGTAAAACTTGTGTCAGCATTTCTTTTGTAGTCGTTTTCCCGTTGCTTCCGGTTATTACAAGAATCGGAATATCAAATTTCTTTCGCCAAATGTTTGCAAGAATTCCGTACGCTTTTGCCGTATCATCAACGAGAATAATCCCGCGTGATTCGTGATTCGTGATTCGTGATTCATGAAACCATTTTTTTTCAACAACTGCAATTTTATTTCCGTTTGCAAAAACTTGTTCAACAAAAATATGTCCGTCAAATTTTTCTCCTCGCAATGCAAGAAAAATTTGTCCGTCATTAATTATTCGCGAATCAGTACAAACACCAAGAAACGGTTCACGCAAAAATTGTTCGACATTGACCGCTTCAGCATTGGAAATTTTTAGTACATCTTCGATGAACAACATTACATTCTTCTAACAACCTTCAAAGTGTAATACCATGAAAATTGATTTGTAAAAAATACATTGAATGATAAAAACCAAAACCCCGAAAGTTTCTTATATATTTTCTCGAATACATTTTTCCACTTCTTCCCTATCGCTGAAATGTTCTTTCGTTGTTCCAATGATTTGATAGTTCTCGTGACCTTTTCCCGCAATCAACACAACGTCGTTGTTCTTTGCTAACGATAATCCTTTTCGAATTGCTTCACGGCGATTGGTAACTTTCAAACATTCGACAGTATTTTTTATTCCGGCAACAATATCTTCTATAATTTGCTCTGCATTCTCCGTTCGCGGATTATCGGAAGTTACAATCACAATATCGCTCCATTCGCTTGCAACATTCCCCATTCTCGGTCGTTTCGTTTTATCTCTATCACCACCAGCGCCAAAAACCGTAATCACCTTTCCACGCTCATTTTTCGGTATTGCATCATGAATTGCTTTCAAAACATTTTCTAGCGCATCGTGTGTGTGCGCGTAGTCTATAATCGCTGTCCAACCGAATGGAGATTGTATTTTTTCAAATCGCCCGGGAACAGATTTCAAGTTTGCGATTCGAGATGCGAGATATGCGTCTTCAATTCCAAGCGATTTCGCAACGGAGTACGCTGCAAGTAAATTATACACATTGAATTTTCCGACAAACTGCGATGAAAGCGAAGTATTATTCACAGAAAATCTTGTTCTGTTTATTGACAAAGAAATTTCTCTCGCTTGAAAATCTGCTTGTGAATTGATTCCATAAAAAACTTTCTTCGCTTGCGTATTTTCTAACATTCGCTTCCCGTATGCATCATCTGCATTGGAAATTGCAATTGCATTCTTCTTCAAATAATTGAAAAGCATTTGTTTGGCTTGAAAATAATTATCTATGGTCGAATGAAAATCCAAATGGTCTTGCGTTACGTTGGTGAACACGGCGAAATCAAAATCAAGCGCGAACACTCTCTCGAGCGCAAGCGAATGTGAAGAAACTTCCATCACTGTTGAACGGCAACCATTCTTGACCATTTCCGAAAGTAGTTGATGGAGTTCCAAACTTTCCGGCGTTGTGTGCGTTGCTTCGCATTCAGTTTTTCCGTCAAAGTATTTTATTGTGCCGAGCAAACCGACTTTGTTATTTTCAGAAGAAAGCAATTGTTGAAGCATCATCGTCGTTGTTGTTTTTCCGTTGGTTCCGGTTACACCAATGAGTTGCAATTTCTTTGATGGATGGTGATAAAAATTGGCAGAAATTTGCGCTAATGCTTTTCGTGAATTCCCAACAACAACTTTTATAACTCCACTATGCATCGCAAACGAATCGGGAAAAGCATTATCGTCTTCTACTACAACGCACTTTGCTCCGCGATTTACTGCATCGAAAATAAATTTGTGCCCGTCCGCTGCTGTTCCCCGAATAGCAACAAACATTTCATCGCGCACAACTTTTCTCGAGTCATAGCGAATTCCTGCAATCATTACTTCGTGCGTTACGACCATTTTTCCAAACATCGTTTGAAATAATTTGATAACGGAAACATCGTGCAAAAGTTGTGAAAGCAACATTACAATCGCTTGAAACTGTTTTTGTTTGCTTTTCCGTATTCTTCCATAATACCATCAAGAAACTTCCAGAACGCATACGCAGTCGCTTCTGCCGCATACGTAACTTTTGAATAGTTTTCTGCGTTCACATTTTTCGAAATAAGTTCCAATGCGATGGATGAATGACACGTATCTTTTTCTTGTCGAACAGTGAAAAATTTTATTGCGCGTTTTTCAGTTGAATGATAATATTTTTGCAAACCATCCATTTTCAGTTTGAGAATTCCTGGTAACTGCGCTTCGTACGCATACAACGACGCAATCCCTTCGATATACGAACGATTCCTGCAAAAGTTATTCATCTGTTCAAGAAAATATTTCGTTTTTGGCGATGGCTGCGAATGTTCCAATTCATCCCTCGATATGCCAAGCGATTCTGCAAAGCGTGTCCACAATTCGACAAAATGTTCTTTTCCTTTCTCTTCCGCGCGAAGATTATCAAGCAACGCTTGACGCACGCACAATTCCGATGTGTTGGAATGAACTGCGCTCACCATTCGCGGAAACATTTTGACAATGTGATAAAACTGGCAAGAGTACATTTTCAGCGTCTCTTGCGACAAACCTCCACAGTTCCACATTTGAAAAAACGGATGACGCAAAACGTCGTGCCGTTGCAATATAGAACTTATCGTTGAAGAAACGGAAAATGCAGAATCAAAAATTTCCGTTTGCGTTTGAGTAGGATTGACTGTGTATTTCGTAACTATTTTTGTTATCATAAATCTTCATTAAGGAACATTGTTACCAAAATTTATATGTGTACTTTACAACACGTTCCGTTTCTCCCAACGCGTTGAAAATTGTTTCCACTTCGATTCGCTCGGAAGCGTAATTGTATTTATGTTTGCGCAATAGTTTGTTTTCTCCCGAATAATCTATGCGTTCAATCAATTGATGGTTTTTGTTGTACTGATAAACCCAACGGAATTTCCACGTTTTTCCTTCTCGTCCTTTTTCTTCGAGTAATTGTTTTTGAGAATTGTATCTGTATTCTTTTACAGAGTACAACGAACCATCGGGTTTGAATAAATGTTCTTCTATCATCAATCCCACGCTATCATAGATTTTCTGAGAATAAAAACCTGGATTACCTTTGGAATTTATTTCTGCAGTTTTCAATAATGTCCCAAGAGAATCGTAATGATAGACAAGTTTCAAAGAAAATTTATCGTCGCTGAATACTTCATAGTACATCAACACGCCGTTGGAGTCATAGGAATATTTTTTGCGAACACTTCCGCTCTTCTGAACATCCGCCCAAAATCGTTCGATAATTTCTTCTTCAATTCTGCCGCTTTCATTATACGTTTTGATAGTCTTCGAACCGTTCGAAATGAGTTTGCCGTTTTTGTCAATTGTAAATTCCGTTTGCGTTTCTTGTTTTAAGCGTTTATCCTCTTTCGAAATCTTTTGCTGCGAAATACCACAGTACACACAAAGAAAAAGCGAAATGAAAAAAAACATCGTTTTCATCATCAAAATCCCGCAAGTTTTTCTTTGTTACAGATAATTTTAATCGCCGTTCCGGGAACAACGTACGTTCCAGCGTTTGGTAATTGTTCCTTTACAATTCCATAACCATCTACTATACAGCCGATTTTTTTTGAAGAAAGAACAGTCATTGCCTGAAGCACACTCATTCCACGAACATCTGGAACAAATATTCTTCCCAACGTATCCGATAGAATTTCGTTTAGCATTGTTGCTTGCGTATCGCGCTGATGTTGTCCGCGAACTTCAGATAGATTTGATGGAGCCGACATCGAAACGTTCGCTGCAATATTCATTCTTGACGTTCCAAGCAAAGCAGATATTTTTTCGATGATTTCTTTCATTGCTGGCGCAGAAGTTTGCGAAGCATAATATTGCGCACTTTTCACATCATCTATCATTATGAGTGCCGCGTATTGCGGATTATCTGCAGGGAAAAAACCAACAAATATTGTTTGGTATCTACCATTCACATACTTGCGCATAATATTTTTTTTCACTGTTCCTGTTTTTCCCGCAAGTCGAATATCCGTTACTTTTGAATCCTTCGCAGTTCCCGAATCTACAACACCTTCAAGAAATTCTGTCAACACTCTTGCAGTTTCACTTTTCACCGATTTACGAATGCGATGTTTTTTCCCTTCATATAATATCGTTCCATTCGGAGAAACAATTTCTTTGACTGCGTACGGTTGTAACAATTCACCTCCATTTGCAATAGCAGAGTACGCCATTAAGATTTGCAACGGAGTTACGCTCACTTCATAGCCATACGCCATCACGTTCAATGTTGTTTTCGACCAATACACGGGTTTCGAAATTTTTCCTTCAACTTCTCCCGGAATTTCAATTCCGGTTGCGGAGCCGAACCCTAAATTGATTGCTGTTTTGTACAATCGCTCGCATCCAACAATATCAGATATTTTTGCCATTACAATATTGCTTGAAAGTTCAAACGCACGACGAAATGTGAGAGCCGGATATACGTGCGCGTCCGTAATAGGAGTTCTCCGATAAGGAGCAAAATAATACCTGCCTGCAGTAAACATACGCTGAGGGGCAACTAATGCATATTCAATTGCTCCTGCGGAAACAACTATTTTGAAAACTGAACCGGGTTCAAACGTATCCGTAATCGCACGCGGCTTCAGGTCTTTAATCATTGTAGAATCGAACGCATACGGAGAAATAAACGGATACTGCGCCATTGCAAGCACTTCACCTGTTCGTGGATTTACCACAATTCCAAGTCCTCCTTCCGCATTGTGTTTCGTTACTGCATTTTGCAAAACATCTTCAACGACCAACTGAATTCTCGCGTCTATTGTCAATGTCATATCATTTCCCGAAATCGGCAATACTTCTGGATTATCTATGCGCGGCGCAGTCTTAAATTTTCCTACTTTCTGCAACAACACTTCGCCATCAACACCGCGTAACAATGAATCAAACGATGCTTCTAATCCTGAACAACCTTCGTTGCGCATATTCGTCAATCCAATCATTTGCACTCCCATAGAACCATAACGGTAAACGCGGCGCGGAAAATCAATTTCGTACAAATACGGAATTTTCAGTTTTCTTACTCTCGCCGCGTTTTCAGGAGATACATTCGACGCAATAACAGTATATTTTTTTTCGTCCGATAGTTTCACCATCAACTCATTCTTTGGGATATGCAATACGTTATTGATACCGTTGATAATAGAATTTCTATGCTGCACCGATAACCATTTCGGATAGGCAACAAACGAAGAATAATTTACTGTTGATACAACAACATTCCCGTTTCTGTCCAAAATTTTTCCTCGATGCGCATTAATTGTTACCAAACGTTCGTGCAATGATTCTGCTTGCTTTTGATACATTGATGCGTCAAGTATCTGCACTTTTACAAGTCGCGCAACAACTGCAAAAAAAACGACGATAATTATTATTCGCAACCAATACATATCTCTGATAAATCTTTTTGCTGATTGATTTCGATAATCTTGTTCTTCAAATAATTCACTCACATCCGGAGTTAGATGCTTTGATTTTGTGAGAAAAGAATATATTCGTCGCTTCATGGTTCTGCTTCCTTTCGTGCATCAACAAGAATTTCAACAATTGGAGCACGCGAAATCTGTAACCCGAGACGCATAGCATTTTCTGTTATCGGTTCGTAACTTGTGAGACGATTCAAATCTGTAAGCAGTGTTTCTCTTTCATTGAGCATTGTTCTTATTTTTTGTTCTTTCAAAAAATTCGTTTCATACAGATGCATAATCTGAAAATGATTCCAAAGATATATGCCTCCATAGACAATGCACAAACACAAGACAAAAATCAGATTAGAAAACGTGAACCACTTTGATAATTCCTGTTTTTTCTTCCGCAACATCAAAGACGATGTCGAAAAATTATTCGAATTTCTCGGGTTTCGTTGCATAAAATTTTCTCCTCGTAATGTAAAACTTTCTACAACCATTGTTTTTTTTTATTATATTTTTTCCGCTACGCGAAGTTTTGCACTTCTTGCGCGCGAGTTATTACTGATTTCTTCCATTGTTGGAACTAGAGGTTTTTTGGTAAGAATTGTTACGTCTCGAAAACTATCTCTCATATGTTTTAGAAAACATTGTTTTACGATTCTATCTTCCCCTGAATGATAGGAAATAACAACGATTCTTCCCGACGGCAAAAGCAAGCGTATCGCTTGTTCCAAACACAATAACAAATTCTCCAATTCGTTATTGACTTCAATTCGTATTGCTTGAAAAATTCTCGCAAGCGATTTCACAAGAAATTTTCCGACAACACATTCTTGAACGATTTCTTTCAACTGCGTTGTTGTTTCAATTTTTTTATTCCCACGCTGCGCAACGATTCTCTTTGCAATTTTTCTTGAATATCGTTCTTCGCCATACTTCCAGAAAATTTCTGAAAGCAATTCTTCGGAATATTCATTTACAACAATTTCTCCTGTTAATTCCTGCGTTCGATTCATTCTGAAATCAAGTTGCGCATCTCCTCGAAAACTGAACCCACGCTGAACATCATCGAACTGATGCGAAGAAACACCGGCGTCAATAAGACATCCGTGAATATTCTGAAAATTATACCTCTGCAATGCGTTTTGAATATTCACAAAATTTTCTTGTAATAATAATTTGTTTTCAAATTGTACTAATCTCTTCTCTGCCGTTTGCAATGCATCTCCATCAACATCAAATCCTATTAACATTCCTTCACGCGAAATTCGATTCAGAATTTCTTCCGCGTGTCCGCCACCGCCTATCGTTGCATCCACATAAACACCATTGGTATCCGTAATCAAAAAATCAAGCGCAATTTCTTTCAGCACCGGTTGATGAAATTTTCTTTCCACGTGCGGCGCTATTGGAAAGATAGTTTCTTTTTCGAAAGCAATTTTTTCTTCGCTTGTGCAATATATTTTTCGTACACATTCGGATTCCAAATCGCAAGTTTATTTCCTAATCCCACAAATCGCACTTCATTTTTTATCTGCGCATACTTCAGCACTTCTTTCGAGAGCATAATGTAATTGTGAGTACTTATTTCGCAGTACTCAATGGCATCTCCCGTTGTCATTGCTTTATCAAATTCCAATTCGTTTTCTTCAATGTCGTAATTGTTCAAACGCTCGTGTTCCTTTTGAAATGCACTGAATGCATAGAGCAATAAACACGGTTGAAAACGCGATTGTTTTACAACAAATTCCGTTTCCGTATTGTTCAAATATTTTTGCATTCGCAATGGAATCTTGATTCTTCCTTTTGCATCAACAGAATAAATTTCTTTTCCGTAAACTGCTGCCATAAAAAAAACAAAACATCGTCAATAAATTCACAAAGACACACAAAACAACATTTTTCTACATTTTTGTGGCGAAAAAATACTACAACGATTTTTGATTTCCAAATACTTTTACAACTATTTTTAAAATTAATTTCGTGATTTTTTTCTTGAAGTGGTTTTATTTTCTTAATGAAGATGTTTTCACAATGCACAAAAACATCGTTCGAAAGGAAGGAAGAAGAAGCGTAAACGTAATTATACTTCTTTATTTTCGACGGAGATTATTTTTCCAAATGTAATGACACCATAATATTTATTTGTTTTTCCGCAGTTTAAAATTATTGTGTTCCCAATCTTATCGTTACCGCGCGCTTCGTGAATATGTCCGCAGATGCAGAGCGTTGGCTGAAATTCGTCAATAAATTTCCGTACGCTTGTACTTCCCGCGTGAAGTCCGTTCGATAATTTATCAACATTTGTATGATACGGCGGCGCATGGGAAACAAATATTTTCACTTCGCATTGTTCTATCATTCGATATCCGAGTTCCGCTCGTCGAAAAATTTCTTCTTCCGAAATTTCATACAGCGTGTGCATCGGAGAAAACGGAGAACCGCTGACTCCAAAAAAACCAATGTTTTCCACTATCCTCCCGAAAGAGTTAATGCCGATTTTTTCTTCATTCAGTAATTCATCCGTCCAAGAGTAATCTGTATTCCCGCTTATTGCAACAATGTTGTTTGTCGTTCGCGCAAAGGTGGCAATTGCGCTTCGAAGTTCTTTCACACTTCCCATCGTCGAAATATCTCCAGCAAGAACAAGAATATCGGGACGTTCTTTTTCGATGATGGAACGCGCAACAGAATACGAACCGTGAATATCAGAGAGTGCAAGAATTTTCATACGAATTTGTACAACAAATATTTATCTATGCTTTTATGAGTGATAATACAAAATTTTTTGCATTCATTATTTTTTGCACGTTATCTTCTGAACATTTCATTTGTGTTTCCAGTCGTAAATTATTTTCCGACTGATATAATTTTATTTTGTTGTTTCGCGATACGTTGTGCAAAATCGTTTGAAAAATTTCTCCATTGTAAAAACTCGTATCACTTTGTTCCGGAAATTCAAGAACTAAAACGCAATTCTCTACATCAATTTTCGTTATACCTACCGTCGCCGCTACTAATCGTAATTCAATCAATGTAAATAAATTATTGACTTCGTGCGGAAACGAACCGAAACGATCTTCAAGTTCTTCGTGAATAGTTTGCAATTCAGATTCTTTTTTAACGTTAGCAAGACGACGATATACATCAAAACGTTCTGCATCACTTTCAATATAATGTTTCGGAATAACCGTTTCCATATCTGTTTCGATGATAACATCTTTTCGTTTCTCCGATAATTGCACTTTGTTTTGAAACAAATCGCTAAACTCCGCTTGTTGCAATTCGGAAACGGCTTCCTGCAAAATCTGTTGGTACATTTCAAATCCCATTTCAACAATGAATCCGCTTTGTTCTGCGCCAAGCATATTTCCCGCTCCGCGAATTTCAAAATCGCGCATCGCTAAATGAAAACCGCTCCCCAATTCGGTAAATTCGTGTAATGATTGTAAACGGCGCAACGTTGCTTTCGGAAGTAGTGAAAGCGGCGGCGTGATCAAATATGCGTATGCCTGAACATGGGAACGTCCAACTCTTCCGCGAATCTGATATAATTCTGCCATACCAAAATGATGCGCGCGATTGATGATGATAGTATTGACATTCGGAATATCAAGTCCAGATTCAATAATTTTCGTACAGACAAGCACATCAAATTTTTTTTCCCAGAAATCAATCATAGTTCTTTCAAGTTCGTGCCCTTCCATTTGTCCGTGCGCAATTCCAAAACGGGCTTCGGGAACATATTCGCGCAATCTCGCAATAATGGTTTCCATATCGTTCACGTGGTCATTCACAAAATAGATTTGCCCTCCGCGATGAAGTTCATTAACAATTGCATCGCGGATTATCGTTCGGTCAAATTGACATATCGAAGTAATAACCGGAAGACGGTTTTTCGGCGGTGTTTCCAACAACGATAAGTCGCGAACTCCTAACAACGAGAATTGTAGCGTTCGCGGAATTGGGGTTGCCGTAAGCGTTAACGTATCAACATTTTCTTTTCGTTGTCTCAATTTTTCTTTGGCGGAAACGCCAAAACGATGTTCCTCATCAATGATCAATAAACCAACGTCGCGAAATTTGACATCGTCGGAAAGGAGACGATGCGTTCCGATAAGTACATCAATTTTTCCTTCTTTTCCTTCTTCTAAAATCTTCTTTTGTTCTTTTGAAGTTTTAAATCGTGTAATATTTTCAACCCGCACAGCGTATTTTTGCAACCGGTCGTCAAACGTTCGAGAATGTTGTAGAGCAAGTATTGTTGTCGGAACAAGCACGGCAACTTGTTTTTTATCCATTACCGCTTTAAATGCAGCACGAATAGCAACTTCAGTTTTTCCGAAACCGACGTCTCCGCAAATCAATCGGTCCATCGGAACGGACGATTCCATATCTTTTTTTATTTCGATGGTCGTGCGTAATTGGTCGGGAGTATCTTCGTACATAAAAGATGCTTCCAATTCTTTTTGATATGTTGTGTCGGAAGAAAAAGCGAATCCTTGTTTCAGTGTTCGCTTTGCGTACAATTGAATCAATTCACGCGCGATGTCTTTGATTCGTTTTTTTGCACGCGATTTTATGTTTTCCCATTCGCGCCCGCCAAGTTTCGTCAATGCAGGCGTATGTCCATCCTTCGACGAATATTTTTGGATACGACTTAAATAATTGATGTTCACGTAAAGAGCATCGTCGTCTCTGTATAATATTTTTGCTACTTCTTGCGTTCCTCGGGATGTAGAAATTTTTTGTAAGCCCGCAAATTTGCCAACGCCGTAATCAACGTGCGTTACAAAATCTCCACGTTTCAGTTGTAGTAATTCTCGCGGCAACATTCCACGAAACTTCGTTCGTGTAATTCGCTCATTCCGTTTCAGTCTTCCGAAAATTTCGTGTTCGGTGTATAACACAAGTTTTGCGGACGGAAAAACAAATCCGGAATGAACACTTTCGCTGAGAAATTCAACTTTTGAAAATACAGAAACGAATTGCTCTTTTTCAACATCTTCGTTTTCTTCATCAACAATGCTCAATAATTCTTCCAATCGTTTTTTCTCTTGTGTTGAAGAAGATACAAGAAATATTTTATATGATTCCTGCGCCTTCTCTCGTAGATTGCGAATCAATTCTTTGAGCGAACTGTTGAACGATGGCTGCGTTGTTGAATGAAAATTGATGCCGCGTTGAATCTCCGATGAAGTTATTTGGGAGAAATGAACATTCGGAAAGTACACGAAATCTTCTTTCAGTTCGCTCCATGAAAAAAAATCGCGTTCATTCGTCGAGTATTGTTCTTCTACTTCTTTTTGTATAAACGTTGGTTCCTCAAAAACAAGAATGCTGCTTGTTTGAAGATAATCGAAAAAGGAAGACGTACATAATGTTTGTTCGGTTGAAGTTTGCAACACATTCGGAACAAGAATGACGCTTTTCATTTCCTTGATTGAACGTTGCGAAAGGATATCGAATTCGCGCATCGAAATAACTTCGTCGCCAAAAAATTCGATTCGAATAGGCGCAGAACCAGCATACGAAAACACATCTACAATTCCTCCACGCACAGAATATTCTCCATAATCGGAAACGAAATCCACTGTATCAAAATTCCATTGCTGAAGTTTTTTCGTCAACGATTCAAACGAATATTCTTCATTGACGTTCAATTCAATCTTATTCTGCGAAACGGAATTGGGAGAAGGAAGTTTTGTTGCAAGCGCGCGGGGATGAGTAATAACAATAAGTGGTGTTTTTTGTTGAAGTCGTCGCAGTGATTCAATATGATGTTCCGCTGCATCAAGCAATATGGAATCGTGATAACGGGGAATTTCGGAGACGATGACGACATTTTCTTTTCCCGAAAGAAGCGAACAATCATCAAATATTTGTTGTGCTTTCGCTTGGTCGGATGCAACAACGAAAACGTGCGTCGGTTGTTCGAGAAAAATTTTGGAAATGGCAAACGAAATCTGTGAGCCGGCAGAGTTATGTACGACAAGAGTATTTCCTTCTTTCAACAACGCGAGGTGTGCAAGAAGTTGTTGAAATTGCTGTGAACGAAAAATGATGTCTTGAACTTTGCGAAGCAATTTCGTGTGTCATATATCGTTTCGCCGTTTCCTATTTTTGCGAAACAGAATAATAGAATTTATTTTCTTACAACAGCAACTTTCCCAACTCCAACGTGTTTCCCTTGCTCATCGGATGCGACAATAAAGTAAATTCCTGATGCAACAAGTTTTCCGTTCTTATCTTTTCCGTCCCAAACAGCAATACCTGCGCCGGGATTATTCTTAGAATTTATTTCTTCATCCAAAACCAACGTTCCGTCAACAGAAAGAATCTTGATTTTAGAATTTGTAATGAGTCTTCCTATTTCCAAAGGAGTTGAAGATGGAATAAGAAACGGATTCGGTGAAAACGTAAGTTCACTATATGTATTTTGGGGAACAACTGCAAAAGTGCGCAAACTTGATAGACCATAGTTCGTACCAAAGTATATCGTACCAGATTTTCCATCAAGCGCAAGCGAAAGTACTTCATTGGATACAAGTTTTCCATCGGTATTTTCTACGGTAAAGCGATTGAGAATGGATGTGCCGTCGCTGTTCAGGTAATATATGCCTTGCGGCGTTGCAACCCATTTATTATTCAACGCATCAACGACAATAGCAGTAATTTTCACGCCGCTCAACGGCGTGTAAAACGTAATACTGCGTTTCGGGTCGCTTGCGTTAGAAATTATATTGATACCGATTTCTGTTCCTACCCAAATATCTCCATATTTATCTGAAGCAACGCTGGTAATGGAGTTGCTCAATAACCCATCATTTGTTGTAACTGTTCCCCATCCATTGGAGCCGATGCCTTGAATAGATATTTTTGGATTGATAAAAAACAAACCTTCATCTTGCGGCAATACTATTTCCGTCATATTCAAATTGCAAAACCAGATAGTTCCATTATCATCAATGGAAATATCCGTGAACTTATGACATTTGTTATCATACAAATTGAGAGTACGAACAATTTGATTCTTATAGAAAGCAACAAGTATTTTTTCTCCGTTCAATGTATCAACTTTCGGTGTACGGAATGCAACCCACGTTGTATCGTATCTATCCGTAACTGCGCCAATCGGGAGCGAAAATTCCGGAGGAACAAACGGCTGACAACTTGTTTGGTGATTCGTTGTCATCGGTAAACCGCTCACGCTGTTAAAATTTCCTTGCAACGAACCATCGGAGTTGATAATGGAAAGTCCTCCTCCCCAATAACTCACCCAAGCAGTTCTGTTCACACTTACATTCACGCGATATGCTCCGGAAACAGGTATATAATCGAATTTTTTCCATACGAAACCATCAAACCGTTGCACGCCTTCTATTGCTACAGAATTTGTTGCAGACCAAATCGTTCCGGTATTATCAATTGCTACGCTGAGAAAATGGTTGGAGTATGGACCATCGGGAAAATATGAATTCCACAATGTTCCGTCTCGAAGAAGAATTCCATTTGCTTTCGTGCCAATAATTATTTGTTTTGCATTTGTTTCAGCAGAAATTCCTTCAATGGAGCCGAACGAAGATAAAATGGATATTGTATTCAATGATTCAATTCTATAAATCGAATGTTGGCTTAATGCAAATACGGTATCTGCAATCGTGAAAAATTGTTGAAATGAAATACCTGTAGATATCGAAATGGTATTCCAAGCAACCCCGTCAAAAAAAGCGATACCATTGTCTGTTGCCGCTATAATTGTTGAATTCAATAAAGATAATGAACGAACAACATTCGATGGTAACCCATGTGCAACTTTGTACGTTTGCCATTCCGATGGTGAAATAAGATTGATGCCGTTTGCGTTTGCTATTGCAATTCCGTTGTTTGTAGCAACAACTACTTTTCCGTTTGCATACAACATATCATTTGCTGTTCCCGAAATTTTGCTCGAACCGGTTCCAAAATTTACATACGTATCAATAAAACGGAATTGAGAGAGCGAAAATAAACTTGCACCGATTTCTGAAGCAATAATCAGTGTGTCACCAAAAATTTGAAACCGGTGAATAGAGAGATTTGCAAGTTGCGATTCTTTTAACGAATAATCAAAACGCCATTGTTTGGTTGCAGGAGAATACCGTTGAATTACTCCATCGTTTGAGCCAAAATACACATTGCCGTTGTTATCAACCGCAACTGCATTGAGTACATTCGAGCGTAACCCTTCCGAAGTTGTAAGTTCAAAAAATGAAGAATCGGAAAGCCGAAATGCAAATGCTCCCCCGGAAGTCGCCGCCCAAATTGTTCCTTGAAGAAACGCAAGATCTCGAACCTCGCGTTTCGATGTGTACGTTTTCCATTCTCCAATAATTGCAAATGCATTGCAAATAAAAAAGAAAAACAGTGAAAGTAAAACTACTGTGCGTTTCACAGCGAAAATTATTTCGTACGTGTTCGTTTTTTCGGAATATGCTGAAATAAATTTGCCATTTCAATTGCAGAGAGCGCCGCGTCCCATCCTTTGTTTCCGCTTTTCCCCCCAGCACGGTCAAACGCTTGTTCCATTGTTTCCGTCGTCAAAACTCCAAACACAACCGGAATCTCACTATCTTCTGCAAGGTCAACAATTCCTGTAGTAGTAGCAGAAGCGACATAATCGAAATGCGGTGTTTCACCTCGCACAATACAACCAAGGCAGATAATCGCATCAAATTCTTCAGACGCAACTAATCGTGCGGCAACTTGGGAGATTTCAAATGCCCCGGGACATCGTGCAACAGAAATATTTTTCTCTTTGACACCGTGACGCAACAAACAATCTATCGCACCAGTAAGCAGTTTTTCCGTAACCAAACTATTAAAACGGCTCAACACTATTCCGAAAGAAAATTCTTGAGCAGATAATGCACCTTCAAATGTATTCATACTTTAAATTGAGTTGTTAAAAATGCGGGAGAAAGATACAGAAAAATGATTGGAGAATTACGAAAGCTGCTCTACTCTATTTCAAACATAGCGCATCCAAACGAAAGACAACTTGCACCAATAAAAAAATCCCAGCGTTCTTGCTGGGATTGAATGCGGGGCCGACGAGACTCGAACTCGCGACCCCCTGCGTGACAGGCAGGTGCTCTAACCAAACTGAGCTACGACCCCGAATTTTTCGGCACAAATATACTTGATAGGATAAGATTAGAAAAGTATTTCTAAAAATATTTTCGAGAGCAGTTAACTATCCACTTACTTCTTCTCTATTTTCGTTTTTCAATATATTCTCCTAAAAAATGTAATAACATAATTTCATTTCTATGTTTAAATTCCGATTATTCACTCCCGGTCCAACTCCCGTTCCAGAAATTGTGCAACTCGAAATGGCGAAACCGATGATTCACCATCGCCACGTCGAGTTTGCAGAAATTTTTCAACGCACGAATGAAAACCTGAAATACGTTTTCCAAACTACACAAATGGTGTGGACGATGACGAGTTCTGGCACAGGTGTTTTAGAAACTGCTGTCGTAAATTTATTTTCTGCTGGCGAAGAAATTATTGTTGTGAACGCGGGAAAGTTCGGCGAACGTTGGGGAAAAATGTGTAAAGTGTATGGGCTGAACGTGCACGAAATAAAAATCCCTTGGGGCGAATCAGTGCAACCGGACGATTTGAAAAAAGCGTTGAAAGAATTTCCTAAAGCAAAAGCAGTATTGCTAACACACAACGAAACTTCAACCGGAACATCCATCAATTTAAAAGAACTCGCCGCAACAGTTCGCAATAATTCCAATGCGCTTGTGTGTGTTGACGGAATTTCATCCATCGGCGCGCTTGAAATGCGAATGGACGAATGGGGAATTGATTGCGCGTTGAGTGGTTCGCAAAAAGGATTTATGGTGCCGCCGGGGCTTGCATTTATTGCCGTGAGTGAACGCGCGTGGAAATTCGTCGAAACAGCTACACTTCCGCGCTTTTATTTTGATTTGCGAAAATGCGTGAAAGCATACAAGGACAACGAAACGCCGTGGACTCCCGCCGTTACAATTTTTATTGGACTCGACAAAGCGCTTCAAATGATGAAAGCGGAAGGAATGGAAAATGTTTGGAAGCGACACACGCGGCTTGCAACTGCTGTTCGCACAGGATGTAACGCAATCGGTTTGCAATTCTTTTCGAAATCTCCTTCCAACTCGATGACTGCGGCGTGGGTTCCGGAAGAAATTCGTAACGATGAAACGCGCAATAAAAAATTTAACAGCACATTGAAAAAAACGTTTGGTATTACTGTCGCTGGTGGACAAGATGAACTGAAAGGAAAAATTTTTCGCATCTCGCACCTCGGCTATTATGATGAGTTCGATATTTTAAGTTGCATCGCCGCGATTGAACGTTCACTTTCTGAAGTTGGTTTTGCATTTGAAATCGGATGCGGAGTGAGTGCGGCGCATAAATCGTTTATGGAAAAGTAAATGTAAGCCACGAATTTCACGAATTGACACGAAGAAAATAATTTAGTAACTTCTCCTAAACAAAAACATAAAACTTTATGAATACACAGAACCAAGAATTTGTCATTGATGCGAAAGGAAAGAAGAAAGCAGTTCTTTTTCCTATCGAACAATACGAACAACTCCTCGAAGACTTACATGACCTTGCAATCGTTGCAGAGCGGCGTGATGAAAAGCCCGTCAGTTTTGAGGAAATGAAAAAGCGTTTAAAAAAACGTGGACGTATATAATATTGATTTCAAACCGTCGGTTGAAAAGGATTTGGATAAACTTCCTAATTCAATACTGAAAAGAGTTTGGAAGCATTTCGAGAAATTGAAAACAAATCCATTTCCCGTTGGTTCGCTTAAACTCTCTGCGGCAGAAAAATTTTATCGCATTCGCATTGGAGATTACCGCATCGTGTATGATGTAAATACCATTTCAAATAT
>Ga0194120_10003670_pt1 | contig 24746 bp, 14 predicted proteins | sample TA2MahCa65mmetaG_FD_148642 | JGI IMG/M metagenome (GOLD analysis project Ga0194120, IMG submission 148642) | Freshwater microbial communities from Lake Tanganyika, Tanzania - TA2015019 Mahale Deep Cast 65m | ecosystem: Environmental > Aquatic > Freshwater > Lake | place: Tanzania: Lake... | reverse complement strand
TATGGATGTTCCACAAAATCGAACGAGATTGCACAAATGGTCGCTGGCGCCGCGTACGCGGAGACACGCATCAATCCTGCTTTGGTACACACATACAAAGATAAAAAGGGAGTGATACACCTCAGTCAGCACCAAGGGTTGCCGCAAACGCCGATATTTCGTGCCATGAATGGTATCGGTACGATCTCCGCACTCACAAAGAATCCCGCAGTCCCCGATCATATGCGTGCAGAAGCGCAACGCATCGTCGACAAATTCAATGCCATCATGCAAGACTTTCAACCGGGCGTCCCCGGCAAAGACCCGCGTATGGATCCGGAGGTCGGTGCGTGGATTCTCACGGCGTACCACTTCAATAATCCTGATTTTAACGGGTTTGCATCGGCCTTGGCGGCCCTTGATCTGTCGCATGGCAATATTCGATGGGGTGCAGCCTATGTCATGAGCGCACAACTGTTGCCGGCCATTCACTTGAATCCAAATGCGGTGATTGGTCCATTGGAGAATGGCAAGGCGGTCTCTTTGTTGCGCGCCAACAATGTGAGTGCCAATGGTAATTTCAAAGCACGGGATGTCGTCAACGCTCTATCCAACAGTCCCAACTATAAAGCGCGATTTACGGTAGGAATCAATGCGATGCGAACAACACAAGGCCTGCCGAGCATCATTCAAGGATTCCTTGAAGATACATCGAGCTTCATACGTACCATCATTTCCGGTGCATTTTCAGCGCAGCCAGCGACTAACTATAGGTCATACTTCCCCGATATAAACAAACAGATAAATAAAACGTTTGCGGCAAGAGTATCTACAGCGCCTACTACACTTACTGCATTACCGGGCGCGACGTCGTTCTCCCAACTTGCTCCAGGCGCATCTGTCACACCATACCTGAAACCATTTGACTTTTCTTCGCGCTTGTCACTTACACCGACCGATCCCTTCATCGTCGCAAATATCAGTCCCGTCGTACGCTCGCCACACGATGGCAGAGTGCTCTCCCAGCCGATTTCACCCGATCTGCTCGCTGCCTTGGATGCGGGACAGGAAGATGCTCGTGCGGAGGCGATAGCGAATACTCCGCTGCCGCCCACGCGGCCCACTGGTTTTGCATCAGATGCTCCGCTTCCGCCGGTTCGTCCGACCGCCGCACTCGAAGCGCTTGCTCAAGCCGAGGCACGGGCCGCAGCAGATGCTCTCGCACAAGCACAGAAGGTTACCAATGAAGACCTCGCAAAAGCCCAAGCAGAAGCTGCGGAAAAGGCCCGGATCCAGATTGCCGCCGAAGATGCGCTCGCGCGCGCCCAACAGATCAACGAGGGTCTCGCGCAAGCTCAAGATCAAGCGGCACAAGCGGCGCGAGAGAAAATAGCTGCCGAAGATGCACTTGCGTTGATAAAAAAGATCACCAATGCAAACCTTGCGAGGATCCAAGAGCAGGTGGCACAGGCACAGCGCGAGACAATCGCCGCCGAGGATGCGCAGGCTACTCGGGATGTGGCAGCGGTGCGTGATCAAGCGGCGAGCGCCGAATACGACAGACTTGCAGCACTGGCGCAGGCGCAGCAGAAGCATCTCGTAGATGCGCAAGCCAAAGCTGTACAAGACGCCGCTGACGAAAAGGCTGCCGCGCAAGCAAAAGTGGAGGCCCAAAGGTTGGCGGACGTCGAACGTGATTTGAAGATTGCTGAAGCAGAAAAGGCAGCCGCAAAAGCAAAGAGCGACGCAGCGATAGCAGAGTACGAGAGGCTTGCTGCAGAGTTCCAGGCACGATCTCGCGTGCCCGCACAGACTTACACCTACGCCAACCAGGTGCCGTATCCATACGTGCTGTCGTATCCGGCGGCGCGACCTGCCCCCGCCGTACTCGCCGATATTACAAATCCGTTTGCGGGCAAGGATATTGCTTCGCTCTCCGGCGCTCCGGCATCATTCCTCCCGCAGCTCACGCAGCCTGCCGCGCCGCTCAACAATCCGTTGGCCGGCAAGAAACTCGCGACATATGGCGGACAGGTGTCGCCGACGCCACAGCCTGATTTTGTCCCGACCCTTGTGCGTGCGACCGCCAATGTCCCCACGCCGCCGCAGCGCCCGAGCAACATTGGATCAGTCGCGGCGCCGAAGGCTGTCGTGGATATCAACCGCATCCTGCGTCGCGGCTCGGTCGGGGAAGGCGTTTCGCACTGGCAAGAATTCCTCATAGCGCGCGGATATGGGAAGGATGACTCCGGCACAGATATGCCACTTGATGGTATCTATGGTCCGCGGACCGAGCAAGCCACTCGTGATTTCCAGAGAGCTGTCGGAGTGCGCGTAGATGGGGTCTTTGGCCCAGAGACACGATCTGTCCTACGTGAAGAATCTCCAGCAGCGTCTCAGGCGGTACCTACCCCGTCTGGAGAAACAGTTTCTCCAGACCTGCCGGCTGTTCCTATTACTCCCACCCCATCCTCCCGCACCCCATTCCAAAAATTCCTCAACTGGCTCACGACACCATCGCAGTGGCTCAATCCTGTTTCGCCGGCCCCCGCGGCGGAGGTGCAGAATCCGCGATCATCACTGGGAGACTTGTTTAAACCGTCGGCAGAGACTCTTGAAGCAGAAGCGCAGAAAACTGCAGCGGTGCAAGAGACAGCAAAAATCTTAAGTCAGGAAGCGCAAAAGATCGGGCTTCCGATTGGTGAAATTTCGAAGGTCGCAGATGTATCCCTCTTTGTCCCATCCTCGCGCGGGCAGTACATCGTCGAGATTCGACTGCAGCATAAGGCGCCGCTTACCGATCAGGTGACCGTGGGCGACGTGTCTTCGACGGCAGACGTGCAAAAGGATGCGCTCACAATCATAAAAAATATTGCCGCAAGTCGTCCGTCGACGCAGTTCTTTATGGAGGGCGCAGGGGATAATTTTGCTTCGGAAATGGCTTCAAGCAAGCAGCAGTATGATCAGTTCCGTAAGATTGCAGATGTGGAGATCGCGGCGACCAAGGGACAGCCAGATGTGCGAAAGATTATGGCCACGTTTGCGAATTATCACAAAGCAACCGTCGGTGGTGCATTGACGCCAACGTTGACCGAAACGTATGCAGCATCCCTGTTGAATGATTTGAATGCTCGAAATATATCTTTGCCGCAAGACGCACAAACCTATTTGAATGGTCTCATTTCGACCCCTTATAACAATCTTTCCGATGTAGCGTTATACAGAAAGGGGGCACTTGAGGTCGCATATCTCCAGGGAGATATCCAGTCAGTTGCTGGAGCAGAGAATGAGTCTCTGGTGAATGCATTGTCTCTTGCCAACAAATCTGCTCAACGCTCTTATATTGATAACGTCAATCAAGACCGAGAATCCTATATGGCGCAAAGCATAGTGAAGCAGCTCACTGCTTCCAACGCATCATTCGTCGTGTTCCCCGTCGGAGGCACTCATGATCTCAGTCAAGAAATCAAAGCTGCCGATGATGGAGTCGGATATATTGTTTTGACTCCCCATAGTTATCCAAAGGAGTCTCTCAATGTGTTTGGACAGAGATCAGAATTGACTCCTATACCAGTCACATCGGCAGAAACTGCTCCCGCCTCACCTGCCACCACCGAGACCCCGCGCACCCCAATGCAAAAATTCCTCAACTGGCTCACGACACCATCGCAGTGGCTCAATCCTGTCTCTCCGGCTCCTGCGGCGGAGGTACCGGTGCCTCCGAGGCGGCCGGTGGGGTTGGAGGTGGAGGTATCATCGCCTGCGCCAACCCTTACTGATCCGTTTGCAGGTAAGAGACTCGTACTCTATGGCGGACAGGTATCACCCACACCACAGCCCGATTTCTTGCCGACATTAGAACAAGCTGGTTATTTGCAAGATCAATTGCTTCAGATGTATGGATTCACGCCCGCATTATTGCCAAAAAACATCAGTCAGCAAGTTGCTGCGTCTATTCTGCCGCCGGCACCATCAGCATATCCGATAGCACTTCCACCGCAGACCAATCCGATGATGCAGATACCCACGATAATATTGAGTGACAAGGAGATTGACCTGATCGTACAAGAGGCGACTGACAAACTCAATGCGTATTGGACGGATGTATTTGCGCAACACGATCTCTCCTATGGGCCGGTCAAAGTCGTGTTATATGGAGGGCACTTTGATACGTCTACGCACAGTGATGCGACGAGCTATGACAGCGGATCCTATTTCAATCATCCGGACCAAACTATCTATATGGACAGATCCTCGCTACGTATGCAGTCGCTCTTCTGGGCGAATGCCAACGGCGTGACGATCATGGAAAGTGTCGCACATGAGATGGGGCACTATGTGGCAAACCTGACAGGCGCTTACACAGCCGCCCTCTCTCGCACGAGCTATGACCCCAATTTCCATCATTTCTACCTGCCGGGAGATACCGTGCAATTGGGCCAACGGAAAGAGCTCCAGGCCGACTATCTCGCCGGTGTATCGATGCGCGGAGCAGGACTGCTCTCGCAGGGCGATCCCCAAAACATCTTCTATGAGGCAGTAACGAGTGGAGACGACTACGGCAAGATTCTCGTCGGCACGAAACCGAATGCCGATGAATTGAAGAATGACAATGACCCACATGGGACAAGCGCAGAAAGAGCACAGACCATATATGCAGGATTGCTCCCGACAGGATCGGTCGAGATAGGTCTCGCCATGCTCGGGACGCCGCTGCCGTGGGTCGAACCGAATACGCTCGGTAGTCAAGGCCCCGCGCTTCCCTTTGAGCTTGCTCCCGCTCTTGCAACCGCGGGACGCTATCAGGCCGACGTGTCCGTGAGTGCAGGTGCCGAGAAGTCCGCGTTTACATCGGGGGACGCTGGTAAGGCATTGAAGACGAGTATGGATGGTGTCACCAAGGTCGATCTTCTTGCGGGCAAAGTCAAAGATATCGCATTGTACGGGCTTTCCGCGAATGACTCCAATATGCTCTATACGGCTGCGGATACTCTCTCTGTCGAAGCGAAAGGCATAAGTAAGAATATTATAATGGCAGCGGAAAGTGCCAATGGCAAGATGACTCCTGCTCTGAGGTCTGCGCTTGAAAACGGATCTGTCGCGACGAGGCTCTCGGCCTCATCAGAGAAGCTCCTCAATCAGGCGAAAGACATGATCGCTCGGCAGAATGCGCTGATGAAGGCACAAACTCCTGTTCCAACATCCGTCATAGAAGGGGTTTCCCCCGCAATACCCCAGACACCAGGACTCTCTGGTCAGTCGATTCAGGAGGGGGCTTCGATACCGTCTGGATTCACCACCCCACAGCCTGGCGCATCATCGCCACCGATATCCGTTCCAGCGCAAACTGCACCTCCGATAAACCCCAATCGCACTTTCCTCGAAAAAGTATGGGATGCGATTACTCACCCGAGCCAGTTATCATTCACACAATCAGCTCCTGCGGCGGAGGTGGGTGCTCCTGCGTCGACTGCGGCAGTGCCGGACACTGTCTTTGGAAAATTAATGGCTGATGCGGTGCGTGAACAGTTTGCGCTCCAGAATGCAGAATATGCTGCGCAGCAGGCAAATAGATCCGCTGGACAAAAGATACTTAACGCGCTTTCAATGAGTAAATCGTGGGCGGGACCTTCGATCGCCGAGGTCGAGAGGATTTCTGTCGAAGCTGCTGCTCTAGAGTATGCCAAGGAGGCCGATATGGCGTGCGCGGCGTTTGGCTTCAATCCGGTCGGCACCTGTACGGTCGCGATGACGGGTGTTTTTGCTCTTGAGACATCCAATTTTTCGGTCGGCGAGAACTCGACCGCACAGGGCACAGACAATGCAAATTCTGGCGGTCTTGCACAGCTCACGTGGGACACGGCGCCTTTGGTGTGGAATGTTTTGGAGCATAATGCTGCATTTAGACAGCGATTTATGGATGGACCCAACGGGTACATTCACAACTTCCGAGACTTCTGGAATGCCATACAAGGCTTTGACTGGCGCATCAATGGCCCATGGGTCTTTGCGGCGCACGCTACACTCAATAATAGCGGCAGAGATCTCAACGATCAGAGTACTTTGGAGCGAGTCCTCCATCGATATAATGCATCGCCGACATATCCGGCTGTAGTGAGAAATAATATGACCATACTCTTGGGATATGGTCAGCCGGGGCAATTCCCGACGACTCAAAGTGGTAGGCCGCAGAGTACCCCACTCATGCAGGCAATGATGGGAGTCATGAACAAGTATCCGTTAGCTGGCATTGCGTCTACTCGTGTCGCTGCTAATAATCCAATGGCATACGCGCAGGCAAATGCCAACGCGCAGATGGCCAATGCATTCCTCCGCCCAGATTCGGGTTGGGCGACAGAGGACACTACTGTATATACCGGACCCGTACAACCCGATGCGGCTGTCGTAGATGCGACGCCGAAGCCGGATCCTACGCTCGAACCACGAAAGGAGACACTTCAGCAGAGTCTTGCGGCATTGCAAGCTTCTGGGAAGGCAGCACTAGACGCTGGCGCGGTCGCAGACAGAAATAAAGCGGCTGAGCCCGTCGAAGCGCTGAAGTATGCTGCGCAGGCCTTGAGGGCAGGTGAAAAGGCTCTGCAAGATGCAGCTAAAGTGGCTGTCGCTGCGGGAGATACCACCGGTATCAAGCAGTCAATCGATGGACTGATTTCCGAAGTAGAGTCTACCGCACGCAGGATCGACGCGGGTGTCGCTGACCCTGGATTTCTTAACGCGAATCTTCTTCCCTTCAAAGACACACTCGAACCGCAGATACGCGATTTTGAGTCGCGTGGTCAGGCTCTCACCGCCCAAGCTCAAAAAGTGGCCAACGCAGAGCTCGCGCGTATCACCGAGTCCCAGAGCGCGGTACAGCATGTCGTGGTCGTACCGACTGAAAAGCTATCATTCACTGAATATGCAGGGGTACCCTCACCACATCAGCCAAGTCAACCAGCTCCGCAGATAAATCCGACAGTGAAGTCTCGTATTGTGGGCAATATCCCGGCACAGGCACATCCGCGTATCCTTATTCCTGCCCAATATGCATCAGCAACATTACCGCCCGGTTATACGGTAATACTCACACCGCATGGTGTGTATCGTGCAAATCCAAGTATTTATGATTCTATGCATGGACCCTTGCATACAGAAGTGGTGGATGGGCAAATGAGAGCTTCCGCTATCGACTTTCAAATCATCGACCCCCAAGGTCAACCGCTCCAAAATATTCAATCGCCGCAGAATTTCCAGATCTATTGGGAATTTGCAAAAAACTGGAAGGCTTTCCATGACGCGCTGTATCCCACTCGTACCGACGAGGGTCGCTGGGGAGGATTCTTCTCAGATGTCGCCAATGATATGATGCACATCGATCTCAAATCGCGTACTCAGCATCCAACTGCCGCGGGAAGTTGGGAACATGGCCTGTCGGCTGAATATCAGAAGTTTGCTGCTCCGGGGCAGAATACGAGCGGGATGGGTCCAATTGCCTCGTATCAAATTATTGATCGATCAGGGACAGGTTTGACATTGGCGTCCGCAAAGGCGGGGCTCGGGACACAGGTCGCAGGTGCTCCGCAGGTGGTACAAGCGAGCCGGTCCGCAGTTCAAAGAGTCGTTACGGATTTCAATTTCAACACCACTAATGCGATCGCCTATGTCGCCAATTTCTTTGCTGGTCGCCTCGGCTTTGGTGAACATCCCGAGATCACGGGCACTCCGGCACAGACGCAGACGCAGGAGAGTGGGGTCGAACCACAGACGCAAGAGCCCCAGGAAGAGGCGGCTACACAGCCGGACGAAGTATGGATGTCCACGGGTATCACTTTCTGGGATGCGGCAGAAACCGCCTTCTGGACATGGGTGGCATGGAGGACGGGGATTCTCTCGTATGTCTCCTCATTCCTCAATCGTAGGCCAAACGTCACCGCGCAGCCGGTCGCGAGGCAACAAACCGCCGGTGACAATGCTCCGCCGCCGGAGCCGCCGACGGGCGTGAGGGTACCTGGCAATGAGATACTAAGTGCGGCGAATGACAGTGAGTCGCCACAAGAAATCCAAAAAGGATTCCCCGCCGCATTGGAAGGTCCGCGAGCACCGGCGCCACAGGGGGGATTCCCGGCTGCTCTGGAAGGGCCGCGCGGCGTGCCGGCGCCGGTGCCGCTTACGCGCGGGACGCTCTCGCTGCGTACGCTTGCCGATCTTGCCAAAAAATATCCGGTGGAGACCGTGGTCGGAGGTGGCGTGGTAGTGGGTGGTGGCCTGATGTTGGCGGGGATAGAAGAGGGCTCCATTGCGGGGGGAGCGGGCCCCGGTGCAGTAGCAGGCGGGACGGGCGCTGTGGTAGGCGGGGGAGCGGGCGCCGGCGCATCGCCGGCGGGAGCCAAGCCTGCGGCGGCGTCGACACTCGGACCGAGTGATCGCCCCCCATTCTTTGCAGTTCTCAATCAATTCCCGACGATCACGCAGAAGACGATTACCGAACAGCCGCCCGCACCAGATAAGACAGTCCCACCCCCCAGAGCGCCGACTCGGATACCGCGCGTCACTCCCGGTGGGCGGCCTTCATACCCAGGTGTACCTTCGTATCCAGGGTATCCAGATGGATTCGGATACCATGGCTATGGTAATGGGTATGGGTATGGTCCGCAGTCGCTCATGCAGGCGTTCCGGATGAGTCAGATGCGCAAGCAGCAGGAGCAACAGCGACAACGGGCGCAGCAGCAGGCACTCCTTGCACAGCTTGCGCGCCAGATGCAACAGCAGCGACAGCAGCAACAAGCGGCCGCACAGCAGAAGGACACGACGCTGCCGACACTGCAATTCACCGCATCACCGGCGACTGTCGCACGCAATGCGTCGACAACGCTCTCATGGACAAGCACCAATACCAATGACTGTTACATCTTCGATGCGGCGGGCAAGTATCTGACGGGAGGCAAGTCGAGTGGCAGCTACCCGATTGGCGCAGTCTTCGAGACGACGAGCTATGGTATGACCTGTACGAGCTATGGCTATGGTCAAAATGTCTACGCGACGACGACCGTGCGGGTGGCCACGTCGACTTCAGGTCGTTAAAGGCTCGTCCACAGCCTCGAAATACACAAAGGCTACGGCACCGCGCTCCATCGCCGCCTCATCAGAGAACACGGTCTGAGCCCCATCCACCGAGCATCATTCTGCACCCGCATCACTCCGTAGACGTATATGGCTGACAATTTTCCCAATTGGGAAAATTGTCAGCCAGAGTCTCTATGTCCTCGTGGAATGTGTTGAAGGAGGATTAGTGCCCGAAGTCCAACACAAAATGAACGGGCCCATACGTGTAGCCACAATAACGGGTACGTTATATGTGGACGAGCCCTTACACACGCTTCATGTAAATATAATCAACGATCGTGTATAATGTCGGTTATGACCAAGATTGCTGATAAAAAGAAAAAGGGTATCAGTGCCTATATAGTGAAACCGGTGAAGCTGGCGAAAAAAGTCGATTGGCGTGACTATGTTATTCCCACCGGCAATAAAAAAAAGAGGAATATAAGCGGAAAAATTGACGAAATTTTATACGGAGGGAAGTAGCAAAAATATATGTACTACCTCGTTGATAGTTCGGTCTGGGTGGCGTTGTTCTTGGATGATGATAGTCAGCATGCCAAGGCTGTCGAGGTAATGTCAAAGATTGAAGAGTCGCGTATCCACGTCATGTATGGCGTGGTTCTTGAGGTGGCGAGTATCTTGGAGCGGAAACAGTCAAAGGATCTCGCAAATAAGTTTATAGAGTATGTTCTTGATAAGGGATTTGTGACCGGTTCAATGGTGATAGCGCGCACAGATATGCAGACTTTTCTTCATGAGTCAGATAGGCTGTCGTTTGTCGATGTTTTGTTAAAAGATGTGGCCTTGAAACAGGGTTGGGCGCTCGTATCATTTGATACCAAACTTCTTAAGTCACTTGAAAAAGCGCAGAAGAGCCCATGAGCTGGATAATCCAAAAAGAAAGGCGTCGCCTTTCTTTTTGACAAGTATGTATATTATCGGTATCGACGAGGCGGGGCGGGGACCCTTGGCGGGGCCGGTATCGGTGGGCGCAGTACGGATTGCTGCGGATTTTGATGCAGAGCTCGTGGCTGGTGCGAAAGATTCCAAGAAGATGACTCCGCTTGCGCGTCAGCGACTCTATACGCAGATGTGTAGTCTGCGTGCGTCGGGTGCGCTGGATTTTGCCGTCGCGTTTTCCGACGCAGTCATGATCGATCGTGAGGGGATCGTGCCGGCAGTCCGTAGCGCGCTTGAGAGCGCGCTTGAGGAAGTGGTGGGTGGATGCGATGGGCACCATTGCACTGCGTGCAATGGTGCCCATCGCATCCACATTTCGCCAGATGTCTGCGACGTGCGTCTTGATGGCGGGCTGAAAGCGCCGGATCACTTTAAGCAGCAAACCACTATCATCCGCGGTGACCAGACCGAGCTCGCCATATCGCTCGCGTCGATCGCCGCCAAGGTAGAGCGTGATCTCCTGATGCGGGAAATCGCAGAGCAGTTTCCTGCCTACGGTCTGGAGATTCACAAAGGCTACGGCACCGCGCTCCATCGCCGCCTCATCAGAGAACACGGCTTGAGCCCCATCCACCGAGCATCCTTCTGCACCCACATCACTCCGTAGACGTATATGGCTGACAATTTTCCCAATTGGGAAAATTGTCAGCCAGAGTCTCTATGTCCTCGTGGAATGTGTTGAACGTATACGTGTAGTCCACAAATAACGAGTACGTTAATTTGTGGACGAGCCCTTATGAACGGGACCTAGACGCATATGCTATCTATGCGCTATAGCGCCAAGATAGCATATCGCGTTTGGGATATCAGATGGTATACCATTTCTGTACCATTTCTGGTGGATTGACTTCCGTGCTTGTCTCTGTAATCTATTCTCGGTGCCCTGCAGGTAGGGCCTATGCAACAAAGGGGTAACAGATGATCCATCAGATTCAAATCACCGACGCGCCTGACAACGCGCTCACGCTGTTGAAAGACGGCATCCAGGATGGCGTCGATATCACCTGGGAAGGAAATAGGGGATCTTTTCGCCTTGCGATGTTGCCCGCTGTCTCTGGCACGGTAGAGGTCTCTGGCGGACAAATCACTATCGACGTGGATTCGGGGAATATGTCCATGGCCTGGCCTATGATCGAAAAAGGGATCCGCGCCAAGGTCCACACTGCCCTGGGATGGGACTAAGCGGTCTGAATGGGGGTAACGCAAGCTCGTTATCCCCATTTTTTGTTTGACAAGCTTTTTATTGGGTGTATACTACGCGCCATATTTGCTTGCAGGCATAACGGAATAGTTGCTCCGCTTTGCAGAGTAGATAAAGGTTTTCCGGGCCCTTTATTTATTAGTGACAGGACTTACAAAAACAGCGCACTTCTTCGTCGCACTGCACAAAATGACCGTCAATGTGCAACAAGCACACCTCCGGCCATTTTGTTTGTGCTCCTCGAATCGCATCTGTTTTTCTAAGCCCCTAAATTATTCATATATATAGTATGGCAAAAACGAACGCTGGGCGTCCGCAAAAGTACTTCGGCCGCTTCAATGAGCCGCTCGTCAAGCTTCCCAACCTCGTCGAGGCCCAGATCGGGTCTTTTCGTGATTTCGTCGAAGGGGGAGCTGAGCGTGTCTTCAAGGAGTTTTCTCCGATCACCGACCACTCGGGCAAGAAGTTCGAGATGAAGTTGGTCAAGTTTACCTTCGGTCCTTTGCGCTGGGACGAGCAGTACGCCAAGCGCGCCAACAAGACCTACGAAGCACCGCTCTCGATGGTCGCCCATCTCAAGAACAAAACGACGGGCGAAGAGAAAGAGCAGGAGATCTTCCTCGCCGACTTCCCATGGATGACCGCGCACGGTACCTTCATCATCAACGGCGTCGAGCGCATCGTGGTGCCGCAGCTTGCACGCAGCTACGGTGTCTTTTTCGAGCCCGTTCCTTACAAGGGCAAAAATTATTTCGCTGCCAAGATCATCCCTGCCCGCGGCGTATGGATCGAAGTCGAATCCGATCCGGACGGCGGCATCTATGTCAAAATCGATCGCAAGCGCCGCTTCCCGGTGACGGCGCTCTTGCGCGTGCTTGGGGCTACGACCGACGAAGACATCAAGGCTGCGTTTTCTGAAAAGAAGGGCGGCTCAGATGCTGTGCGCCAGTGCATAGCCATGTCGCTCACCCACGATCATGGGAAGACCAAGGAAGAGGCGTATGTCGAGATCTACCGCCGCTTGCGCGACGGCGACATCGCCACGTCGGACACCGCACGCGACTATGTCAATGGCATCCTCTCTGCCGATCGCTACGATTTCTCCAAGGTCGGCCGCTATCATTTCAATCGCCGTTTCGGACTTCCGACCGACGAAAAGCATCTCGTGCATGCGACCCTGACGCTTGAAGACGTGATCCGCATCATCTCGCACATCGCCGACCAAAACGTGAATCCCAACGCAGCCCTGGATGATATCGATCACCTCGGCTTCCGCCGCGTACGCTTCGCTGGCGAGCTCCTCGAGCAGCGTATGCGCGTCGGCCTCTCGCGTATGAAGCGCAATATTCAGGATCGTATGGCGATGGTCGACCCGGAAATCTCGACCCCCGTCTCATTCGTGAATCCGCGCCCCTTCCAGGCGGCGATCCGCGAATTCTTCACGACCGACCAGCTCTCGCAGCTCATGCAGCAGTACAACACTCTCGATGAGATCGAGCATTTGCGCACGCTTAGTACCCTCGGTCGCGGCGGTCTCACGAGCGAACGCGCAGGTCTCGAAGTGCGCGACGTCCACTCCTCACACTATGGCCGCGTCTGTCCGATCCACACACCGGAAGGAAAGAACATCGGTCTCGTGCTCCACATGTCGCTCTATGCCCGCCCGAATGAATTCGGCATCATTGAGACGCCGTATGCCAAGGTGGAGAAGGGTGTCGTCACCAAGAAAATCGTCTACATGAACGCGCTCGAAGAAGAGCAATATGCGATCGCACATGCCGCAATCCCCCGCAATGACGACGGCAAGATCACCAAAGCGCTCGTCGAAGTACGCAAGAATGGCAATCCGACAGTCGTACACGCCAAAGATGTCGATTACATCGAAGTCGCCGCCAATCAGCCCTTCTCTGTGGCGACGTCACTCATTCCGTTCGTTGAAAACGACGACGCCAACCGTGCACTCATGGGTTCCAACATGCAGAAGCAGGCGGTCCCGCTCGTGGTGCCCGAAGCACCGTATGTGGCGACGGGTGTTGAGCCGATTGCAGCGCGCGACTCCGGTCGCCTCATTCTCGCTGCAGAAGCAGGCGAGGTGACCTACGCGGACTCCCAGAAGATCATCGTCAAAAATGATGCCGGCAAGAACAAAGAATACGCACTTGTCAATTTCTCCCGCACCAACGGATTTACGACCTTTCATCAGCGTCCGGCGGTCTCGGTCGGTCAGAGTGTCAAGAAGGGCGACCTCCTTGCAGACACCTCGACGTCAGTCGGCGGTCAGATGGCTATCGGCCAGAATCTTCGTGTGGCGTTCCTCCCGTGGTTTGGCGCCAACTTCGAAGACGCGATCGTCATCTCCGAGAAGCTTGCCAAAGAAGCACGCTTCACCTCGATCCATATGGAAGAATTTATCTGCGTCGTGCGCGACACCAAGCTTGGGCCCGAAGTCACGACCCACGACATTCCAAACGTCAGCGAATTCAAACTCCGCAATCTCGATGAAGACGGCGTCGTACGTATCGGAGCGGAAGTCCGCCCCGGCGACATCCTCGTCGGCAAGGTGACTCCGAAGGGTGAGACACAGCTCACTCCGGAAGAGCGCCTCTTGCACGCGATCTTCGGCGAAAAGGCCAAAGACGTGAAGGACACGAGTCTCCGCATGGAAGGAGGCAAACGCGGCCGCATCATCGGCGTCAAAGTCTTCTCACGCGAAAATGGCGACAATCTCGAATCGGGTGTCATCAAGCGCGTGCATATCGAAGTCGCGCAGCTCCGCACTGTCTCGGTCGGCGACAAGCTCGCAGGCCGCCACGGCAACAAGGGTGTCATCTCGCGCATCCTTCCCGAAGAAGATATGCCGTTTGATGAAGACGGCAATCCGGTGGACATCATCCTCACGCCGTTGGGCGTCCCCTCTCGTATGAACCTCGGCCAGATCCTCGAGCTCCATCTCGGTCTTGCCGCAGACATGCTCGGCTACCAGGCAGTCGTCCCGTCATTTGCGGGTGCGACCGAAGAAGAGATCAGTGACGAGCTCAAGAAAGCAGGTGTATCGGAGACCGGCAAGCGCATTCTCTTCAATGGCCGCACCGGCGAGCCCTTCGCTCAGCCGGTATCTGTCGGCGTCATGTATATGCTTAAGCTGCACCACATGGTCGAAGACAAGATCCACATGCGCTCGATCGGTCCCTACAGCCTCACGACCCAGCAGCCACTCGGCGGCAAAGCCCAAAACGGCGGCCAGCGCGTGGGAGAAATGGAAGTCTGGGCATTCCTCGGCTACGGCGCCGCATACAGCTTGCGCGAAATCCTCACCATCAAATCCGACGACATCCTCGGCCGCTCCGCCGCATTCGATGCCATCGTCTCCGGCAAGCGTATCGAAGAGTCCAATACGCCGGCGACATTCAATGTGCTCGTACGACACTTGCGCGGTTTGGGTATCGACATCGAATTCCAGAATCAGGGAGTCGAAGCATAATTATCAGTCCATAATCACATCATCATCCTATGTCTATGCAAAAGAAAAAAGACGTGCTCCCGCAGGATTTCGACGCAGTCGCGATGCGTCTCGCGAGTCCCGATCGTGTGGCGGAATGGTCGTATGGCGAGATCACCAAGCCGGAGACCATCAACTATCGCACCCAGCGTCCGGAAAAGAACGGTCTCTTCGACGAGCGAGTATTTGGACCTGAGAAGGACTACGAGTGCTACTGCGGCAAGTATCGCGGTATCCGCTTCCGCGGCATCGTCTGCGAGAAGTGTGGTGTCGAGATTACGCGTGCCATTGTGCGCCGCGAGCGCATGGGTCATATCGACCTCGCGACACCGATCGCCCACATTTGGTTTCTCCGCGGTATCCCGTCGCGTATCGCGCTCGTCCTCGGCCTTTCCGCTGCGGAAGTTGAGAAGGTCGTTTATTTCGCTGGCTACATCGTCACATCTGTCCAGGAAGACGAGCGTACGCGCCTCTTGAAGGACCTCGAACAGGAGCTCATGATCAAGACCAAGGCCTCTAAGAACGATGACGAAAAGACGCGCCTCAAAGACCTTGCCACCAAAGCCAAGCGCGAGATCGAATCGATTAAGCCGGGTGTCGTTCTGGACGAAGCGGCGTATCACCAGTTTGCAGTGAAGTACGGCGCGATGTTCCGTGCGTCTATCGGCGCCGAAGCGCTCCACAATATTCTCAAGCAGATCGACCTCAGCACGCTTATCGTCGAGCTCAAAGAACTCTTCGAGAAGGCGGGCGCAGCCGATAAAGACAAGATCCGCAAGCGCCTCGCACTCTGCGAGGCACTCAAGCGCGCCGATGTGCGTCCTGAGTGGATGTTTATGACGCGTCTTCCGGTCGTCCCGCCAGCGCTTCGTCCGATGGTCGCCCTTGAGGGCGGTCGCCACGCATCGTCTGACCTCAACGATCTCTACCGCCGCGTCATCAACCGCAACAACCGCCTCAAGCGCTTGCTCGCGATCCATGCCCCCGAAGTCATTCTAAGAAACGAAAAGCGCATCCTTCAGGAAGCAGTTGACGCACTCCTCGACAATAGTATGCGTCGTGGTGCGGGCGTCTCCGGTATCCTCGGAGGTCGCCGCCGCGCGCTCAAATCGCTCGCTGATTACCTCAAAGGCAAACACGGATATCTGCGCCAAAACCTTCTCGGTAAGCGCGTAGACTACTCGGGTCGCTCGGTCATCGTCGTCGGTCCGGATCTTGCGCTCGACGAGTGCGGTCTCCCCAAGCACATGGTGCTCGAACTCTTCCGCCCATTTGTGATTCAGGGACTCCTTGCACGCGAACACGCATTCAACATCCGAGGCGCTGGACGTCTCATCGAAGACGAAGCTCCGGAAGTCTGGCCGATTCTCGAAGAGGCTATCAAGGGTAAGTACGTGCTCCTCAACCGTGCACCGACCTTGCACCGTCAGTCGATGCAGGCATTCCGCCCGGTCCTCATCGAAGGCAATGCCATCCAAGTGCATCCGCTCGTATGTCCGGCCTACAATGCCGACTTCGACGGCGACACCATGTCTGTGCACGTCCCGCTCTCTGAAGCGGCTCAGATGGAAGCGGCCAAGATCATGTCCGCCAATAAGAACGTCCTCAAACCGGGCTCAGGCGATGTGGTGGTCGCATCCAAACTCCTCGACATCGTGCTGGGCTGCTACTGGATGACCAAATCGGTCGCGGGTGCCAAAGGTGAGGGAAGTGCATTCCCGACGCCAAACTCGGCGATCACCGCGCACGATTTCGGCGCCGTCGATTTGCGCGCCAAGATCAAGGTCCTCCCGACCGACAGCGCGAAGTATGCGCCGTTTGATGGGGCAGTCTTTGAGACCACCGTCGGACGCCTCCTCTTCAACTCCGTCCTCCCGAGCGATTTCCCGTACATCAACGAAGACATCACGAAGTCGCGCATGTCGAACCTCGTCAACAATCTCGTCACGCACTACAAGCTCGATGGTATTCCCGCAATCCTCGACAAGATAAAGTCCTTCGGCTTCAAATATGCGACGTACGCTGGCATCACCTGGTCTATCTCCGACGTCGTCGTCCCTGAGATCAAGAAGGAAATGGTCGAGAAGGGTCGCGCGGCAGTCGCCAAAGAGCAGGAGAGCTACGAGAATGGCCTCTTGACCGATGATGAGCGCCGCCGTTCGACAATCGAAATCTGGGGCAAGCTCTCCGGCGAATTGCGTAAGCATGTCGTCGAGTCACTCGAGCCGCAGGGACCGGTCCACGATATGATCACCTCTGGTGCGCGCGGTAGCGTCGTCCAGCTGCATCAGATGGCCGGCATGAAGGGTCTCATCACCAACCCGCGCGGCGAAGTTATCGAATTCCCGATCACATCCTCGCTCAAGGAAGGTCTCACGCCGATCGAATACTTCATCTCGACGCACGGCGCTCGCAAGGGTCTCGCTGATACCGCACTCAATACGGCGCGCGCAGGCTACCTCACACGCCGCCTCTTCGATGTGGCACACGACGTCATCATTCTTGAAGACGACTGCGGTACCAAAGACAGTGTCCTCATCAAGCGACCAGGCAAGGAGAATATCGGCGGAAGCTTCGCTGAGCGCATCGGCGGTCGCGTGCTAGCCGAAGATCTCGGCAGCTTCAAGCGCGGTACCTTGCTCCATTCCGATGATGCTGCACAGATCGAGGCGAGCGATGCACAGGAAGCGTATGTCCGCTCTCCGATGACATGCAAAGTCTATCGCGGCGTGTGCCAGAAATGCTACGGCGTCGACCTCGCTTCGGGCGAGCTCGTAGACGTCGGTGAAGCAGTCGGCGTCATCGCAGCGCAGGCGATCGGCGAGCCGGGTACCCAGCTCACCATGCGCACCTTCCACACCGGAGGCGTCGCTATGGCAGGCGGCGACATTACCGCGGGCCTCCCACGCGTCGAAGAAGTCTTCGAGACGCGTATGCCCAAGGCGCCTGCGGTCATCGCACGAGTCTCTGGTATGATCTCCGACCTCGTCAAGGAGGGTAACGAGACGATCATCGTCATCACACCGGACAGCGGCTCTGCCGGCAAGACGGCCAAGGCTGCCAAGAAGGAGGCCGAATATCGCGTCGGACCGCTCCGCACCATCCTCGTCAAAGTAGGTGACGCAGTGGAGAAGGGAGACTTCCTCACTGATGGTTCTGCAGAGCTCGAAGAATACTTCCACCTCGCAGGCAAAGAAAAGACCCAAGAGTACATCATCAATGAGATCACACGCATCTACGAGCTGCAGGGTGTCGGTACGGCGCGCAAGCATCTCGAGATCATCGTCAAGCAGATGTTTAGCCGCGTCTCGATCGCATACTCGGGTGATACCGGCATCTCCGTCGGAGAAATCATTGCCGATTTCGAATTTGATCGCATCAACAAGGAGGTGAAGGAAGCCGGCGGCGAGCCAGCTAAGGGGAAGCAGCTCTTGCTCGGCATCACCGAAGTCTCGCTCACGCGCGCATCCTTCCTTTCGGCGATCTCCTTCCAAAACACACCGCGCAAACTCGCCGAAGCGGCAGTCGGCGGTGCCGTCGACCGCCTCGTCGGTCTCAAGGAGAACGTCATCATCGGCCGCCTCATTCCGGCTGGTACCGGCTTTGCGGGCTCCAAGAAGCATGACATCATCGCTGATATGGAGGCGCAGTTTGCCGCCATGGCCCCGGTTCCTGAGCCTGAGAGTGACGAAGCTCCGCAGATGATGCCGTAATCTCGAAAGTATCATTTATTACCCCCCTCAACAGCCGCCCGCAAGGGCGGCTGTTGCGTTTTTTATTGAATATGGTATACTAGTGTCCAGTAGAGGCAACTGAATGGAGGAAGGGTTATGGTTGACATCGCAAGCATCAAAAGCCGAGCACAATCGCTCGAAGATGACATTACTCAGACTGAGTCAGAGATCAAGCGTCTCAATGCGAGGCTCTCATCAAGACAGAGCGAACTACGCAGGTTGTTCGACACATGCACACACGTCTGGGACCAAGTGAGGTCCACTCCGATCCGAACTGGGGGATACTTAGTTGAAGGAGATCCTCCTGGTGTTGGCGGTATCGATCGTCGTCTTCCAATGTATGTGTCTGCCACTGAGACACCCTGTTGGACGCGCACGTGCGTCAAATGCGGTAAGGTCGAGACAACTGAGTCTTCCAGATCGGAAACGCGCCAGGTCCCACGATTCTAATTCGACTGACACATCGGTGGAGGTAACACCTCCACCGACCAGTCTCATAGGGGAGCAAGATGTCTCGAGAAACCGTGATCAAGGGCTTGGCGATTCTCGCCATTCTCGGCGGTCTTGCATGGGCAATCTACTCCATAGTAAAGCCCACCGCGAAGTGCGTATGCGAGTTCGAGCATTCAGTGACGAAACCGTCAGAAGATCTGTTCCCGTTCTGACGAGGATCAATAGCCCGACGAGCAATCGCCGGGCTTTCATTTTTGTCGTTGTCGAGTAGTATTCTATTCATATGTTAGGCAAGTATTTAAAATCCCCCCAAGAATACAATATAGCTTTTATAGACGGCCAAAATCTGCATTTAGGGGTACGGGCTTGCGGATGGAATATCGACCATAAGAAATTCCGGATATACTTGTCCAATAAATACCACGTGAAGGAAGCACATTATTTCATGGGATTTGTCTCCGAAAGTGAGCAAGATCTGTACTACAATTTACAAAAAGCAGGTTTTATACTCTCATTCAAAGAGCATTCTTCGGCGCTCAAGGGCGATAAAAAGGGAAATGTGGATAGTGATATAGTATTCGGCATAATGAAAAAGATCGCCGATAACGAACCTTGTGATAAGGTGTTCATCATCTCGGGAGATGGGGACTACAAAAAAGTAGTCAACTATTTAGTAAAGAAAGAGAGATTTGGAAAGATGCTTTTCCCAAATAAAAAGTTCGCTTCCTCTTTATACAACGATCTTGGAGGCGGATATTTTGATTATCTTGAATCAACAGATGTGCGGGAGAAAATAGAATATCGCCGTAAAATGAAAAAGGTCCCTTAGGCATCCCAGAGGCATTTCGCCAAGGTAAGCCGTTCGGTCCCTTTTTCGTATGGATACATTTCAATTATACACACCATGACAACGAATGCAAACACTGTCCAGCAGGTCAAAGATCGTCTATCCATTGTCGATGTGGTTTCGGGGTATGTGAAGCTCGATCGCGCGGGCGGTGCATTGCGTGCGCGATGCCCATTTCATGCCGAGAAATCGCCCTCGTTTTTCGTCTCTCCTGAGCGTGGCACGTACCACTGTTTTGGGTGCAATGTGGGCGGTGATATCTTCTCATTTGTGCAAGCGATCGAAGGGGTCGATTTCAAGGGCGCACTCAAAATGCTCGCCGATCGGGCGGGTGTCCCTCTCGACTTCGCTCGGGGCAGGGAAATCGGTGGCAAAGATATTAAAGACCGACTCTTTGAGGTGATGGAAGCAGCGACAATCTACTATGTTTCCAAGCTCACCGACGAAGCGCTCGCATATCTGAAAAATCGCGGACTCGAAGATACGACGATCCGTTCATTTCGGCTCGGATATGCCGGTGCACAATGGTCCGAGCTCTCCGATCATCTCAAAGCAAAGAAATTCACTGAGGCAGAAATAGTGGAAGCGGGACTTGCCAAAAAAAATGATCGCGGCAGCCTCACCGACAAATTCCGCAACCGCATCATGTTTCCGATCAACGATACTACGGGGCGCGTGGTCGCGTTTTCGGGACGCATCTTCGGATCAGACGCTTCTCCGGAGGCTCCCAAGTATCTCAATAGTCCCGAGACCCCACTCTTTCACAAGTCGCGGATATTATACGGATTTGATAGAGCGAAAATCGCCATGCGTAAAGTCGACTGTGCCGTCTTGGTGGAGGGACAGATGGATCTCATCATGTCGCATCAGGCCGGATGGAATAATACGGTTGCCGTCTCTGGCACGGCATTTACCGCCGATCATGCGCGGATCATCAAGCGTATGACAGACAATCTCGTGCTCGCACTCGACGCAGATCAGGCCGGTATCAAAGCGGCGGGGCGCGCCGCACGCGAGGCACTCGCCCTTGGGCTCAATGTAAAAGTGGCGCGTATTGCCGAGGGCAAAGACCCAGCAGACCTCATCAAGGCGCAGGGGGCCGATGTATGGCGCGCTACCATCCGTGAGGCTAAGGACATCATCACCTTTCTGCTCGACGTGCTCCACGAACATGCGTCCCAGCCCTCCTCCGCACAAGGCTCCGGGATGGCACAGCCCTCCTCCGCACAAGGCTCCGGGAGGGCACAGCAGGACAAATTCCGCCGACTGGTCGAGCAGGTCGTCCTGCCTTTCTTGGCCGATGTGCAAAGCCCAATCGCACGGGAGCAATACACACGTGAGATAGCTGCGCGTCTGGGTGTGTCGGAGACGTCGGTCGTCTCGGCGGCAGCAAAGATTCCCGTTGCTCCGCACGATCGAGCTGCTGCAGAGCCCGTACCAGCAGTCCATCACAAACAAGATACAGATCGAGCACTTCAAGCATTTGCGCTCCTCCTGTGGCAAGAATCGCTTCCGACCCCAGCAATCGATAGTGCGACGTTTCGCCGGGAGCTCGCGGAGATTCTTGGGAGCGATACATTCGCTATGCTCGAGGCGCTTGATGAAAAGGCGAAAGAAGCGATGCGATTCGATGCGGAGCACAAGCATGGCAAAAGCCTCGGGCTTGCAGCCGAAGCCGCTATGCTCGTGCGCCTCATCTTGCAGGAGCGCCTCGCTGCGGAGATCAAGCGCGTCAGCATCTTGCAAGATCGGGCCGCTGAGATGGGAGATACTGCTGAGGAAGAGCGTTTGGCGGCGCAGATCAGGGTGTTGACAACGCAGCTTGCAAAATCGCACATTTAGTGTAGATTGCCTCGCATAGGTCTTACGAGCCCTTATATAGAGGCTTTGCCATACTTTGGCGCCCTATTTTGTCAACTTTGATGTACGGCTCATACAGTAAGACGGCGTAAAATCTTTCTCCCAAAAGACAGGGGGAGAGGGTTTTCTGTGCGATATTTTGGGGTATCTTTATTAAAGCCTAAGAAGGTTTCGTCGGATATCTTTTCTCATAATTTAGTATGGCAAAATCAACTCCTAAAAAGCAGAAAAAGGTCATGAAAGTGTCAAAGGCGAAAAAGACAAAGAAAGCCAAACCGGCAAAGCGCATAGCTGCCCGCAGCTCCGCACGATCGGGTCGCGCTTCAAAGCCGGTCGCGCGTCGGAAGGCTGCTGCGCCTACGCGCGCCGCCGTCCGCAAGTCTGCGCCCGTTGCACCTGCCGGAAAGAGTGGTCCGCGACCGCTGCACTCCATGATCGCAAAGAAGGCCTCGTCGGCAAAAGTCGGATCTCTTGCGGGCAAGCAGCAGGCCAAGGTAGATGCCCTCACACGTCTCGGACGCGAACGCGGCTACATCACCTATGATGAAATCTTGCGCGAATTCCCGACGATCGAAGAAAACGTCGCATTGCTCGAAGAGATGTACGACTCGTTCCACACGGCCGGTATCGACGTGCTCGAAGGTGGCGGCATGCTCGAAGACGTCAAGATCGACGAAATCCTCGAGCGCAAGAAGCTGCAGCATCGCCGCGCGGATGCTGGATTTGACAGTGTACAGATGTATCTGCGTGAGATCGGTCAATATCCGCTCCTCAATGGCGAGCAGGAGAAAGACCTCGCCAAGCGCATCATCGCTGGCGACGATGAAGCGCGCTCGATCCTCGCTCGTTCCAACCTCCGTCTCGTCGTATCAATCGCCAAGAAATACGTCAATCGCAGCCCGGATCTGACACTTCTCGACCTGATCCAGGAAGGCAATCTCGGCCTTTTCAAGGCCGTCGACAAATTTGACTACACCAAGGGCTACAAATTCTCGACCTACGCCACATGGTGGATTCGTCAGGCGATTACGCGTGCCTTGGCCGATCAGTCGCGCACCATCCGCATCCCCGTGCACATGGTAGAGACGATCGCCAAGTACAAACAGAAAGTCCGCGAGCTCAGCCAGCATCTCGGGCGCGATCCGCTCCCTGAAGAAATCGCTATGGAAATGGGGATCGAAATCGACAAAATCTACACCATCCAGAAGATCAATCAAGATACTGTCTCGCTCGAATCCCCGGTCGGCGAAGACGATGATGAGCGCTCGACCCTAGGCAGCTTCATTGCCGATGATTCAATCGCTTCGCCAGACCAAGATGCGTCGCGTCGCATCCTCGGTGAGCAGATGACGGAGATTCTCGACGAGCTCTCGCCGAAAGAGCGCAAAATCCTCGAGATGCGCAATGGCCTCACCGACGATGGCGTCTGCTACACGCTCGAAGAGGTAGGCCGCGAATTCGGTGTCACACGCGAACGCATCCGCCAAATCGAAGCCAAAGCCCTCGAGCGTATCCGTTTCCACGAACGAGCGAAGCATTTGCGGAGCTATTGACAGATACAATCCCTTCTGATTAAATGACGACTAATCATCACTAGGCGAGAGGACTACGTCAATGGCCGATGATAAAGAGGATAAAGACCTACGGCGTGTACAGTTCGACATACTACCAGAACAGGTCAAGCGGTTCAATCAATTGATATCGTTCTGTGAATTGAGAACGAGAAAGGATTTGTTCGACAACGCGATGACATTGTTCGAGTGGGCCGTCGAGGAGGTCAGAAAGGGTAAGTGTATCGCTTCATATGACAGGGAAGCAGATCGCGTTGAGATTGTAAAACTGCAGGCGCTTGAGAAAGCGGCCTGGAGAGCAAAAAATCTCACCGAGATCAAACTCGTGGATACCAGTACGGCTTCGAAATCGTAAACGAGCTGGTCTGTTGGTTCTTTCGAATCGGGAGCAACACTCCCGATTTTTTTGTGTGTGGTGTAATGCTACAAATCATTCCCCGTATACGAAAGATTGAGGCTTTTGTTGATGAGGGGAGTTTGATTAGCCTGACTAGCCATTGTTTCTTCACGAAATAAACGTATAATGCCCTTATGAAAAAGAAATACCACATTAAGACAAAATATGGCGTCTTTCAGGTTTCTATTTGGTACGATAAACGCGACAAGGTATTTCTTGTCGAGACAGTCGGATTCGACAAGACTGCGACATTCGGGAGGACTCTTGCAGAAGCCAAGAAAATGGCGAAAGAACTCATTGAACTACTCGTGGAATCGGTTCTTGATGAGGGGAATATTGTGGTGGACAGCATGATGCATGTCGTCGGGAAGAAGCTAAAACCGGAAAGTATCTTGCAACTTCAGCGTGCATGAGCAAATTACCGTCACTGCCTGCGCACGATATCATACGGGCGCTCCAAAAAGCAGGATTTAAGATTGTCCGCCAGCGGGGCAGTCATGTGCGTCTTGTGCATGCATATGACCAGAGTCGCTATGCAACGGTCGCTGTGCATGGAGGTGATGTGCCTCGCATGAATCTCGTCAGCATCCTACGCCAGGCAAAGATTTCGACAGAAGAATTTCTTGAACTATTGCTATAATGGGCGGTATGTCTTTAGAGAAGATAAACGCAATTTCACACCGTACACCTATGGAAACGTTGCCGTCATTGACCTTATCAGAAGCCGAATCGTTCGCGAAAAAGGCTGTACGCGAGGCGACGCCTGCCGACATGCGTGGGCGTTGCGTGGACGGTCGCACTGAGGCAGGTGAAGGTTCAGGTGTGTATGCTATGGCAGGAGGCGATGCTGGTTTGCTCGGCGTTGCGCTTGCGGCTGCCGAGCGTTTGCGTGGACAAGGGGTAGCGATTACTGACGAGCAGGTGCGTGATGCGGTGTTTGAAACGATTGGCGGAAAAGAGTCTTTCTCCTATCACACCGACGATCATACGCCGGACGGCCAATATGGCTGCGCACACTGCAAATTTATGCTTCGTGAGCGGTCGGCCGAATATGGATTGAGCGAAGACCAGGTCCGTTTTATGGAGGCCACACTCGCAGATTTGTCCGATCAGCGCGTGAAGCCGATGCCATTGCGCGGTTCA
>Ga0194120_10003669_pt1 | contig 24747 bp, 17 predicted proteins | sample TA2MahCa65mmetaG_FD_148642 | JGI IMG/M metagenome (GOLD analysis project Ga0194120, IMG submission 148642) | Freshwater microbial communities from Lake Tanganyika, Tanzania - TA2015019 Mahale Deep Cast 65m | ecosystem: Environmental > Aquatic > Freshwater > Lake | place: Tanzania: Lake... | reverse complement strand
CCTTCAGACGCCTAACTCTGGACAACAGGAGCCCATTCGATGGGAGAGCAACTCGCCGTTCACGGTGGAACCCCCGTCATCGCGCCCGGAACGATCAAGCCGTGGCCCTGGATCACCGACGCCGAGCGCGCTGCCGTCGCCGAAGTCCTGTCCGTCGAGAACATCAACGTCCAACGCCAGCACCAGGCGGAGCGGCTCGCCCGCGAGTTCTGCGAGTATCTGGGCGTGGAGTACTGCGTCCCGACCAACAGCGGAACCGCCGCCCTCCACATGTGCGTCGCCGGTTTGGAGATCGGGCCCGGTGACGAGATCATCACGACGGCTCATACGTACTGGGCGACCGCCGCCGCCGCGCTCCACCACAACGCGATACCCGTCTTCGTCGATATCGACCCGACCACCTACTGCATGGATCCGGCGCTCATCGAGCAGGCGATCACGGAGCACACGAAGGCAATCGTGCCGGTGCACATCCACGGCATGCCGTGCGAGATGGACGCGATCCAGGCAATCGCCTCGAAGCATGAGCTCCATGTGATCGAGGACTGCGCGCAGGCGCACGGCTCTCGGTACAAGGGCAGAATGTGCGGAACCATGGGCATCTGCAGCGGATTCAGCACGCAGATGTCCAAGAACCTGACGACCGGCAGCGAAGGCGGGCTCTTCGTGACGAACGACTACGTCGTCAACGAGCGCGCCAAGACGCTGCAATACCTAGGCGAGATCGTCATCCCGGGACGGGAGCGACAGGATCAGCAGTATGACGCGCGGGGCATGGGCTGGATGTATCGGGGCGACGTGTTCGGGCAGGCGTTCGCTCGGAGTCAACTCGCGCGCCTCCCGCAGCTCAACAAGACGCGCATCGAGAACTGCCACGCGCTGACTCGATCCCTCGGCGACGTTCCGGGTATCCAGCCGCCATTCGAGCCGGAGCATGTCGATCACTCCTACTACAACTACGTCGTGACGCTCCATCCCGACGAGCTCGGCTTGGACGTGCCGGTGACTCAGTTCCGCGAAAAGGTCTCGCGGGCGCTTCGAGCCGAGGGCATGGACGTCGGTCAGTGGCAGCGAATGCCCGTGCCGTCGCAGCGTGTGTTCCAGACGCGCGTCGGGTTCGGCAAGGGACATCCATGGTCGAACCATCCCCGGCAAGTCGAATACCACCCGGAGGACTACCCGAAAGCCTCGGCGTTCATCGACGCGGCGCTCTACGTCTTCGGAATTAACGCTCCGAACGACACGGACCTCATGGCTCGGTTCGCCGACGCAATCCGCAAGGTGTTCTCCGAGCCGCAGCAGATCATGGAGGTGGCTGCCTGATGGCTCTGCGAGTCGCGTTCTCCGAAGCCGATATCACCCCGCCCATGGGAACCCAGTTGGCGGGCTGGTTGGACCTCGCCCGTCCCGCCGAGCGCGTGCGCGACCCGGTCTTCGCCCGGCTGATGCTGATCGAGTCCGGTGGCGTGCGCGTCGGCGTCGTCTCGCTCGACCTGCTGTCGATCCGAGGCAGCGACGTGATCGACATCCGTCAGCGCGTCGAACGGGCTGCCGGAGTGCCCACCGGCAACCTGATGGTCGCAGCGACGCACAACCACGCGGGACCTGCCATCGTCTCCATCGGGCCCTTTCGCCGTGACGACACGTACCTCGAACGCCTGAAGGAAACGCTCGTCAGCCTCGCCGTCGAAGCGACCGCGAGTTTGGAGTCCGCCGAGCTCGGTATCGGCGTCGGATTCGAGGGACGCATCTCCTTCAACCGGCGCTGGATCACGAAGAGCGGCATCGTCCGAACTCAGCCAGGCGTGGCGAACCCTCAAGTCCTCGCCTGCGAGGGGCCCATCGATCCGCAGATTTGCCTGCTGCATGCCCGTCGGCCGTCCGGCGAGACGCTGGGCTTCGCATACAACTGGTCATGCCATCCGGTTCATCCGTACGACATGCGGACCGTGTCCGCGAGCTGGCCCGGCGCCCTGGCACGCGAGATACGAGACCGACACGGTGCGCCCTGCCTCGTGCTCAACGGAGCGTTCGGCAATGTCCACAGCGCGAACTGGGTCGATCCTGACTACCGCGACGACCCGGACCGGATGGGAACCGTCCTCGCCAATGACCTGGAGCCCATCATGGGGCGGATGTCGTACGTCCAGGAAGCGCGGCTGGACGCCCGGAGCGCGACTGCGAAGTTGCCGTTGCGGGCGATCCCGCAAGCGGAGATCGACGACGCGAAGCGGGTCGTCGCTGGCGAAGACGTCCTTCTGCCGCCTGGTGTCCAGCGATACGGCGCGAACCGTACCTATGCCGAATCGCTGCTCGGGCTCGTTGAACGCAAGAAGGAGCGCGACTTCAGCCGCGCCGAGGTGCAGGCGATCCGAATCGGTTCGACAGCGCTGGTGGGGCTCCCGGCGGAGGCATTCGTGGAAAGCGGGCTTCGGATCAAACTCGAAAGCCCGTTCGATCCCACGTTCGTGGTCGGCGCGGCGAACGGCATGGTCGGATACGCCCCGCCTCCCGCCAACTACGCTCGCGGAGGCTACGAATGCACGACCGCCCACTGGAGCAAGGTCGCCCCGGAAGCTGCCGATCTCATGGTCGACGCGGCGCGGGAGCTCACGCGAGGTCTGTACGCGTGAGGGCATTCGCAGGGCTCTGGGTCCTCCTGGTTCTTGCCCTGGTTGGCGTGGCGACGGCGCAGGAGCCAGCGGCTCGCCCTGAGGACCCCTTCGTCGCGGCGCGGAACCGGTTCGCGGACTGCCCCGATGACGAGTCGCTCATCGAGCCGACGATACGCCTCTTCGCCCGGCTCGCGCGCGAGTTCCCCGAGCGAGCCGGTCGTGCCGAAGCCTACATCGGCGCGCTCACGGCGATGAAGGCGAAGTTCACGCGATGGCCGCATCGGAAGGTGCAGCTCATCCGTCGTGGACTCCATCGCATGGATCGCGCCATCGAGATGTCGCCCGACGACGCGGAGACGCTATTCATCCACGGCGTCACCTGCCGGTTCACGCCGTTTCCGTTCCGACGGAAAGACGACGCCAAGCGAGACTTCGACAGAATCCTGCGGCTCATCCCAAGTCAACTGGCGACGCTCGAGGAGGACTTCGTCGTCGACGTCGTGGACTTCATCGACGAACACGGCGATCCAGACGCGGATGCCCGCCAGCGTATCCTCGCCATCCGCGATCTGCTGAACCTCACGCCGCCGCCGTCCGTCCAATCAGGCCGATGAACCTTGTAGGAGCATCGGTGGTGCGCTAGACTCATGCGTGAGACGGATCGCCGCGACGGGTTCGCGGGACACGCGGCCTCTGAAATGCTATGGAGGGAGGACCTCTATGCTGCGCAGGCTTCTGACTGTGGGTATGGTTGGCTCGGCGTTGCTGATCGCGGCATCCGCGTCGGCAGCACTCGACACGAAGGGTCTGCTCGCCGCCTTCACGATGGACGAAGGCAAGGGCGACACGACGACCGACGTCGTGAAGGGCGTCAAGGGCACGATCGTCAACGGCAAGTGGGTCAAGGGTCCGTTCGGACAGGCTGTGGAGCTGACAGGCGGGCAGTCGGTGGTCACTGCACCGGGCCTCTTCTCGAAGCTGCCGAACAACGCCATTTCCGTCGGTTCCTGGTTCCAGCTTCAGAGCCACACGACGTATGAAGGCATCATCGGCGGCAGCGAAGCCGGCGTAGGCGCCGTCAAAGGCGAGTGCTGCCAGTATCGCATCATGATCAACCCGGGATTCAATCCGTTCTACAACGCGGGCGGACACAACGATGTGTCGGTGGCGTCGACCGTCGTCGAGCAGAAGAAGTGGTACCACTACGTCATGACGATCGGCAAAGGCAAGGTACTGATCTACCTCGACGGCAAGGTGATCCACGAGAGCGCGCCGGTCAATGACCCGCTGCCCGAGCTCAAGACCGACTTCATGGTCGGCACAGGCGAAAAGCCGGGCACGTGGCCCCTCACCGGCTATGTCGATGAAGCGTTCATCTACGATCGCGCGATCACGGAAGCCGAAGTCAACGAGATCATGAAGAAGGGCTTCTCCGTCGCGCTTGCCGTCTCGCCGAAGGGCAAGATGGCTGCCGCATGGGCTGATCTGAAGGTCCAGAATCGCTAGTGGTGAGTGGCGATGGATCGTTGGCAACGCCCTCCCTCCTGCAAAGGAGGGAATCATCCCCTCTCCTTCAGGGAGAGGGCTAGGGTGAGGGCGCGAGACACAAACGATTCTGTGTAACCGACCACTAGGCGTCGCGGAAGAGCCATGGTTCTAGGAGCCGGGGGGTTCATTCGAGCCCCCCGGCTCGTCGCGTACGGGCGGTGCGCCACCTCCTGCGCACTCATGGCGTCCGTGCTACACTGTCGCGTCGTGAGTCTGGTCGAGTCTGACGGAGGCGCCGACATGAGAATCGGCATATGGTTCGTTGTGAGTGCCATCGTCGCGCTCGTCGGATGTCGCGATGGCAGTCAGGGATCAGCCATCGTCGCCACAGGAACCATCGAGGTCACCGAGACCGACATCGCGTCGACGATCCCGGGCAGGATCGTCGAGCTGTCGTTGGAGGAAGGCGCGGCGGTCGCGCAGGGGCAGGTGATCGCACGCATCGACGACGTGAAGCTCCAAGCGCAGTTGGCTCAGGCAGTGGCTGGACGCGACGCCGCGTCGGCGCTTGAGGCGCAGGCTGCGGCAGCCCTCAGTGTCGAACGAACCAGAACGCGCGAGACACTCGACCAAGCGCGAACGGCAGCGCGAGCCGCCGAGAACCGCGTCGAACAGGCGCGCATCGGCGGAAGCCTCACCAAAGCCCAAGTCGAGGAACAGACCCGGATCGCCGAAGCCGCGTTGGCAGCAGCGCGCGTGCGCCTCGATCAAGCGCTCGCGGCACGCGAGTTCCAGGGAAGGCAGGAGGTCGCACTGGCGTCCCAGTCGCGCGCGACTCTCGCCGCTGCTTCGGCACAGGCTGCAAAGGCGGAGACTGGCGCCCGCAACCAGGAGATCGACACCGCCATCGCGAACGTCGAAGCGGCGTCTGCGCGACTGGAGAACGCTCGCAGCAACCGGGATCGCTCCAGGTCGCTGTTCGAGCAGGGGGCTCTGTCGCAGCAGGCGTACGACGCGGCGTCACTCGCCTTTGAGACGGCTCGCTTGATGCATGTCGTCGCTGTCAAGCAACTCGAGCTGGCGCGCAACGCGGTGCGCGACGAGGACAAGGACGCCGCCAGAGCGCAGCGAGACGCCGCAGCAGCAGGAGTCGATCTCGCCGACGCGTTGACCATTCAGACGCGGGCGCGCGAGTTGGACATCGCGGCGGCTGAATCCGGCGTTCAACAGGCGGAGGCGAATCTCGTTCTGGCGCGTGCCAGCGACTTCCAGAACCAACTCCGCCGCGAGGACATCGCGCTCGCGGAATCAGCCGCACAGCAGGCTCGTTCCGCCGTCAAGGTCGCCGAGACGGCTCCAGATCAGGTCCGTATCCGTCAGCAGTCGCTCGAAGCTGCGTCGGCACAGCGCCGCGCCGCTGAGGAAGCCGTCCGCCTCTTGGAGCAGCAGGTTTCGGACGCAGAGATTCGGTCGCCGGTGTCGGGGCGCATCACGGAGAAGGTCGTGGAGGTTGGCGAAGTCGTGTCGCCCGGCTCGCCGATATGCGTCGTCTCCGACCTCGCCACAGCCACACTGACCATCTACGTCTCCGGCATGGATGTCGCGCACCTGCGCCTAGGACAGTCGGTGCAAGTTCGCGTCGACGGCGACGACCGAACGTTCGAAGGCTCGCTGTCTTACATATCGCCGAAGGCGGAGTTCACGCCCCGCAACATCCAGACTCGCAGCGAACGCGTGAAGCTGGTCTACGCGGTTAAGATCGCGCTGCCCAACTCCGAAGGCGTGTTCAAGCCCGGCATGCCGGCAGACGCAACCATCGACGGCGGGTGACGCCGATGCTGGTCGTCGAGGGCGTATCGCGCAAGTTCGGAGCCGTCGCCGCCGTCCAGGACGTGTCGATCACGATCATCGCCGGCGAGAGCTATGCGTTGCTCGGACCGGACGGAGCCGGCAAGACGACGCTCATGCGGCTGCTCTGCGGCGCGCTGCTTCCCGATGGCGGCAACGTGTCGGTGGGCGGCGTCGACGTTCGTGCGGAACCCGAACGTGCCCGGCGAATGCTCGGCTACATGCCCCAGCAGTTCAGCCTCTATCCGAGGCTGTCCGTCGATGAGAACATCCGGTTCTTCTCCGAGCTCTACGGCGTCGACAGCCGCAGCCTCTTTGTCGAGGAGCTCCTGGAATCGAGCCGGCTGTCGCCGTTCCGTTCGCGGCAATCCCAGCAACTTTCCGGCGGGATGAAGCAGAAGCTGGCGCTCATCTGTGCCATCCTCCACCGACCTCCGCTGCTTCTGCTCGATGAACCGACCACGGGCGTCGACCCGGTGTCGCGGCGCGACTTCTGGGCGATCCTGTATCGGCTCCTCTCCGATGGCACGACGCTGGTGACCTCCACTCCCTACATGGATGAATCCGAGCGATGCCATCGCGTCGGGTTGCTGTCCGAGGGACGCCTGATCGCTGAAGCGTCGCCGTCATCGCTTCGGCAGGCGATCCAGGGGCGCGTCGTGGAGATCGAGTGCCAGGACCCGCCGTCAACGAGCCGCGAGCTGCAACGACTGCCGGAAGTGATCGCCGTCCAGGTCTTCACGGACCGAGTGCGCGTCCTGACCGAGGGCTCCGACGTCGGTGGTTTGGAGCGTGCGCTCGCGCCGACGGGCAAACCGGCTCCGACGATGAAACCCGTTGCTCCTTCGATGGAAGATGCCTTCATCGCCAACGTATCCGCCGCGCGCCGTGGATGATGTCCCGGACGGTGCTGTGCATGAAAGGAACCGAACATGCCGTTGTGGGGAGGCGTCGAAGCGGGCGGCACGAAGTTCGTCTGCGCTGTGGGAACCGGGCCCGATGATGTCCGCGACGAAGTTCGGTTCCCGACGACGACGCCCGACGAGACGCTCCGGCGGACCATCGACTACTTCGAACGCTACGAGCTGGATGCCGTGGGAATCGCGTCCTTCGGACCTGTCGATCCCGAATCGTCATCGGCGACGTTCGGCTACATCACGACCACGCCGAAGCCCGGATGGGCGAACACGGACTTCGCAGGCTATGTTCGACAGGCTCTGCGCGTGCCCATCGGCTTCGACACGGATGTGAACGCCGCGGCGCTGGGCGAACATCGGTGGGGAGCGGCGCAAGGACTCGACACGTTCATCTACCTCACCATTGGCACTGGGATCGGCGGCGGCGGGATCGTCAACGGCAGGCTGATGCACGGGCTGATCCATCCCGAGATGGGTCACATCCGCGTCAGAAGGGATCCGGCGCGCGACCCGTTCCAGGGCTCGTGTCCGTTCCACGGCGATTGCCTCGAGGGTCTCGCCGCCGGTCCCGCCGTCGAAGCCCGGTGGGGCGCGTCCACTGAGACGCTCCCGCCATCGCATCCGGCTTGGGAACTCGAAGCCGAGTACCTGGCGCTCGCGCTGTCCGATCTGGTTTGCGTGCTCTCGCCCCAGCGCATCGTCATGGGCGGAGGCGTCATGGAGCAGCGCCACCTGTTCCCGCAGATCCGCCGACGGACGGCGGAACTGCTCAACGGTTACATCCAGTCCCCCTCGATCCTGAGCAGCATCGACGGGTACATCGTTCCGCCTGGGCTGGGGAACCGGTCGGGGCTGCTCGGGGCGTTCGCGCTCGCTGAGAATGCTAGCTAGGCTCCAAGCAGTCTGGCGAGGTCCTTGGCGAAGTAGGTGAGGATCAGGTCTGCCCCGGCGCGTCGGATCGAAGTCACCGTCTCGACCATGATCCGCTCTTCGTCGAGCCAGCCCAGTCGTCCGGCGGCTTTGATCATCGAATACTCGCCGCTGACGTTGTAGGCGGCGAGCGGTACGCCGAAGCGCTGCTTCACGGCGTGGATGACGTCCAGATACGACAGCGCCGGCTTGACCATGACGATGTCCGCCCCCTCGTCGAGGTCCAGTGCGACCTCGCGGAGCGCCTCATCGATGTTCGGCGGGTCCATCTGGTACGAGCGGCGGTCCCCGAACTGCGGCGCCGACTCGGCAGCGTCGCGAAACGGTCCGTAGAACCCGGAGGCGTACTTTGCCGAGTACGCCATGATTGGGATGCGATCAAAGCCGGCGTCGTCGAGGGCGTGGCGGATGACGCCGATTCTGCCGTCCATCATGTCCGACGGCGCGATCATTTCGGCGCCAGCCCGGGCGTGGGACACCGCCTCTATGCCAAGCAGCTCGAGCGTCGCGTCGTTGTCGACGTCCTCGCCGTGAAGCACGCCGCAGTGTCCGTGGCTCGTGTATTCGCACAGACATACGTCGGTGATGACGAGCAGATCCGGCGTCGCTCGCTTGAGTGCTCGGACGGCGTCCTGAATGATCCCGTGGTCGTCGTAGGCTTCGGAACCGACCGGGTCCTTGTGGTCCGGGATCCCGAACAGGATCGTCGCGGGAACCCCAAGACCGACGAGCTCCTCGGCGTCCTTGACCAGTTCGTCGATGCTGAGTTGGTGGCAGCCGGGCATCGACGCGATCTCGCGCCGAACACCCTCGCCACGAACGACGAACATCGGATAGATCAGACCGTCGACCGAAAGGCTCGTCTCACGCACCATCCGGCGCAAGGTTGGCGTTGCACGAAGCCGTCTCATGCGCACGTTGGGGAAGGATGCGTTCATTCTCTCGTGTCCTCGTCGGGACGCTTGTGGAACTTGGCGAGGCGGCTCTCCACGGCGGACGTCGCTTTCAGGACGACACCCAAGACGCTGCGATCGCGGGGATGGATCGCGACCTCGACATGCTCGAACTCCTCGCCAATCGGCACGTCTACGGACGCCGACTTTCGAAATGCGAGTATCTGCGCTGGATACACGCTCCGATGTCCCGTTATCAAGAAGCTGACGACGCACGCGATCGCGGCATAGGGGGCGATGGTGGGCCCGAACAACTCGACCGCCATGATGCTCGCGGCGATGGGCGTGTTCGCTACTCCCGCCAAGACAGCAGCCATGCCAATCGCAGCAAAGGTCGCCGGATCGAGACCTGCCAGCGTTCCGAACAGGCTCCCGGACGTGGCTCCGACGAAGAAGATGGGCGTCACAACGCCCCCGCTACCACCAAATCCCAGCGTTACGACGGTGAAGACGATCTTCAGAGCGAACGCATACCACGGCACCGCCTTGCCCTTCAGGACTCCGTCGATCGTGTCGAGTCCGAGTCCGAGGTACATGCGCGACCCGACGAGCAAGGTCAACCCTACGAGCACAGCGCCGCCGATGATCGCCTTGCTGGGCTTCCACATCGACAGCCTCTCCGAGATGTTCTCAGCTCTCCCGAACGCCTCGATGAGCAGGAACGCGCACATGCCGAAGAACACGCCGGACAGCGCCACTTTGATGAAGAACGCTTCGCTGAAGGCGGGCACGAAGTCGACGGGGTGGTACTGGTACTGAACGCCGAGCGCCGATGCCACCTGATAGCCGATCGTGCCCGAGACGAACGATGGCAGCAGCACATCGTAGAGGATGCTGCCGCAGTAGAGGACCTCGATCCCGAATACGGCTCCTGCGATCGGCGTTCCGAACACCGTCGCGAAACCAGCGCTGATGCCGCAAATGACCAGCTTCCTGCGGTCTTGGTCGACCAGTCGGAGCACGCCCGCGAAGATCGACGACAGTCCGGCGCCGATCTGCGCGCAGGGACCCTCCTTGCCGGCTGAGCCGCCAAACGCCAGCGTGATGACGGTTCCCGCCAACTTCACCGGCACAACTCGGGCTTTGATGAACCCGGACCGATGGTGAACCGCCTCGATCACCTTGTCGGTGCCGTGACCGTGGGCGTCCGGGGCGAGATGCTCAATGAGGAACGCCGTGGCGAACAGCGCGAGGGGCAGCGCGACGAAGTAGTACGTGTACTGGTTCGTCCAGGCTGTCGTCCACTCGAGGCACCGAAGGAAGACGGCTGTCCCGATCCCGACGAGAACGCCGACCGCTGAAGCAAGCACAAACCACTTCGCGACGCTCACGAACAGGACGGATTCTTCCGACAGCCCTTCCTGGAACTTGCGCATTCGCCGTGGACTTCTTAGGATTGGCTCCGCACGTTGCGTGGGCGCATCGCTCGGAACACTACCGGACGTCGGCACTCGGCGTCAAGCACGGATCATACCACTGGAACGGTCGATCGCCGAGCCGACCCAAGGACGACATGGATCCCTACCGCGTTCTCCAAGTCCACCAAGAAGCCGATGTCGACACGATCCGAGCCGTCTATCGCGCTCTCCTACGCCGCCTGCACCCAGACAAGAACCCGGAGCGCAAAGAGTGGGCTGAGGCTCGCACTCGCGAGCTGAACTCGGCGTTCGCGATCCTGGGCGACCCGGAGCGACGGCGCGAGCACGACCGGCAGCAGATGCAGCGACGCAACCAGCGCCCGTCGTCGGCTCAGCAGTCCTCTGGCGCCACGGCCGGTTCCCAATCGGGACCCGATCTCGGCGGCACGGTCCTCCGAGGCGAAATCCGCCGCCTCGAGACCGAGATCACTCGCATCCGCAAGGAAAATCTGACGATGCGGGCGCAGATCGAGCAGTTGAGCGCGCAGTTGAGCCGACGCGAGGAGGACCTGCACGAAACCTCGCGTAGGCTCTCCGAGCTCGACGGACAACGGCTACGACTGGAACGCGCCCTCGCCGTCTCCGAACGGCAGTGCGAGCTCCTCCGGTCGCGGCAGCAGGCTGCCCAGAGTCGCCCGCAACGCGAGGAGATCGAACGCCAAGGTTCACCACCGCGCCCGTCCATGGCTTCCGAGTCGCGGGAACCCAGGACGGTTCCACTCCCTGCCGGCGGGCAGAACGTGAGTTTCGTGTGGATCCCAGGCGGTACGGTGGACATCGGGAGCCCGGTCGGCAAGCCCGACGAGCGACCAGTCCACGGAGTACCGTTGGACGGCTTTTGGATCGCTACATTCCCGGTGACAAACCGGCAGTTCTCCGCGTTCCTGAGGGTGAAGCCCGGTTGGAGCCCCCGCGTCGCCGGTGTCGCCCGTCACGAGAACTACCTCCGGGAGTTCATCGGCGACACGCCACCACAGGGCAGGGAGAACTGCCCGGTAACTGGCGTGACGTGGCATGCCGCCGCTGCCTTCTGCGAATGGGCTGGGTTCGTGCTCCCGACAGAGGCGCAGTGGGAAGCAGCGGCACGAGGCGGACGCCGGTACGACTACGCCACGGCAAACGGTTCGTTGCAGCCTCGGCTCGCCAACTATGGCGGCAGCATCGGCGGCACGTCGCCGATCCGACGGTTCGCCCCGAACCCGTACGGCATCTGCGACATGTCGGGCAATGTCTGGGAATGGTGCGCCGACGAGTACGACGCGTCGTTCTACTCGTCGCCGGAAGCGTCGGAACCAAACGCCGTCTGCGGCGAGCGTCTTGCCTTCCGAGACGGCGACGCATCAACCGTCGCCGACGAGTCGCGCCGAGTCATCCGAGGCGGCTCGTGGCGAAGCGTCTCCGCCGATGTCCGCACATCGGCACGGGCGTCTCAGGCGGCAGCCGTGCCGAGCGCGTTCTGCGGCTTCCGATGCGCACTGCTCGACACCGGTCTCGAACCCGAACGATAGAACGAACCACCATGAGCCGTCCCGGGTTCCGCATCGCCTCTGCCTACGCGATCCTATGCCGGGCTGCGGCGTCAACGTGGCTCGCCCGTGCCGTGCTCGCGCTCGCGCTGTTCGGGCTGCCTCTGCTCTACGTCGGACGCCAGGCGCTTCGCGATCCGAGCATCGAGTTCCTCCCACCGTCGCTGCGCGGCTCCTGGATGCTCCACCCGGTCCAGGAGATCCTGAACTTCCAGCATGGGCGCGTCTCGAAGGATGTCGAGTTCGTGCGGAGCTACACGGTGGAATCCGTGCCGACTGGGATCGTTCTACGCTTGCGAGCCTTCACGACACCGACCGTCCTCCACAACGGCGTCGAGGTTCACCCCGACCAGCCGGTCGGCAACTGGAAGCGCCTTGTCGAGTACAGCCTGACACCCACCACGCGCACGAGCACCAACGAACTGCGGATCCGTGTGTCGAACGCCGAAGCCATCCCGGCGTTGCGGGTCGAGACGCCTCGGGCTCTGAGCGACGCGTCGGAGTGGCAGGCGGCACTGGAGCCGGAGTTCACGGACTTGCAGCCGGTCGTCGATCCCCTGCATCGGGCTCCGGCTCCCGGTCCTCTTCAACAGTGGAGCGGATGGCGCAGGGCCCGGTGGTTGGCGTTCGCATGGCTGGCACTCGCCGCCGGTTCGGTTCTCTGGGTCGTTGTGCGGCGAGCGATGGCGCCAGCGCCCCCTCCTCAGCCGGAAAGGCAAATGCCGAAGTGGGTCGAGTACGGCGTCCCTGCGGCGCTCTTGGCTGTGGCGATATGGCTGAACCTGGCGAACACGACACTCTATCCTCACACGCGCGCCAGCTTCGACTGGGCGGGGCACGTCGAGTACATCCAGCGCGTGGCGAGCACGTGGCGCACGCCCATCGCCGTCGAGGGCTGGGAGATGTTCCAGCCTCCCCTCTACTACTTCGCGGCAGCGCTGGTGTATCGCGCGTTCGGCGGCGACGCCTCCCCGGAGTTCGCCCTGAAGCGAGTCCAGTACTTCGGATGCCTTACAGGGCTCGCAACCGTCGTGCTGACCTGGCTCTATGTCCGACGCCTGATGCCGCAGCGAGTCGGTGCGCAGTGGGCGGCAACGCTGTTCGCCGCCTTTCTGCCGATGTCCCTCTACATGAACCCGCTCATTACGAACGAGGTGTTCTCTGGAACCGTCATCGCGGGTGCTGTGTACGTGCTGCTCGTATGGCAGTCGAGCGACCGTGTGCGCGACCGCACGGCAGTCGCGTCTGGATTTGCCACGGGGGTCGCCCTGCTCGCCAAGTTCACCGGTCTGTTCTCATTCGTCGCTGGCGCATTGGCGTTCGGGTTCCGCAGGCTCTCCCGGACGAGGCGCGCTGTGTGGCAGTCGCTCGCCCTCTACATGGCGGTTGGGTTGCTCGTGTGCGGATGGTTCTACGCCCGGAACCTGCGCATCTTCGATAACGCGTTCATCGGCAACTGGGATGTCGCTTCGGGGTTCCACTACGAACAGAACCCGAGCTATCGCACGGTGGGGTTCTACGTAGGGTTCGGCGACGTGTTCGTGAACCACCCGGAGCGAGCGCGATGGTCGACGTGGCTGAACGGCAACTACGCCTCTATGTGGTCCGACCCGCACACGAACTTCCTGAGGATGGAGAACACGCACGGGTACTTCTGGGCAGGGGTCACGCTGATCCTGGCGGCGCTGCCCACCGCCGCCATGGCGTTGGGGTTCGGCTCGACGCTCGCATCAGCTTGGCGGCGTCCCGCCCGGAACCCAGACACGCTGCTCGCCGCCGTCGCCGTCTGGACATGGGGATCGCTCATCTTGTTCACGATGGAGATTCCCACCTACTCCACCGTGAAGGCGTTCTTCTTTCTTTCGCTGGTGCCGATCCTGGGCGTGTTTCTGGCTCGCGGGAGACAGACCCTGGCTCGGTACGCCCCAGTATCGCGCTGGGCGCTGGACGGCTCCCTCGTCGCCCTTGCCGCGATATCGGTCGTGATCTACCGATACCAGGCATAGCCAGGAGCCTTCGATGGGCTTCGGGCGATGAGTTCAACAACGCGTCTGAGCATGGGGATGCCAAAGACAACGAAGCGCAGTCCTGCCAGCGTCGTGGACAGTCGTTCATCGTCTCGTGCCAGACGCCGGAACTTCGCTATCCAAGCAAAGCGGCGCATGACGATCCAGCGTTGTGTCTGCTGGTACACCGCTGCCCACGGCGGCAAGTCATGGCGCACCGTCAGTCGCGGGCGCGGATCTCGTTCGTTGCCCCCTTGGGTTTGCGCATGAGCGCGACGCCGATCAGCATGGCGGCAACGGCGACGCCGTCTCGATACGTGAGCGGCTCGCCGAGGATTGCCCAACCCATCAGGACGGCGACGATCAGGTTCGCGTAACGGTGCAGAGAGACGAGCGCGATTGGCAGCTTGTCCAACGCGTAGATATAGGCGCTGAACCCAACGATCGAACCGGCGGAAAGAAGATATAGGAACGCTGCCGCCGAGGGAGCATCCACTCGGAAGCGGGTCCACTCGCCGAGGAACGTGCCGACAAAGCTGAGGACGACGCCGGCGGCTATCTGCTGGATTCCGGCGGACATGAAGGGCGACGCCTCGACCCGCACGTGCCGACTGTACACGGAGCCCGCCGCCACCGAAGCGGACACAAGCAGCGTCAGGACACAGGCGATGGCGGTGCGAGGGTCCAGCGAGAAGCCCCGCAACTGAGGTTCGACACGCCAGAGAACCCCTCCGAAGCCGATCAGGAGCGCTAGCACGGCTCGGAGCGTGAGCCGATCACCGCCGGGTTGCGCGGACTCGATCGCGATCATCCAGAAAGGCGTCGTGGCGAGGGAGAGCGCGAGGAGCCCACTCGGTAGCCACAGACCCGCCCACGACAGGACGCCGTTTGTCACGCCTTCGAGGGCGAGCCCAATCAGGCTGAGCGGGACCCAGTCCCGGAGTGGAGGAAGCCGGTTGCCCCGCAGCACGAGCCAGCCGGTCAGGAGACCACCGGCAGCGAGAATCCTCAAGCCAGCGAACAGCATCGGCGGTATCGTCTGGACGCCGACACGGATCGCAAGGAAGCCGCTTCCCCAGAGAATGCAGACGGCGATCCACGACGCATAGGCGAGACGCATCTCGCGCGGGTCGGTTGAGGATCGGGAGCTCAAGCGGCGGGTTCCTTCGGGTTCTGGGCGCGGCGTCTGCCGATGGATGATACCACCCAATGCGCGGCCCGCTGCGGCCTTCGTCGACCGTCCGCACAGCCCGCAGCCGCGCGCTTCGGCTTGAAGGGCAGTACTCGCCGCAGTATGATTACTCCCACCGCCACGCGCACGGATCAGAGAGGTCACCCATGCCAGACTACGACTTCACGTCCATCGAGACCCGATGGCAGAAACGCTGGGCAGACACGGAGGCGTTCCGCGTCGACGAAGATCCGCGCAAGCCCAAGTTCTACCTGTTGGAGATGTTCCCGTATCCGTCGGGCTACCTTCACATGGGGCATGTGCGGAACTACGTCCTCGGCGACGTGCTCGCCCGATACAAAGCCACCCAAGGCTACGCGGTGCTCCATCCGATGGGATGGGACGCGCTTGGGCTTCCAGCGGAGAACGCAGCCATCGAACGCGGCGCGCATCCGGCGTCGTTGACGGCTGACAACATCGCCTACATGAAGCGGCAGTTCGGGCAGTTGGGCATCTCGTACGACTGGAAGCGCGAGCTGTCGACGCACCACCCCGGCTACTACCGCTGGACCCAGTGGATCGTCCTGCGAATGCTGGAGATGGGCATCGCCTACCGTCGCGGCGGACTTGTCAACTGGGACCCCGTCGATGAGACGGTCCTGGCGAACGAGGAGGTGATCGACGGCAAGGGGTGGCGAACCGGCGCACCCGTCGTCAAGCGGCGTCTGGACCAGTGGTATCTGCGCATCACTGCCTATGCGGAACGCCTTCTGAATGATCTGGACCGACTGACCGGCTGGCCCGAGCGAGTCATCCAGCAGCAGAGGAACTGGATCGGGCGATCCGAAGGCGCGCGCATCGACTTCGTCGTCGAATCGACCGGCGAAACGCTGCCCGTATTCACGACGCGACCCGATACGGTCTACGGCGTGACCTTCATGTCGCTGGCGCCGGAGCACCCGCTGATCGACGAGCTGATCGCGAAGTCGCCGGAAGCCGACCGCGTCATGCCGTTCGTCAACCGCCTGCGGGCCCAGACGGTGGACATGCGCACGGCGGAAGGGACGGAGAAGGAGGGCGTCTTCACGGGGTTCCATGTCATCAACCCACTGAACGGCGACCGGGTCCCGCTCTGGGTCGCCAACTACGCGCTGATGGAGTACGGCACGGGAGCCGTGATGGCGGTTCCCGCGCACGATCAGCGGGACTTCGAGTTCGCGCGGAAGTACGGTTTGGCGGTCAAGGTCGTCATCCAACCTGAGGACGCGGATCTCGACCCGGCATCGATGACCGCAGCCTATGTCGATGACGGCGTGCAAGCGCATTCGGGACCGTTCGACGGCGTGCCGAATCGCGATGCCATGCAGCGGATCACCGCCTATCTTGCCGAGAAGGGCTGGGGCGAGCGCACCGTCAACTATCGGCTGCGCGACTGGCTCATCAGCCGCCAGCGGTACTGGGGCGTCCCAATCCCCGTTATCTACGAGGACGACGGCTCGCTGACGCCGGTTCCCGAGGACGATCTGCCCGTGCAGCATCCGCGCGACGTCGAGTTCACCGGCAAGGGAGCCAACCCGCTGGCGCGCCACGCCGGGTTCGTCAATGTCGTGTCGCCCCGAACCGGCAAGCCTGCCCGACGCGAGACGGACACGATGGCGACGTTCGTCGATTCGTCGTGGTACTTCCTGCGCTTCACGTCGCCTCGGCACGAGAACGGCGTCTTCGACCGCGACGCCGCGAAGTATTGGATGCCGGTCGATCAGTACGTCGGCGGGATCGAGCACGCCATCCTGCACCTGCTCTATGCGCGCTTTGTCACGAAGGTCCTCTACGACCTCGGTCTGTCGCCGTGCGACGAGCCGTTCGAGCGGCTCTTCACGCAGGGCATGGTCACCAAGGACGGCGCGAAGATGTCCAAGTCGCAGGGGAACTCCGTATCTCCGGACGACTTCGTGACGCGATACGGCGCGGACACGGCACGTCTCTTCTCGCTGTTCGCCGCCCCGCCGGAGCTCGACCTGGAATGGAACGACCAGGGAGTCGAGGGATGCTTCCGATTCCTGAACCGGCTTTGGCGCACGTTCGAGGACCTGAGACCCCATGCGGCGGCTGCCGGCTCCGCGCCCGATCTGTCGTCATTGACCGATGAGGAGAAAGCGCTCCGCCGCACGACGCACACGACGATCCAGCGCGTCACGACGGATATCGAGGAACGCTTCAAGTTCAACACCGCCATCGCAGCGACGATGGAGCTCGTGAACCATCTACAGGACTGGAAACCGCCGTTCGGCGACAACGCGCGAGCCTTGGTGCGCGAGGCGCTGGAAGCCTTGCCGCGCCTCCTCGGACCCTTTGCACCGCATGTCGCAGAAGAGCTGTGGTCGTCTCTGGGGTTCTCCGGCAGCATCCTGACGGCGGGATGGCCCACGGTCGATCCGTCGGCGCTGGAGGTCGATACCGTGACGCTGGTCGTGCAGGTGAACGGCCGGCTGCGAGCGCGGGTCGAGCTGCCGACCGGAGCGTCTGAGGAGGACGCCAAGGCAGCGGGCTTAGCCGACGAGAACGTGCGACGCCATCTCGAAGGCAAGACGATCCGCAAGGTCATCTTCGTCCAGAACAAGCTGCTGAACCTGGTGGTCGGCTGACGACGCCGAGGATCGAACGGGAGGACACCGATTCCTCAGACTGAGACATCGCACAGCGTGGTGCTGACGCCGCTCGGCGGGCTCGGCGAGTTCGGCATGAACATGATGCTCGTCGAATGCGGCGACGACCTGATCGTCATCGACGCCGGCATGATGTTCCCCGACTCCAACATGCTCGGCGTCGATTTCGTCCTGCCGGACATCACCTACCTCATCGAGAAGCGCGACAACCTCCGTGCGGTTCTGCTGACGCACGGCCACGAAGACCATATCGGAGGTCTGGCGCATCTCCTGCAGCACGTCGACGTACCCGTGTACGGCGCGCGCTTGACTCTCGCGCTGGCGAGCAGCCGTCTGCAGGAGTACGGCGTTCTTTCGAAGGCGGACCTACGCGAGATCGACCGGACGTCTCGCCTCGTCTTCGGGGCTGTGGAATGCGAGTTCCTTCAGATGTCGCACAGCATCCCCGGGGTCTTGGCGATCTCTCTGCATACGCCTGCCGGAACCATCGTCCACACGGCGGACTTCAAGTTCGACCACGAGCCGGCCGGGCTTGAGCGCCCGGACATCGGCAGGTTCGCCCAACTGGGCGAGAGGGGCGTCACGCTCCTCCTGTCGGACAGCACGAACGTCGAGCGGCCCGGGCACACACCGTCGGAACGCTCCATCTTGCCGGCACTCGAGCGCATCTTCCGGTCAGCGCGAGGCAGGCTCATCGTCTCGACCTTCTCATCGAGCCTCTACCGCATCCAGCAGTTCGTCGACCTCGCCGTCGAGTTCAACCGGTGCATCGGGACGACCGGCCGGAACATGGTCAACAACATCAAGATCGCGTCGGAGCTCGGCTACCTTCGCGTTCCTGCGGGCGTCCTGGTCGATATCCGCGACCTGGGCGACCTGCCCCCCGAGCGAAGCATGGTCCTGACAACCGGCAGCCAAGGCGAACCGCTGTCGGCGTTGGCGCTGATGGCGAACGACAGCCACGCGCGCCTGAAGATTGCACCTGGCGACACGATGGTCATCTCGGCGCGGATCATCCCAGGGCATGAGCGCGACGTCGGCAGGCTGGTGAACCACCTGTACCGACGGGGCGCTGACGTCTACTATGGGCCCGCCGCCGGCATCCACGTGTCTGGGCACGGCTCGCAGGAGGACCTGAAGCTGATGCTCGACCTGGTGAGGCCGAAGTTCTTCATCCCGATCCACGGCGAGTACCGTCAGTTGGTGCGCCATGCGCGACTGGCGGAGGATGTCGGAATGCCGCCTTCCCGCGTGCTCGTGGTCGAGGATGGGCAGCAGATCCGGCTGACGCGCGAGACGTGCGAGATCGGCGAGACCGTGCAGGCGGGACGGATTCTCGTGGACGGGAAGTTGCTGGATAATGTCGAGGAGATCGTGCTTCGCGACCGCCAGCAGCTTTCCGAGGACGGCATGGTTCTCGTCGTCGTCGTGATGAACCAGCAGTCCGGGGAGATCGTCGCCGGTCCCGACCTCGTCTCACGCGGATTCGTCTACGTGGACGAGTCCGAGGACCTCATCGAAGACGCGAAGGAACGCGTCCGAGAGGCGGTCGCCGCACTGAATGCCGAGGAACGGTCGGAGCAGGAGACCGTTCAGGAGACGGTTCGGGTCGCCCTAAGGCGGTTCTTCACGAAGCGGACGGATCGACGACCGCTCGTGCTTCCGGTCATCCTCGAGGTATAGGTAACCGGCTGAGACAGCCCATCCACGACATGGGTGATGAGTGACGATCATCGAAGCGGCATCACTGGGTTTCGTTCAAGGCATGACCGAGTTCCTTCCGATCAGCAGCTCGGGCCACCTGGTCATCGCCCAGCATCTGTTCGGGCTTGGGGGCGCCGAGAACCTGACGTTCGACATCCTGCTTCACGTGGCGACGCTGTTCGCGGTGGTTGTCTACATGCGGCGCGACTTGGCGGCGCTCGTGGCGGGAGTCTTGCGGGACCGCAAACAGACACGCATCGCGTTGTATCTGCTCCTAGCCATGGTTCCAACGGGGATCATCGGCTTGGGCATCCGGAAGGGCATCGAGAGCGCGTTCGAAACGCCAGCGTTCGTCGGTGCGATGCTGCTCGTCACTGGGACGATGCTGTTCGTCGCTCCTCGGCTATCGCGCGCTCGGCTGGGGCTCGAAGGCATCCGAGGGCGTCAGGCGCTATCAATCGGCGTCGGTCAGGGGATCGCTGCGTTGCCGGGCATCTCGCGTTCCGGCACGACCATCTGCGCCGCCATGCTGGTTGGGGTACAGGCGGAAGCCGCTGCGCGGTTCTCGTTCTTGCTCTCGATCCCGGCGATACTTGCCGCGACTGCTCTCGATATGAGGAACATCACGAACATCGCGAGCGCGGAACTGCCGCCGGTGTTGGTGGGTATGGGTGCGGCGTTCGTGGTCGGACTCGCATCGATCGCGGTTCTGATGCGCTTGGCGCGCAGAGGTAAGTTCGATCCGTTCGCGTACTACTGCTGGGCTCTGGGCGGGCTGACGCTCGTGGCGACTTACTGGCGCGGCTGAACGACGGCGGGACGGGGGTGGACCCGCCGACTTGGGATTGTTGCCGCGATGGAGACCAAAATGACGAAGCTGTTTGGGTCCGAATGGACGAAAGCCGATCTGATGCGGCGCGTCGGTGACATCTCGCAGATCGCTGGCGTCCAGCGGTCATTTCTCACGGAAGGGAACGAGAAGGGCGTCGAGGTCATCGAGTTCCGCACCGGGGCAGGACTGACCTTCACCGTCGTTCCGAGTCGCGCGATGGATATCGCCGCTGCCGACTATCGGGGCACGCCTTTGGTGTGGCGGTCGGGCAGCGGAATCGTTGCGCCGGAGTTCTACGACGGCGTAGGAACCGGATGGCGGAAGAGTTTCTTCGGCGGCTTGCTGACGACTTGCGGTTTGGGGAACGTCGGGACGCCCAACGAGGACGACGGGGAGGTCCTCGGGCATCACGGACGGATCGCCAACCAACCGGCGAAGCGCGTCCATGCCGATGGACGTTGGGAGGGCAATCAGTTCGTCATGTCGGCGCAGGGGCAGATGCGCGACACGAATCCCCGCCGGTACGACTTCAGCGTGACCCGCAACGTGACAGCGAAGATGGGCGAGAACCGGCTCTTCATCTCCGATATCGTCGAGAACGTGGGACCCACGGATTCGCCGTTCATGTACCTCTACCACATCAACATCGGGTTCCCGGTGTTGGACGATGGCTCCGAACTGCTGGTCCCGGTTCACAAGTCGACGCCGCGCGATGCCGTGGCGGAGCCCGGTATGCATGAGCGCTTCCGCTTCCACGCGCCCGTGGCGGGCTACCAGGAGCAGGTCTTCTACCACGACGTCATCGAGGACGATAACCGGCACGTCTGGGTGGCGCTCGTCAACAAGCGGTTCGGAGACGGCAAGGGAATCGGCGTCTACGTCCGCTACCACAAGAGCCAGTTCCCGAATCTGGTCGAGTGGAAGATGATGTCCGAAGGCGTGTACGTCGTCGGGATCGAGCCGGCGAACTGCCATGTCGAGGGGCGAGCAAGGGAGCGGGAACGCGGGACGCTCCAGTTCCTCGAGGTCGGCGGCAGGCGTCACTTCGAGACCGAGATCGGTGTGCTGACCAACCAGGACGAGATCCAAGCCTTTGAAGAGAAAGTCGCGAGCATCCGAGCTCGTCAGAACACGGCTTGAGAACGGCGTCACGCTGCTCCTCGTCGAGGACCGGCGCGCGCCGATCTTCTCGCTGCATGTGACGGTGCGCGCCGGGACGATCCACGAGGGCGAGTGGCTCGGAACCGGCATCTCCCACTTCCTCGAGCACGTCATCGACGACGGAACCGCGAAGCGCTCCCGCGAGGAGATCGACGACCTCGTCGAGACCCTCGGGAACGTGTCGAACGCGTACACGGCGCGCGATCATTCCCGCTATTTCGTCACGGCTCCTTCCGATCACGCGGACGTCGCGTTCGATCTGCTCTCCGACTTCATCCAGTCTCCGTCGCTTCCAGACTCCGATGTCGAGACGCAGCGCGGCGTCATCCTCAACGAGCTGAACCAGGTTGCGGACAACCCCGACGACCGGCTGGGGAGGATGTTCTACGAGAACGTCTACCGGGTCCATCCGATGCGGGTGCCCATCGAGGGCTACCGTCACCGGTTCATGACCCTCACGCGGGACGATCTCGCCGAATACCATCGACGGACGTACGTCCCTCAGAACATCGTCGTCTCGGTCGTTGGCGACCTCGACATCGCCAGGACGCAGAGGCGACTCGGTTCGCTGTGGGGTCGGATGGAACCGGCGGCATGGCTGCCCCCGGCGATCCCGACCGAGCCCGCACAGGTCGGCGCTCGGGAGGACGTGCGAGAGGGACCCGTCGAACTGGGCTACGGAATCATTGGGTATCGCGCCCAACCGTTCGGTCACCAGAGCTCCGCCGCGCTTTTCCTCGCAGCCCTGGCGCTCGGCGGATCCGAGAGCTCGATGCTCTACCAAGAGCTCAAGGAATCGCGCGAAGCCGCGCACAGCGTCAACGCCTGGACGGAAATGCAGCCGTCCAGCGATTCGCTGCTAGGGGTCTCGTTCTCTGCCGACCCGTCCCAGATGGATACGGTCCTCGACGGCGTCCTCGAATCGATGGAACGGCTATCCAGAGACGGCATCAACCAGGCGGCGCTCGAGACAGCACGCGCCATCGCTGAGGCGGAAGCGCTCTTTCGGTCGGAGACCATCGAAGACGAAGCCGCCACGCTCGGTTATCACGAACTGCTGACGGGCGACGCACACTACAACGAACGCTTCCTGGACCGTGTGCGCGCTGTCACCGCCGACGAGGTCCGCTGCGCCGTCGCCTCGCTCCGCGACGAGTCGCGCACGTACGTGGCGTTGGTCCCCAAAACGACCTCGCGACCTCGAGCGCCCAGGGTTCGTCCAGCCAATGGGATCGCGAAAGCATCGCTCCATCGGCTCGACAACGGGCTGCGGATTGTCGTGCAGGAGGACCGATCTCGACCCATCGCGTTCGTCGGGGCGTTCTTCGCCGGCGGCGTATACCGCGAGACATCGCTGACCAATGGCGTGTCGCGGCTGACCGCCCACGGAGCGCTGCGGGGCACTCGCACCCGCGCGCTCGCCGCCATCGCTCGCGCTGTGGAGAGCCGAGGCGGCATCCTCGAAGCGGTCTCCGGCAACCAAAGCGTTGGCTTCGGGATGAGCCTGCTGAGCCGCGACCTGCCAGACGGCATGACGATCCTCGCCGATGTCGCTCGCGAACCGACGTTCGACGAGCGGGAGATCGAAGCCCTCAAGCGCGAAACGTTGGCGATCATCCGTTCAGCGTCCGAGGACGCGTTCGACGTGGCGTACCGACGTCTGATCGCGGAGTTCTTCGCGCACCATCCGTACCGTCACGTGCCGGAGGGCTCCCCGGAGAGCATCCAGTCGCTGACTGCCGACGACTGCCGACGGTTCCACAGCCGGTTCGTCCAACCGAACAACGGCGTTGTTTCGGTCGTTGGCGACGTCGATACGGACGATGTGCTCTCCCAACTGGAACGCCTGTTTGGGCGCTGGCAATCCGGTCCCATGCCGGATGCACGGACGCTGATGCCGCGCCGGTCGCGCGAGATCCGGCTCTTCGAGCGGCGCGACATGGCACAGACGATCCTGTGCGTAGGCTACCCCGGTGTTGCGTTCCTGCACCCGGACGCCGACGCGCTTCATGTGCTGCAAGCGGCTCTGGCAGGGCTCAACTACCCGGGCGGCAGGCTCTACAAGGAGCTCCGAGGGAGCCAGCTCGTGTACGAGGTGAGCGCCGAGCACCAGGCTGGCATCGACACCGGTATGCTCCACATCTACGCGGCGACCACGGATGAGCAGTTGCCCAGAGTGGTGGCGGCACTGGATGAGACCGTCGAAGACCTGCGGCGCAACGGGCTGTCCGACGAGGAGTTCGAGCGCGTCAGGCGCATGTGCCTCGCCGACTTCTTCGTCCATCTACAGACCAACGAGGAGCGAGCCTACCGGCGCGGCTTGGATGAGCTATACGGGCTCGGGTATAACTTCATCGAGGGGTTCACCGGGCGCGTTTACGCCGTGACGCCCGACGACGTCCAGCGCGCGGCGCAGACGTACCTCCGTCGCAACGAGCGCGTGGTCAGCATCGTCGGCAAGACGCCCTCGCGCCGACGGGCTGCCCGCAACGTATGAGTCGAGCCCATGAGTCTGCATCTCCGGCTCCTGACCGCATGCCTCATCTCGTTGTCCGCGCTGGCGCCCTACGCTCGCGGCGACGCAGCCGCGCTGCTGAGAGCCGTGCCGCAGGGCACGTCCACGGTCGTGTGGATTCGTGACCTGCGCGAACTCAGCGACGATCTGGACAGACTGGCTGCATCTCTCACCAACGCGGCAGCCCCGCCCAAGGAAGTGCTGGCGCGCGCCCTCGCTCGCCGCGTCGAGGCTGGCTTCACCAGCGACGAAGAACTGAAATCTCTGGGGTTCGACACGTCGCAGGGGATCGCCTTCGCCCTTGAGCGCGATGGCTCGTTCACCGCCGTCATCCGGGTCAGCGACGCGTCTCGGGCGCAATCGAGACTGTCTCGCGGCGGACCTGCCAGCCTGACGCATGACGGAGTTTCCTACTTCGCATCCCCGGGTCGATCCTTCGCGTTCGTGGACGATCTGCTGGTGTATAGCACGGCGGCAGATGGTGTCCCGCGCGCTATCGACGCGCTTCGCGGTCGCACGCCGTCGTCGAGAGTACCGAGCGTTGACAGCACAGCCGATGTCGTCGTGCTCGCCGCCAGGGAGCAGACGGCAGCGGCACGTACGGATCTGTTGGGAGCCCTTGGCATCGGAGACGGCGGACGCGACGCAGCCTCGATTGCGTCGTCGTCACTGGGCTTGGTCGGGTTCCTCTCGGCGCTCTTCGGCGGATCGCAGGCGCCGCAGGCGGTACTGTCCGCGTCCGTGGGACGCGATGATGTGCGAGTCCGCGTCGGCGATGGCGATCTCCCGGCGTTGGGCACGTCCGCATGGCGCGCGATGCCGAACGACGCGTTCGCTGCCGGGTCGCTGTTCGTGGGACCCGGAGCCCAGGGCGAACTCGACGCCGTCGCAAAGGCGCTTGCCGCCGTGATGCCTCGGTTCGCGGGCGTGCCGGACGGCTCCCCACGTGAGATCGCTTTCGCGGCGCGTGTCCGACGGTACTTGCTGCCCGAAGTCG
>Ga0194120_10003668_pt1 | contig 24748 bp, 14 predicted proteins | sample TA2MahCa65mmetaG_FD_148642 | JGI IMG/M metagenome (GOLD analysis project Ga0194120, IMG submission 148642) | Freshwater microbial communities from Lake Tanganyika, Tanzania - TA2015019 Mahale Deep Cast 65m | ecosystem: Environmental > Aquatic > Freshwater > Lake | place: Tanzania: Lake... | reverse complement strand
TTCCCAGGCTGGCCGAGGCGGCCGGCCCGCCGTCGCCGGCGGCCGACCCCGTTGCCGTGGCCGTCGCACCGTTGCCGGCGACGACCGAGAATGCGCCCGTCCGGTCCAGTTTCCACACGACCTTGTTGGTGGCGTCGCTCACGTAGAGATCCCCGTTCGGCGCGGCCGCGAGGTGCCCGGGGATCGGCGAGGGCGCCGCGGTCGGGATGTAGAGGGCCACGAGCGATCCGGCTACCAGGGCCTTGCCGTAGCGGTTGCTGCCGCTGCGGGCTATGGCCTGGATGGCGCCGTTGGTCGCCGGGCCGCGCGAGTCGCGCACGATCATGTCCCCGCCCTGCGTGATCGCAATGGCCGAGGTGAGCTTGCCCGCCTGCCTGGGCGGCACCGGCGAGTCGGTGGCGAGCGTGGTGCCGCCCCCGGCGAAGGTCCGGATGACTCCGCCGCTCACTTCGCGCACGAGGGGTTGCGGGTTGGCGCGCCCGGTTCCGCTTTCCGTGAAGTAGACGGACCCGTCGGGTGCCACGACCACGTTGCCTGGCCGCGCCGCATTCGCCGCCGCCGGCGCCCCGCCGTCGCCGATCCCGTACGGATCCGCGTCCGAGGTGGCTCCGACCGCGCCGCCGCCGGCGAAGGTCGTGATGATCGAATCGGTCGCGATGCGGTACGCCGCCGGAGTCGGGGTAGGACTCGGAGTCGGACTCGGAGTGGGGCTGGCTGACATGCTTGCTGCCGACGTCGCCGCGGGATCTGGACTTCCCGAAACCGTCACCGCAGGCGACGGCGCGTTTGCAGCCCCCCCGCCGGCAGTCGAGGCCGGCGATGCTCCCGGCCGGTCTCCGGCACCTCCGGCCAGGAATCCCCTTGTCAGCAGATCTGCGCACCCGCCGAGCACCGCGAGGCTCGCGAACGCCGCAGCAAGGAGGAGCTTCCTCGCTCCGCGGCAAGCGCGTGAATCTTGCATATGCCTCCGGTGAAGACGGCCTGACGTCGGGGCGTGATTAGATTTGCACAGGCTACTTTGATCATAACCCATGCTTATCTACACCGGCAATCGGACCCTTGATCGGCTTGATCGTTCCTGCGACAATTCGGGCATGGAAACGGCAGGCCCTCCCCTGCGGGGGCGCGAGGGGCATATCCTGGCCCTCGGCCGAGCATGGCGGGAGGCCCTCGCCGGCTCCGGCCGGGCGGTGTGCCTCGTCGGGCCGCACGGCGCGGGCCGCACCGCTTTGCTCGCGGCGCTGGCGGATCTCGTGCGGCGTGAGACGCCCGGGGCGCGCGTCGTCAAGCTTTCTCCCTTGCCCGCCACCGCCGGGGCCCTCGGCCTGGTCGCCAGCCTGCTCGCTCGGGGTCTCGGCCTCGATCCCGCCATCCCCGAACCTCTGGAGACGCGTCTGGCCGCTCTCACCGGCAGCCATGGGGACGCTCTGGCATACGAGGTCTCGCTCATGTCGCTGCTGTTCGGGCTGGATGGCCGGCGCCGCCTCGACGCGCCGGGCGATCCGCAGGCCGCCGCGCTACGCTTCGCGACCGACCTCGTCCTGGCCGATGCCCGCAAGACTCCTCTCCTGCTCATCGCCGATGACGTTTCCCAGGCGGATCCCGTCTCGGCGGAATGGGTCGCCGGCCTCGTGGCGGCCGCCAGGCGCGAAGGAGCGCCCATCATGCTGGCCGGTAGCGTGCTCGATACGAGGCAGGCCGACGTGGCTCGCCTCGAGGCGGCGTGCGAGGCGACGCCGCTGCTACTGGAACCTCTCGACCATCCGGCGGCGATCCAGGTCCTTGCCGATCGGACCGAAACGACCTTGGCCGGCGATCTTCTCGCCGCCGCCCTGGAAGCCGCGGGCGGGAGTCCCGCCGCGCTGGCAGCGATAGGTGACGGGCTTCTCCGCGGCGAGTGGAAGCCGGGCGCCACCTGGCGCGACCTTGCCATGCAGGGCCTCGCGGCCCTGCCCGAGCCGGCGCGCGCCCTGATCGACGCGGCGGCCGTGGTCGGCGGCCCTCTCGACCTGGAGACGCTGGCAGCCGTCGCAGGCGTCGCCGACGGCGCGGCGGCCCTTTCCGGGGCGCCGCAGCTGTATCCGGATCCGGCCGGCGTCTGGTTCCGGGAGTCGGCGATCCGGGACCTGGCGGGCGATCTCCTCGCGCCGGCCCGGCGTTCCATGCTGCACCAGCGAGCGGGGGACCATCTCGAGCGGCACGCTCCCCGCTTCGCGGCCCTGCACCACGAGCGCGCCGGCAATCGGGCGGGCCTCCTGCGGGCGTTGACGAATGCCGCCGAGGCGGCCCGCAATCGCTCCGACCTCGAGGATGCCCGCGACTTGCTGCTGCGAGCCATCGACGGAGCCGATCCCGACCAGGTGCCCGCGGAGCCGATCCTCACCCTGGGCGACCTCCTCGTCAACCTGGGCTCCTACGACGCCGCCATCGGCCTGCTGGCTCGCCACACCGTCCGCATGACGGGCGCGGCCCGGTCACGCGCATTGCGCACCACCGGGCGCGCGCTGGAGCGCAAGGGGGAGTACCCGGCTGCCAAGGCGCATCACCTGGAGGGCCTGGCCGATCCCGATCTCCCGGCCGAGCAACGGACCGGCCTCCTGGCCGACCTGGCCGTCATCCTCGTCCGGCAAGGCGAGTACGCCGAAGCGCGAAGGCGCGCCGAAGAGGCCATCGACGCCAACGCCGAAGGAGCCGCCGGACTCGAGCTTGCCCTCGCCTGCTCGGTGCTCGGCATCTGCCACTATCGGCAGGGACGGTTCGAGGAAGCCCTCCAGGCCCACGGTCAGGCGCTGGAACTGCGCGAGCGAGCCGGCGATCTGGCCGGGGTGGCCAGCACGCTCAACAATCTCGGCAACGTGCTTTCCGACTCCGGCAACTGGGACGCGGCGCTCGAAACGTTCGGGCGCGCGCTCGCCCTGGCGGAGATTGCCGGGGACGCCCGCACGCGCACCGCCCTCCACAACAACGTCGCCGCGGTTCATTTGCAGCGCAAGGACTTTCCTTCCGCCGAAGCGGCCTGCCATGCTTCGCTGGCGGCCAAGACGCAAGCCGGGGAGACGCCCGGGATCGGGATCGCGCTGGCCACGATGGCGGCCGTCGATGCCGGCCAGGGTCGGCTCGACGCCGCGCTGGCCAGGGCCGAGGAGGCGATCGGCCTGCTCGAGGGCCTGGGCGAGCGTGAGATCCTGGCGGACGTTCGCGCGGCGCATGGCGAGATCCTCATGCGCCGGGGCGCCTTCGACGCGGCCTGGGCATCGCTGCAGCGCGGGCTCGATCTGGCGGAGGAGACGGGCAAGGCCACCGTCGTCGCTCGCCTCTACCGGCTCTACTCGGAGCTGTGCCAGCGCGAGGGAAGACTCAGAGAGAGCCTGGCGTTCGCCCGCGAGGCGGTCTTCCTGAATCGCCAGCACCGCCGCCCCATCGAACTTGCCCGGAGCCTGCGGCAACTGGCGCGGGCGGGCGGCGATCCGGACGGTGCCGCCGCCCGCGAGGCGGCCGACCTGCTCGCCGGCCTCGGCGTCTCGCCAGGCGACGACCTGGCGTCCCGATGACGGCATCCTCCGCCACTGCCGAGCGCCTGCTCGCGCTCCTCCACCGCATCGGGGTCGCGGGCTTGCGCCCGCCGGAGGCAATCGGCCGCGACGTGGCCGTCGAGACGGGGGACACCGTCGCCGTCTTCAAGAGGGGATCCGAGGGCGGCCAGCGGTTCGAGCTTGCGGCGGTCTGCGATCGGCACGCGGAGATCGCGCAACGCTGGCGGACCTTCCTGGAAGCCGGGGGCCTGGATGGCGCGCTGCTCTTCGTGCAGATCATCGGCCAGTCGCACGTGCTGGATCTGGCGCGGGATGCGCGGGGGGAAACGGGAGGCCATGCCCTGCTCGTCCCCATGCGGGCCGCCGAACGAGCGGCCGGAATTCTCGTGCTGCTTCGCGGCGCGGGCCGGGCCCCTTTCGACGAGCCGGAGACCATGCTGGCGGAGGCGATCGCCGCCCAGATGGGCCTGGCGCTGCGTGCCCGCTCGCAGGATCGCCTCCTGGGAATCGCGCGGGCCGAATCCGATCTGTTGCGCGGAAGCCTCCACATCCTCGGCGGCCAGGTGGACGCGGACGTGGCCCTGCAACCGCTCGCGGTGCAGGCTCGGCAGGCGGTCGAGGCCCGGTCGGTCTGCTTCCTTTCGTCCGAAGCCGGTGGCGGCAGCCTGCGGCTGGTGGCTGGCGCCGGCATGCTCGGGTGCACCTGCCCCGCCGCCTGCCCACTGGCCGACCATCCGCTGCTCGAGAGGCCGTACCTCAGCGGGACGCCCCGCTACACCCCCGATCTCTCGGAACAGGCCGGACCTGTTCTGGCAGAGCCATTGTGCAGCCTGCTCGTCGGTGCGGGTGCCGCGCTCGCGATGCCGATGGCCCGGACGGGGCGCGATCCCCTGGGGGTAGCGCTCTTCATCTGGCCGGCCGGCGCGCCGCCCCTTCCGGAGCAGCGGACGTTCGCCGCGCACGTTACCGAACTCGCCGCGCTCCTCCTGGCCCACGCCAACCTCTCGAGGCAGGCCGGCGAGGCGCGAGCCGGGGAGCGGCTGGCGGCCGGCCTTGCAACTCAGCGCGATTCCCTGGTCCGCCAGATCGTCCACGACCTCCGGAACGCGGTGCACGTCGTCGGCCTGGCAACCGAGGAGCTCGAGATGAAGGCCGGCGACCCGGCGCGCGCCCGGGCCGCGCTGGAGCCGCTTGCGCGGCAAGCCGAGTTCATGGCGGCCTACCTCGAGCGGCAGTTGCGCTCGCTCGACGCCACAAGCCTGGATGCCCCGCCACCCGCCAAACTCGAAGCGGCGCTCGCCAAGGCCGAGGAGGGCCTGGGCAAGAAGGTGACGGCCGCGGGCCGCCAACTGCGGGTAGGCCCCTGCGAGCCGGCCGCGTTGCGCATCCCGCAGGTGCAACTCGGCGAGATCCTCGCGGGCCTCGTGGAAGCGGCCGTCCCCCTCGCGGAGCCCGGGACCGAACTCGAGCTGTGGGCGGCGGTCGCGGACGGCTGGTGCACCATCGTGATCGAGGATGACGGTCCCGGATTGAGTTTCGAGGCGCAGCAGGCCTTGCTGCGCGCACCGGGAAGCAGGGCGAGCGGCGGCCTGCCCGCGGTGCGCGAACTGGTCGCCGCCGCGGGTGGCCATTTCGGCATCCAGACGAGGCCGGGCGGCAGCACGTCCTTCCATGTCGGCCTGCCGACCGTGGATTGGGGAGTCCGTACCCTACAATAGGTGGTATGCCGCCAGTCGCCGCCCACTCCGCAGCCGCCCTGTCCGCCGCCGAAGCCGTCGTCCGGCCCATCTGGGAGCGCCTCGGGCACGTGGAACTCCACAACACCCGCAAGGTCCTGGCCGCCTTCAGGGAGCAACGCGTCGGCGAGGAGCACTTCGCCGGAACCACGGGCTACGGCCACGACGACCTGGGGCGGGAGTGCCTGGAGCGCGTGGTGGCTCGGGTCATGGGGGCCGAGGCGGCTCTCGTGCGCGGCAGCTTCGCCTCGGGCACCCACGCCATCGCCGTCGCCCTGTTCGGCGCCCTCTCCCCGGGTGCCGAACTGCTGTCGATCACGGGCCACCCCTACGACACCCTGGAAGAGGTCATCGGTCTCCGCGGCCGGGGCCAGGGTTCTCTGGCCGACTGGGGCGTCACCTACCGCGAGATCGATCTGGCCCAAGGCGGGGCGATCGATCTCGACCGCGTGGTGGGCGCCCTGCGGCCCGAGACGCGAGTGGTCGCCATCCAGCGCAGCCGCGGCTACGCGTGGCGGCCCTCGGTGAGAATAGCCGACATCGGTCGCGCGGCGGCAGCCATGCACGCGGTTCGCCCCGATGTGGTCGTCTTCGTCGACAACTGCTACGGCGAGTTCGTCGAGGAGCGCGAACCCTGCGACGTCGGCGCCGACCTGGTGGCCAGCTCGCTGATCAAGAACCCCGGCGGCGGCATCGCGCCGGCCGGGGGCTACGTCGCCGGCCGCGCCGACCTGGTCCACCGCGCCGCCTGCCGCCTGACGGCGCCCGGGATCGGCGCGGCCGGCGGTGCCACGCTGGATTCGCTGCGCCTGCTGTTTCAGGGGCTCTTCTCGGCCCCCCATGTCGTCTCCGAGGCACTGCGCGGGGCGATCTGCGCCGCCCAGGTCTTTTCCGCCCTGGGCTACAACGTCGATCCGCTTCCGGACGCACCGCGCACCGACATCATCCAGGCCATCCGCCTGGACGACCCCGACCTCCTGGCCACGGTCTGCCGCACGGTGCAGGAGTGCTCGCCGGTCGGCTCCTACGTGCGGCCCATCCCGGCCGTCGTGCCGGGTTACGGGGACCGGGTTCTCATGGCTGCGGGCACCTTCATCGAGGGATCGACCATCGAACTCTCATGCGACGGTCCGCTGCGGCCGCCGTTCGTGGCCTACCTGCAGGGCGGTCTCTCCTACGCGCACTGCCGGCTCGCGCTCGAGGCCTGCGTGGCGGCGCTCTCGTGACGGGCGCGCTGCGCCCCCGCGTCCGGGTGGGGGTGGTGGTGGAACGATCCGGCGCCATCCTGCTGGTCTGCCACCGCAAGGGGGAGCGACGGTACTGGATGCTCCCGGGCGGCGGCCTGCAGTGGGGCGAAACGCTGTTCGCGTGCGGCGAGCGGGAGGTGCGCGAAGAGACCGGCTTGGCGGTGGCCGCGGAGCGCCTCTGCTTCGTGGCCGAGTCGGTCGCCCCCGATGCGAGCCGGCATGTCGTCAGCATGATCATCAGCGCCCGCCTGGTGGGCGGCCGGCTCCGCACTCCCACCGAGGAGATCATCGACACGGTCGAGTGGCACTCGGTGGAGTCCCTGGCGGGCCTCGAACTCTACCCTCCCATCGGCCCCCAACTGCGTGACGGGCTGCTCGCGGGCTTTCCCGCGCAGGCGGTTCATCTGGGTGCGCTCTGGGCAGAGTGATCTCCGGGAACTTGTTCACGAGGTACCGGGGTCGAATCGACATGAACGCACGCCTGACGAATGCCCTGGCCATCGCAATCCTGGCCTCCACCCTCGCGCTCGCCTGCTCGCAGGCTGGCCCGGCCGGCGGCGAGGCCGGCGGTCGGGGAGCGCCACCCGCGGCAATGGGGGAGGCACCGAAGCAGGTGGCGCCGGCCGAAGCCGAATCAGACGCCACGGCGGCCGGAAAGTCCGAAGGCGCCCCGGCGCAGCAGGAGCCCATGATCGTCCGGCGCGCCGAGGTGTCGGTGCAGGTGACCGACCTGCCCAAGGCCGCCCGGGCCCTCGAGACGCGGGCCCGGAGCTTCGGCGGCTACATCGCCTCGTCGACCCTGTATCACGGAGAGTCGCCGACCGGTTCCCTGCTGGTGCGCATCCCCGCCAGATCGCTCGACGCCTTCCTGGGAGGCCTGGCGGCCGTCGGTACCATCCTGAGCGAGTCGCTCGCCTCGGACGACGTCGGCCTGGAGTTCCAGGATCTCCAGGCCCGACTCCGCAACTGGGCGGCCGAAGAACGCCGCCTCCAGGAGCTTTTCTCCAGGTCGGGCAAGGTGACCGACCTGCTGGAAGTGGAGCGAGAGCTGGCGCGGGTCCGCGGCGAAATGGAGCAAGCGACGGCTCGGCGTAACTTCCTGGCCAATCAGGTCAGCTACTCGACCGTCACGCTCACGCTGTCCGTCGCGGCCGTGCCGCGCACTCCCGCGGGCTGGAATCCGCTCGCCGTGGCCAAAGAGGCAGGCGCGGCGCTCTGGGAGGTCGCAATCGGCCTGATCTCGTCGGCCATCTGGATCGGCGTCTTCGTCCCCCTCTGGCTGCCAGCTTATCTACTTGTCAGGTGGTTGTGGGGAAGACGTCGCCGTAAGCCAGCAACTGCAAATTAACAGGCAGGCAGATACGCAGCAAGACAACAATAACCTAGCCCCCTTTAAGCCTACGACTTAAATTACCAGGGAACCAATTATCCTGGTTAATTGATTGCCTGTCTTGCCCATCCGGAGGTTTCCCGAGGAAATGCTTCCCGGGGAAATACATTCCATGGCTAAGTGATTACCTGGTTCAAATTGGACTCAGTGCAAGACCCGAGTACCAGTTACGATAGGACATGTATTCCTGCAAGTGATCGCGACCTATCACAATCGCGCCGACGTGACTCAGGGGATCGTTGATGATCACGCGGTTGCCTTCGATGGCGCTGACCACGATGAAGTGGCCGCCGGAGAACGGGAAGTACTGGTCGCTGCCGAACGTGTAGTTGTACGCGCCGGGATCGCCCGCCAGGATCACCAGCTTGCCTTGCCGGAGCTGCCGCTCGATCTCGTCCACGCTGCTCACCGACTCGCTCTTGAGGCCGTAAGCGCTGGCGGCCCGCGCCACCTGGTTCTCGTTGGTCAGCTCTCCCGGGTCGTTGCGGCCGGTCATCTGGATCCGCACCTTCTCGACCAGGTCCTGGACGTTGGCGGCGGCGGGCGCGCGGCCGAAGGCCCGCAATACCATCGCCAGGCTCGTCGGCCCGCAGTTGGCGGTGCTGCGCGGCGCGTACGGGTTGAAGCGCGGATCGTAAATCTGGCTGATGAAGTAGCTGTTCGGATGCGGCAGGCCGTTCCATGCGGGCGCCTGGGCCGCCGAGACCGGCGGAGCGGCCGGCGGCGGCGCCGTCGGCGAACCGACCGTCGGGGAAGTCCACCCACCTCCCGAGGAGGGGGCAGTCCAGCCGCCGCTGGATGGCGTCGCCTGGGGCGGCGCTGAGGGAGGCTGCGGCTGCGGCCGCGCCCGCCCGACCAGGGCGTCCGCCAGGGTCTTGCGCGTGTTGGCGCCCACTTCGCCGAGTACGGGCAGGCCGTACGCGGCCTGGAATTCCTTCACCGCGATGACGGTCATCAGGCCGTAGACGCCCGTGTTGCTGGCTTCCCTGTAGTACCCGAGTTGCCGCAGGGCCTGCTGGAGCCGCGCCACGTCGGGGCCCACGTCGCCGGCCGCGAGAGTACCCTTGGCAGGCAGATAGAAAAGCTGATTCGGGTCGCCCGACGTCAGGATCAGCTGATCGGCGCCGAGCGACGGGGCCGGGGCGGGGATCTGCGACACGAGCCGGCGCAGTTCCGCCCACAGCACCTGGGACTGCTGTCCCGTCACCTGTTGAACCGCCATCAACCCTTTCCTGTCTGCGGGACCACCCGGGGTCTAGCCCGGGGTTTCCGTTCCCGGGGGACCGACTCCAACCTTGAAACCTTTATGGCGCTTAACGCCTCAAGAACTGGTTAAGGGAACGCCAATTCGAGTTGAAGATTCGGGGAACCTTGGGCTAAGGAACCCCCGGAAAACTTCGCATAATATGTGTTATGTGATTCGGGGACACTTCGGGCCCCCGAATCACATGAACACGGGCGCCAAGGAAGCGATGGGTGGCGCAGCACGGGCCTGTGACCCACACACAACGGAACCCCGGGCTCGGCCCGGGAGTGACCCACACACAACGGAACCCCGGGCTCGGCCCGGGAGTGACCCACACACAACGGAACCCCGGGCTCGGCCCGGGAGTGACCCACACACAACGGATGTCGGACACAAACAGCCCGCCTGCGCCGCCGGCCGGACACGAATAGCCTGTCCGCGCCGCCCACTACACCGCGTGCGCAAGCGTTATGTAACTGCCGGCGCCCAGGTCCCGCGACGTTCGCCGACCCGTCCAGAGCTCCCAGACCGCCCTTCCCGGCCCGCGTGCGCGGCCGATCGGCAAAAGCGGCTTGTAGAGCCAGGATCCGCCAGAAACCAATCCATATATCCAGTCCATGGCCCTCGTTCCCACGCAACGGCGGCCGAAGGCAAGCCTCTGCCTGCTCTGGACCACCAACCACCCAACCGCTTTCGCTTGTCAGCTATACAGTTTCTTAACTTACGTTAAATCTCTGTTAGCCGAGTTTGGGCCTTCGCTGCGCGATCCGGCTGCCCTAGCCCACGTTGTAGGCCTGCCTGGAAGCCTCCGCGGGCAACGCGACGCGGGCTCTGGTCCCCTCTCCCGGCCGGGACAGGATTTCCAGCTGACCGCCATGCAACTCGATGAGGGACCGGGCGATCTTGAGTCCGAGGCCCAGGCCGGCTGTCCTCGTGGCGTCGCCGGACCGCGCTTGCCCGAACGGTTCGAACGCGCGCTGGAGTTCGCTCAGCGACATGCCGATGCCGACGTCGGAAACCTCGAGTTCCACCCCGTCCCCGACTCGCACGAGGCGCAGGTCGATCGTCGCCGCCTCGGGGCTGAAGCGCGAGGCGTTATCCAGGAGGATCCGCACCACTTGCCCCAAGCGCCGGGAGTCCCCCTGAATGCAGGGCACGCTCTCGTCGAGGTGGAGGTTCACGGTCTGGCGGCGCCGATCCAGGTCGACTTGCACGGTCGCGAGGGCATCGGTGATGATCTCGGGCAGGCAGGCCTCGGTCGTGTAGAGGGGCAAGCTCTCGGCGGCCAGGGCTGCGTAGTCGAGCAGATCCTGGATGTGGCGGATGAGCCGCCGCGTACCCTCCAGCATGCCTTCGACGTTGGCGTCGCCCGGATACGCATCCTGCAGGAGCTCGCCGTAGCCCATGACGATGGACAGCGGCGTCTTGATCTCGTGGGAGAGTGCCGACAGGAAGGCGTCCTTCAGGCGTGACGCCTCCTGCGCGGCCTGCACCTCGGCCTCTCGCCTGGCCATCTCGTTGCGCATCCGGTTCCGCTCCGTCACGTCGCGGATGATGACCATCGTGACGATATCGTCTCCGGCCTTGATGACCGTCAGCCCGATCTCCACGTCCAGCCGGCTCCCGTCGCGGTGCAGATCCTGCTGCTCGAGGCTCGCCTCGACCCGTTCGCCCCTCGAAGCCGCTTCGATGTCGCGCTGCCGGCGGCGCTTGAGGTCGGCGCGCCGGTCGGGCGGCAGCAAATCCTCCATGGGCCTGCCCGTCAACTCATGCCGACCCCAGCCATGCATGCGCTCCGCCTGCGGATTGGCCAGGACGATGCGGTCCTGGGCGTCGACCACCAGGACGCCGTCGGCCGCCGCGTCGAAGAGGGCGCGGAAGCGCGCCTCGCTTGCCTTCAAGTCGCGTTCGGCCTGCTTGCGCGAGGTGATGTCCCGCGATATCCCGACCAGTCCGGCCACCTCCCCGTCGATCCGGTAGGGCGCCTTCACCGCCAGGAGAATGCGGCGGTCGCCTGCCGGCATCTGCAAGTCCTCTTCGTAGGTATAGGGTTCGCCGGACTCCAGGACCGACAGGTCGTGAAAGCGAATGACGCGCGCGGCCTCTTCCGGAAAGATGTCGTCGTCCGTGTGGCCCACGATCTCCTCGGGAGCCCGACCCAGCATGGCGCCGCCGAAGCGGTTGATCAGCAGGTACCGCCCCGACCGATCCTTCAGGAATACCGCGTCGGTCGTGTTGTCCACGATGGCACGCAGCAAGGCCTCGCTTTGCCTCACGGCGTCGGTCTCGCGTTTGACCTTGGCGTCCAGGGCGGAGAGGTTCTGGGCCAGCATGAGGATCACCGGGACCGAGAGGGCCGCGATGCCGAGCGTCATGATGGCGATGCCGACTTCCAGGCCGAACAGGCCCTGGGCCTCGCCCCAGATACGCAACGCGGCCAGGAGCGGAGGGAACGCGAGGGCCGCCGGCAGGAAGCCGCGCAGCAGGACGCCGCCCGAGTCCCTGGCGGTCCAGCGGCTCGCGAAGCCTCGTCCCGGGCGGGCCGACAGGATGCCGATTGCCAGCATGCAGAAGGCGATCGCCGTGGGCAGGGCCATCCGGCCCGCCGCGGATTCCAGGTACAGCTCCCGCGCTCCGGTCACGTGCGCGACCAGTGCCACGTAGCCGAGGGCGCCTGCCAGGCCGCCTGCGACATCCGACAGGACGGGACCCTTGGGCGCTCGCACATCCAGGGTCGCCAGCCCCAGGCCGACCAGGACGATCGCGACGGACGTGGCGGGAGAGGTGATGACCGGCATCACTTCGGCCCGGCCAAGGTTGAAGCTCCGCCACAGCGCCCGTCCGATGCCGAACTCCAGGCTTGTGAGCGTCTCGACCAGAAGCAGCGCGCCGTACAAAGAGACGAGGGCGCCAAGCGCAGCGCCCACCCGCCGGAACGCCGGGTGGCCCGTCGCGGAAGAAAGAAGCGCCAGACTGGCACCTGCCACTGCCACGGCCGTGATGGGCACCATGTGCGGGCTGCCCTGGAGGAGGCGCGCCTGGAGGGCGCCGCCGAGTCCCCAGGAGCCCAGAGCCAGCAAGGCGATCGCCAGCGCTAGCCCCCCCGCGACCGCCGGGACGGCTGGTGGCCGAATCGCCTGCAACGTGGACCTCTCCGCTTGCACTATAGCACTACAGCTCGCATCTGAACGCCTCGCGACGGATCGTGGTGGCCTCCCGGTCAAGCTCGAAGACCTGTGCGCCTCGGCGTGCCGGCAATCCCGCCTGCCCTGTCGCCGGGCGCAGGATGTCCAGGGCGGCAAGTTTCTTCCGGAAATTCCGCTTGTCCAGGCTCTTTCCAAGGATCTGCTCGTAAGCCGCCTGGACCTGCGACAAGGTGAAGGTCCGGGGCAGGAGATCGAACACCGTGGGACGCCGCGTCACCTCGTCCGCCAGCCTCTCCCGGGCGGCTTCGAGGATGCGCCGGTGGTCGAAGGCGAGGGGAAGCGCGACTTGCGCCGCCGGCTGCCACGCGACCGCATCTGCGTCGCTCCCGGCACGTGGCGTCACGCTTTCCAGTGCGACCACGCCGTAGAACACCACGGAGACGGTATGGCCACGGGGATCGCGGCCAGGATCGCCGAACGCGGCGAGTTGCCGCAACTCGCCCGCTGCCACGCCGGTCTCTTCGGCCAGTTCCCGCCTGGCGGCCGCCTCGAGCGGCTCGTAGGGTTCGACGAAACCGCCGGGAAGGGCCCAGGCCCCCTCGAACGGGGGCCGGCCGCGCCGGACCAGGAGAACGACAAGCTCGGCCCGGTTCCAGCCGAACAGCGCGCAATCCACCGTGAGGGCCGGGCGCGGGAACTCGTAGCAGAAAGGACCGGCCCGCGGGAGCGGTGCGGCGAGAGTGACTTTCCGGCCCACTTCAATCCTGGAGCAGGATCGGCGTCTGGGCCATGCCCGGCACCAGAGCGGCAAGGTCTGCCAGTTCGCGCTCGAAGCCGCCCGAGAGGATCGGGAACCGGCACCAGGTCTTGGGATCCAGGTTCTCGTCGTCGAGGTGGAACGACGGTGCGTAACGCTCGCGTTTCCACTGGTTCCGGCACCACAGCCGGAAGAAGCGCGCCACCCAGAATGCGAGGTGGCGATCGGGGTGGTGGGGGAAGTAGCCCCGGATCTGGCGGAAGCACTCGACCGGCGTCAAGCGGTCGCGGATGGCCGCGCGCTCGATGGCGTCTAGCACATCGTAGGGCATGAGGTCGGCCTCGTCGGTCTGTTTGTGGTCGGCCGGCCGCAACTCCGCCGTGGGGGCCTGCTCGTTGACGCGCGCCAGTTCGGGGATGGGCCCGAACTCGGCCGAGCCCTCACGTTCCAGCCAGACCAGCCAGCGCCGGAGGTAGGCCTTGTCGATCCCGGCGATCGGCGCCAGGCCGCCGGCGGTGTCGCCGTCCATCGTCGCGTACCCGACCGCGGCCTCCGAGCGGTTGCTGGTCGAGAGCAGCAGGGCGCCGCGAATGTTGGCAAGCAGCCAGACACTCGGCGCGCGCACGCGAGCCTGGATGTTCTGGAGCGCGATATCATCTTGTTGCCAAGTCAGCTCTCGGTCGAGGGCTCGTTCGACCATCGTCACGTAGGAATCGACGACGTGGCCGACATCGAGTTCCAGGAATCGCGCCCCGAGCCCGGAAGCCACCGCTCGGGCCGCTTCCCGCGTGGTCCGCGAGCTCTGGCGCGTTGCCTGGTAGACGCACAGCAGGATGAGGTCCACCAGGTCGGTCTCCGTCCTCGCCCCGCTCGAGGCCGCCGGGTGGGCCAGCTTGCCGAGATAGGCCTCGAGGCCGAGTTCGCGCACTCCCAGGGCTGCCGCGGCAGCGGCCAGGCAACTCACTGCGGCCGAGTCGGCGCCTCCCGAGAGCGATACTACGAAGCCCGCCGACCGGCTCTTGCGCATGTAATCGAACAGTCCCAGCGCCACGGCGCGGAGAAACTCTTCTTCCTTGACGTGGCGCCCTTCTTCCCAGGGCTCGAACGCGGCCATCGCCGGCAGGGGATCGATATCCGGATAGCGCAGGGGCACGACGACCCGGCCGTCCGGTTCGTCTTCGACGATCGGCATCATGCTGCCGCTGCGGGCCTGGAGCATGCGCGTTCCGTCGACGTCGACCACGCACGAGGTCACAAGCCGGTCGGCGAACGAGAACCGGCGCCCGGCCGCCACCAGCTTGCCTCCCGACGCGATTAGCGCCCCGCCGTCGTAAATGGTGCGACCCGCCTCGTTCCCCACCAAGTTTGCATACACGTATGTCACCCCGAACGCGCGGGAGCCCTCGAGAACGAAGCGCTTGCGGATCTCGAATTTCCCGAAGGCGAAGTGGCTGGCGCTGGGATTGAGGATCACGTCGATGCCGCGACGCGCGAGTGCCCCGCCCGGTCGCTGGGCGACCCAGGCATCCTCGCAGATCTCGAACCCGATGCGCACCCCGCCGCAGTCGAAGTACACGTCCCCCAGGGGATAGCGCCGCCCGTCGCGTTCGACCTCGCTCACCTGCTCGGCAGGCCAGGCCTTGAACCAGCGCGGCTCGTAGTGAATCCCGTCGCCCGCAAGGAAGCGCTTGGCCGAGAACCCGGATATCTCCCCGTCGACCAGCAGGCACGCGGCGTTGAAAAGGGCGTTGTGGTGCAGGATCGGCAGGCCCACGCTGACGGCCATGCCCCGCGTGTGCGGCGCAAGATCCTCGAGCACGCGCCACGCGGTGTCCTGCACTCCGCGTGAATGGAACGCGTCCTCGCACCCGTAGCCCGTGATGCAAAGCTCGGGAAGGCAAAGAATGCTCACGCCCTGGAGCCGCGCATCCTCGATGGCTCCGAGGATGTTGGCCTTGTTGGCGTCCCAGGCCAGCGGCGTCTGATTGAGGACGGCGCTTCCCACTCTGACGAGCTTCATCGGCTCAAGTGTAACAGGCAGGAAGCGCCGACTGCGGCAATCGTGGCTATGCGACGATGGGGATCGCCGGCTCGATGACCGACATCCGGTAACTCTGGCCGTCGACGAGGCAGATGCGCCCTGCGAGGGTCGGGAAGCCCTTCGCTCTGAGCAGGACCTTGGCCGCCTCCTGCGCCGCCAGTCCGCCCATGATGGCGGCCATGGCCGGATTCGCCGGGATCTCGGATTCGCGCTGACTGGCGAGGCGTTCCGCCGCTCCATCGGCTTCCTTGGTTGCCTCCCGGCCAGGCAAGGTCGTGGCGATGAGACCGTGGAACACATCCAGCCGGACGTCGATCCACGGGATAGCGAGCCGCCGGCAGGTCGCCCGTACACCGCCGCGCGAGCAGGGATCCCCCCCGCAGTGGACGATCAGGTCGACCTGCCCGGGAAGAGGCTCGGAGAGCAGCGGGTGAGACGCTTCGGCCACCACGACGGTTCCCAGCCCGAGCCGGGACAGCCCCCGCACGATCTCGTCCTGTAGCGCTCCCCGGCCGACCACGAGCACGGTGGCCGCTCCGAGCAACTCGAGATCCCAGAATGGCACCAGCTCCATGCCGCATGCGCGAGCTCCACTGGCCTGCCTGACCGCTCCCCGAAGCGTTTCCGCCATGGTGTCCCTCCTCCTCGCCGAGGACCTCGTCGGCCCTCAAACCGCCTCCCGCACGACGATCAAGCCGCCTTGCTCGTGGAACTCGCCCGCCGGCAACTGGCTCCGGGCCTTTAGCCAGCCGGCGTTGATCTGGAGTTCGGCCCCCTTGAAGATCGCCTGTTCCACGGCGATGCGGGGGCAGGGCGGGCGCGCGGCTCGCTGCCTGGCCAGCACGACCTCCCTGAATGCGGCGCGCAGTTGCTCGGTGAGCCGCGTTTCGACCGCCGCGAGTACGGGCTCGGGCGGTCCCGGGGGCGCGCCGGCGGCCGGCGCTGGCTTCTCGGCGCGGAGCTTCCGCACGGCTTCGAGCGAGGTGCGCGCGAGGACGATCTCCGCGCGGCGATCGGCTTCCCTCCGCCGGCTGCGCCACCCGGGGTTGAGGAATATCCTCGTCGGGACGGCCGAGCGGCAGCCGATGGCGAGCGCGTGGACGGCTTCGTCCGCGACGATCGTCCCGCCCACGATCCGCCCTCGCACGTCCACGTCGGCATCGGTCTCCACGTCGCAAAATAGCAGGTCCCGGACGATGCGGACGGTGCCCTTCGCCTGGAGGCGCGCATGGTCGGCAGATCCCGCGACGATGCCGGCCCCGGCTGTGATCACCGCGCCTCCGCCTATGGCATCACGCGCATGGACCTGGCCACCCGCTCGCACGGTGGCTCCGCGAATCCGGCCCCTGACCAGCACGTGGCCGGTCGCATCGATCCGGAATCCCGGGAGGACGTCACCGTCGACCAGGACGTCGCCGGCGAAGAAAACGTCCCCGGTCGCCGCACAGACGTGCCCCCGGATGTGCCTGACGGGAGAAACCGTGACGCCGCCCTCGCCCGACGAGGGAATGCCGCTCACGAGAGCTCTGATTTCCAGCCCGTCGCGGGTTCGCACGCAGTTCGGCCCGGCCAAGAGCTCCCGGTCGGCGCCAGGCCGCCCGGGCAACCGCACTCCGAAGACGTCTCGGCCGGGGCGGCCGCTTTCGGCAGGGACCTTCCTGGCTATCACCTGGCCCGCCTCCACGATGCAGGACGAGAGGGGATCGGCGACCCGGGCGAGTGTGCGCCTGGTGAGGCTCGCCCGCTCGAAGAGCAGCTCCACCGAGGCGTCGCGCCCGTGTGTCGGCGGCTTTCCCTTGGCGACGACGCGGAGCAAGGGGCGCACCGCACCCTGGCAGATGCTTTCGATCGCGGCATGGTCGACCCCGTACACGACACCCTCACGTCGCAGCAAGCGCCGCAGCTGATTTGCCAGCGGCCAGTCGCCGGGGCCGAGCCGGACGCACGCCACCAACCCCCGAGGCGAGACCTTGATCTCCATCCTTCCGCCCTCCTGCAACCACGAAGCCTAGGCGATCGCGCGCCTCATTCGTACCGGAGGCGCCGGAAGGAATTCGTGAGGAAACCTTCCGAACTTCACATGCCTGAAGAAATCCTTTGGGTTTAATGCGCCATCCACACGATTCTTGCACGCAGATTACATGAATTTTTTATGTATCTGGCATAGTGTTCCTGAGGGTGGAGGGGTTGGCCGGATGGCTCTGGTTTGGATCGCCGAAGACGACGATTGCCTTGTGGATCTATTGCACTTCGTCCTGGAGCAGGCCGGCTTCTCGGTCGAGGCCTTCAATGACGGGGGCGCCGTTCTGCAAGCGGTCGCCGAACGGTTACCCGACCTCCTGGTCCTCGATCTCGGCTTGCCGCGCGTGGACGGGCACCGCGTCTGCGAAGCGCTGCGGCAGAACCCGCTGACGTCCTTCCTGCCGGTGCTGATCCTGACCGGTAGGAAGGACGTGGCCGACCGGTACCGGTCGTTCGCGAACGGGGCGGACGATTACCTGACGAAGCCCTTCGACGGCCTCGAACTGATCCTGCGAATCCGAAATCGTCTGCGGCGGGCGCGCCTCGTATCCGGAGGCCCTGTCGAGGAACGCCTCAGGGTCGGCGACGTGGAACTCGACCTGGCGAACCATCGCGTTCGGGCCGGCAGCCGGAGCTCTCAACTCACCGGTTCGGAGTTCGCGATCCTGCGTATGCTCATGAGCTCGCCCGGACGGGCCGTCGACGTCGAAGCGCTGCTGACCGAGGCGCTTGGCTATCCGCCGCGTCTCGGGAATCCAGAGATCCTGCGCACGCACGTTCGCAACCTTCGGCAAAAACTGGAAGACGATCCCGGCCGGCCGCGGCGCCTCATCAATCTCCCGCGCCTTGGCTACCTCGTGAACGCCGAGCCGGCGCTCGATGCCGATCGAATCGTGGCCCTGGAGGTGTCTGGCGAGCGCCCCAACTCGAATGCCGGGTGACGATTCGCCAATTCAGGTCGTCTTGCGGGTTCTTCCGCCGCCAGGGACGGGGAGCTCCACCCAGAAGCACACGGTGCCCTTCCGGTTCTCACAACCCACACGCCCTCCAAGCTGCTCGACAAGGGCCCGCGCGGTGATCAACCCGAGTCCCGCGCCGGGCGTGTCTCGATGACGTGGCAGGCGCCCGAAGCGAGTGAAGAGCTTGCGCATGTCCGACGCCGAGAACGGCGCGGACGCATTCTCGATCTCCACCCGGAGCTTGCTCCTCCCCCGCCTCGACCAGCCGACCGTCGGCTCTGACTCGGAGCTCGAGTAGGCCAGCGCGTTTTCCAGCAATATCGCCAGGATCTGGCGCAGAGTCTCGCGTTCGGCGAGCGCCCAGGCCTGGTGGCGGCTGATCTGGCAATGCCGGCCAGGATGGCGGCGTATCAGGTCGGTCCAGACGGCGCTTGCCAGCGCGGCGATGTCCACTGCCGCCATCTCGAGGGCCGCGCCGCGTCGCTGCGCCCGCGCCGCGTCGAGCAACTTGTCGAGCAGGTCAGCCAGGTGATCGCAGCTCTGGCTGATTCGATCTAGGAAGTCATGGCGCTCCTGGTCGCTCAGGTCAAAGGCGTCCGAGGCCATGATCCCGACGTAGCCCCGCAAAACCGCAAGGGGCGTGCGCAACTCGTGCGCCGCGACGGCGACGAAGTCCGCCTCGCGCGCTGCCAGGTCGCGCAACGACTCGACTGCCCTGGCATGCTCGAGGGCGACCGAAAGGTTTGCCGCGACCATCATGAGAAGCGAGCGCTGCTCGTCGTCGAATCCCCCGGAATCGCAGGTACCGACCACGAGGGCCCCGTGCGGGGAATCGTCGAGCAACAGGGGCAAGCTCATGAGGCACGACAGCGGTGGCCCGGCACCGCCCGCTTCCACGGCGCCCGGGTACCGCATGCAGTCGGCTCCGAAGAGGATCACCAGGGAGCGCAGGACCCAGTCGCCCCGCCTCCCACCGAGCCTGACCGGCAACGGCGGCTCGTGCATTCGGGAAGCCGCAGACCATATCAGGGACGCGCTGGCAGGGCCGGTCCACTCGAGGGCATACAACGAGTCGTGCGGTACGATCGCCGAGAGCAGCTCCCCGAGAAGATCGAAGACCCCCGCCAGGCTCTCTTGCGCCGCGATGGCCCGGTTCAGCTCGTCGACCGCAAGCAGTTGCACGCGCTGCTGCCTCAGCAGGCGCGCCTCGGTCGCCACGCGATCGTTGAGGGCGATGAGCATCCGCTCGCGGTTCTCGGCGTCCGCCAGCCGTTGCTGGAGCGCACGCTCGCCGGTGAGCCGCTCCGTCTCGTCGCAGGCGATGAAGAGGGTGTACTCCTGCCCTGACACGGCGACCTTCGTGGCCGAAACCAGGCAATCCCGGACTACACCTCCCCGGCAGGCAACTCCGGCGACGACGCGATCGACGGTCTCACCCCTGGCGATCGACTCGTGGATTCGACTCCGCTGCGCCTGATCCGCCCACAGCGACCTCTCGGCGGGAAGGCGTCCAGGAGCGAAGTCGTGAGGCACGCCCAGCAAGTCGCAAAACGCGTGATTCGCCGCCGCCAGCTCGCCCGTGATCTCGTCCCAAAGCCATGTGGGCAGCGGGTTGGCGCGAAACGCCTCGAAAAGCGCGTTTCCGCTCCGGCCAAGATGGCCTCCCGCGCGGCGCTCGGCGGCCGCAAGTACGCCCGCCACCGCGGTGACGAATGAAGTCTCGGTCGCGCCAAACGCCCGTGAATCCCTGCTGAAGACGCCGAGCAGCCCGCACTCCCCGCCTGCCGGGCCTGTCGCCAGCAACAGGCCCGACCGCAGGCCCCTAGCCCGCAGGAAGCCAGGAAGGGGAACGCCCCCGTCGGCGAAGAGCAGCGGGCTCCCATGAGTGCGCACCAGATCCGCCAGCCACATCGCCTCGGTCGGATCCGGCCAGGGCCAGCCCTTTTCGGCCGCCGGCCATGCCTGTCCCAGCGGGCCTTGGCGCGGCGGGAATACAACCGCGCAGTTGGTGGCGAGAACCGAGACCAGGCAGGCGGTCACGGCCTTGCGGAATTCGCCGATCGATCCGGCCTCCTGCTCGGCCCGGCAAAGGTCTGAGATCGAGGCAAGGAGACGTTCGGCCCTCTCGCCGACCCGCGCTTCGCCTGGCAGCGCGCTCTTGGAGACCCGCCCTCTGGCTAGCGGCCCTCGCCTGGCGACCTCCGGCCCGTCTTGCGACCCAAGACCGGAGACCTTCGCAACGCCGGCCGGCCACGATCGCGCGGCGACCTGCCCTTCGCCTCCAGCCGCAAAACCGGCGACCTGCCCTTCGCCTCCAGCCGCAAAGCCGGCGACCTGCCCTTCGCCTCCAGCCGCAAAACCGGCGACCTGCCCATCGCCTCCAGCCGCGAAACCGGCGACCTGCCCATCGCCTCCAGTCGCGAAACCGGCGACCTTCCCTTCGCCTCCAGCCGCAAAACCGGCGACCAGCCCTTCGCCTCCAGCCGTGAAACCGGCGACCTGCCCATCGCCTCCAGTCGCAAACCCGGCGACCAGCCCTTCGCCTCCAGCCGCAAAACCGGCGACCAGCCCTTCGCCTCCAGCCGCCAAACCGGCGACCAGCCCTTCGCCTCCGGCCGCGAAATCGGCGACATGCCCTTCGCCTCCGGCCGCGAAACCGGCGACCTGCCCATCGCCTCCAGTCGCGAAACCGGCGACCTGCCCATCGCCTCCGGCCGCAAAACCGGCGACCTGCCCTTCGCCGAAAACGGCGACCTGCCCATCGCCAGGCGGCGTGGAGTCAGGGGCCTGCGCGGCTGCACGCCGACGCGCGCTGACTGCCCTCCTTGCCACCGCAACCACTCCTCTTCCGCACCGGACTGGCGCGCCGGTTGTGAAGCTGCATTGAGGGAAAGTCTACCAGCACCGCCAGATATGCTTTTATATACCCGGAATAACGGCTCCGGATTCGGGGGGAATCACGGTTGCTTCACATAGCGGCACCTGAAAGCAGCGGCCGCGGCTCGTGCCACTTTATCCGCTCTGGATCGCCCAGGACTCGTGCCAGCGCCGCATCCAGGCTGGCCGACCGATCGACCCAGAAGGCGTCGCCGGCCACGACCTCTTCGGTGCGGCCGTCGAAGTGGAGGATCACGGGGATGTCCCCCTTGTGAGCCCGGCATGCCTCTTTGAGGCCCACCAGGTAGGCCCCGTCGATGCCGGGCGGCAGATGCACGTGACATGACACCAGGTTGCCCAGTTCCCAGACGTGCTCGACCTCGATTTGCTGCCGATCGTCGTTGCCTCGAGAATACTTGCCCTTCAGCAACATCTTGGCGTCGTCGGCGAGGAAGGAGCCGTACGTCTCGAAAGCCTTCGGGAACATGACCCAGTCAATGGAGCCCGTGAAATCCTCGAGCTTTCCCGACATCATCATGTCTCCGCGCTTGGTGAGAATCTTCCGGCAGCCGTAAATCAGGCCGCCCACGACGACCGGGCGCGGTTCGACGACGGTCTCGAGGGCTTTGGCCGTGGCCGTAGTGTGCCACTCGAGACGGGTCGGGAGGTAGTTGAGCGGATGGCCCGACAGGTACAAGCCGATCATGTCCTTCTCGGCCTTCAAAGCCTCTGCAGGATCCATCGGCGGAACGTCGATCAAGTTTGGCCTTGGCGGAGCGACGAGCTCCTCCATGCCCGCGAAGAGCGAGAATTGCCCGGAGTTGGCCCCGCGCTGCTGGTCGCTGGCCCAGCTCACAAGTGCGTCAAGGTTGTCGCCCAGGAAACGCGCCCGATTGAACCGCCCCGCCTCGGCGAAGCTGTCGAACCCGCCGCAAAGGACCAGCGACTCGATGCACCGCTTATTGACCAGCTTCTGATCGACCTTTTCGAAGAAGTCGAAGGCGTCCTTGAACCGGCCGCCGGCGCCTTCACGCTTGCGCACGATCTCTTCGACCGCTGACAGGCCGACGTTTTTCACCGCTCCCAGGCCGAAGCGGATACCTTCAGGCACGACGGTGAAGTCCGAGCCGCTTGAATTGACGTCCGGCGGGAGGACCTCGATGCCCATGTGGCGGCAGTCCAGCACCGTGAGCTGGATCTTGTCCATCGAGCCGATGTAGCTCGAAAGTAGCGCGGCCATATACTCCCGCGGGTAGTACGTCTTGAGCCAGGCGGTCTGGTAGGTGAGCACCGCATAGGCGGCAGTGTGGGCCCGATTGAAGCAGTACTCGGAGAACTTCTCCATGTCATCGAAGATGGCGTTGGCCACCTTCTCGTCTACCTCGTTCTGCCTGCAGCCTTCCAGGAAGATGGCGCGCTGCTTGGCCATTTCGTCGGCCTTCTTCTTGCCCATGGCCCGCCGCAGCAGATCGGCGCCACCCAGGGAATAGCCCGCGAGCACCTGGGCAATCTGCATGATCTGCTCCTGATACACCATCGTGCCGTAGGTGTCGCGCAGGATTGGCTCCAGGAGCGGGTGCGGATACTCAATCTTCTCCCGCCCGTGGCGGCGATCGACGTATTTGTCGACGTAGCCCGTTTGCAACGGGCCAGGCCGGTACAGTGCGAGAATGGCCGAGATGTCCTCGAAACTGGTGGGCTGCAAGCGCTTGATGAGCTTGGTCATGCCCTCCGATTCCACCTGAAAAATGCCGATGGTGTCGCCCGTGCGCAGAAATTCGTAGACTTTCGGGTCGGTGAAGTCCTGGTTGGAGAAATCGACCTTGAGGCCATGGTTGCGCTCGATCATCTCGATGGCGCGGCCGATCATCGTCAGATTGCGCAGGCCCAGGAAGTCCATCTTGAGCAGGCCCAGCATCTCCAGATACTTCTGCTCGTACTGGGTGGACACCCCGCCCACTTCGTCTTTGTCCAGCCGCGTGAGCGGGACCAGGGTGTCGAGGGGTTCCTCGGCGATGACCACTCCGGCCGCATGGATGCTGGTGTTTCTAGTAAGGCCCTCCAACCTACGGGCCATTTCGATGACCTGGCGGGCCCTCTCGTTGCGCTGCATTTCGGCGTAGAGTTCGGTGCCTTCCGCCGTGGCGGCCTCGAGCGTGATGTTTAGCTCGTCGGGGACCTTCTTGCATAGGTCGTTGGCTTCGGTAAAGGACAGACCCATCACCCGCGCGACGTCCTTGATCGCGGCCTTGGCCTTCATCGTATTGAACGTGACGATCTGCGAGACCCGGTCCTCTCCATACTTCTCTCGTACATACTTGATGACCTCGCCGCGTCGGTCGATGCAGAAGTCCACGTCGATGTCGGGCATCGACACGCGCTCCGGATTGAGGAAGCGCTCGAACAAGAGGTTGTACTTGACCGGGTCCAGGTCGGTGATGCCCAGGCAATAGGCGACCAGCGAGCCCGCGGCGCTCCCGCGGCCCGGGCCTACCGGGATGCCGCGGTCCTTGGCCCACATGATGAAGTCGGACACGATGAGGAAGTAGGCCGGGAAGCCCATCTGGGTGATGACGCCGAGCTCGTACTCAAGGCGATGCTCGAGCTCCGGCGTGATCGCGTTGTAGCGCCGCCGCAATCCCCGCTGCGCCAGGTCGATTAGGTAGGTGTCCGTCGTGAAGCTTTCTGGCACGGAGTACACGGGCAATCGCGAGCGGCCCATCTCCAGCACGACGTTGCATTTGGAGGCGACCTCCAAGGTATTGCGGCAAGCCTCCGGGACATCGTGAAAGATCTCGTACATCTGCTCGGCGCTCTTGATGTAGAAATCGGGGCCATACGCCATCTTTCGGTTTGGGTCCGCCACGATCTGGCCGGTGCCGATGCAGATCAGCGCGTCATGGGCGGCCGTGTCGTCAGGCTTGGTGTAGTGCGAGTCGTTGGTCGCGACTAGGGGTATGCCGGTCCGCTCGGACAGTTCCAGGAAGGCCCGGTTGACCGTGTGCTGGTCCGCCAGCCCGTGATCCTGGAGCTCGAGGTAGAAATCGGACCCGAAGACGCTCTTGTACCAGAGCGCGAGCTCCTCGGCCTCTCCGAAGCGCTTCTGGAGCACCATCTGCGGGACCTGTCCGCCAATGCATGCCGAAAGTGCCACCAGGCCCTCGCTGAACTGCGACAGCACCTCGCGGTCGATCCGCGGCTTGTGATAGTACCCTTCGAGGTGTCCGATGGTGTTGAGCTTGACCAGGTTTTCGTAGCCCTTCTGGTCCTTCGCGATAAGAACGAGGTGACCGTAGTGCTTGCCGGTCCGCGCAGCGGACTTCTCCCGACGATCCCCGAAAGCGACGTACGCCTCCATGCCCAAAAGCGGCTTGATACCTGCCTTTCTGGCCTCATAGTAGAACTCCACGGCTCCGTACATTACCCCGTGGTCGGTCACGGCAATAGCGGGCATTTCGCACTCGACCGCCCTGGCCACCATGTCCTTCACCCGGCTCGCGCCGTCGAGCAGCGAGTACTGGCTGTGCGCGTGGCAATGCACGAACTTACCGCGGGCCATCTCAATCCCCCTATCTCCGCCAGCATGCGCGACCGATCGTTTTGCCGGCAAGTGGAAAACCTCTCTGGACCGATCGAAGCCCCCGGCCGGCCGCGAATCGGCCATGCAACCCCGGCCGGCCGCGAACCCGCGTTGCACCCCGGCCGGCCGCGAACCCGCGTTGCACCCCGGCCGGCCGCGAACCCGCGTTGCACCCCGGCCGCCAACCTGCGTCGCACCTCGGCCGGCCGCGAAC
>Ga0194120_10003667_pt1 | contig 24753 bp, 19 predicted proteins | sample TA2MahCa65mmetaG_FD_148642 | JGI IMG/M metagenome (GOLD analysis project Ga0194120, IMG submission 148642) | Freshwater microbial communities from Lake Tanganyika, Tanzania - TA2015019 Mahale Deep Cast 65m | ecosystem: Environmental > Aquatic > Freshwater > Lake | place: Tanzania: Lake... | reverse complement strand
GGCAAGGGACTTCGAACGTCATGTCCGAAAAGCCGCCGCCTTCGTCCGCCTCGCCATGATCCGCATCATGCTCAGGCGCCTCGCCGCAACCCATTCACCGTGAATCAAGACTTCTCGGTTGGGCTCTAAGGGAAAGGGGACAATCATGCCCGACATCTATGGCGTCGACGCCGCAACGCCTATCTTGGTGTTGATCGACATCCAGCGCGAATACGTCACGCAGGGGCGACCCTTCTGCCTCGCCGGAATCGAGCCGAGCCTGGAAAACTGCCGGCGCGTGCTCGATCATGCCCGGGCCCAAGCTTGGCCGATCGCGCATGTGCGCCATCTCGGCGCGACGCATCTCTTCAACGAAGCGACCGATTGGTCGCTCTTCGTCGAGGGCTTCGAGCCCCATGCCGGCGAGATGATCTTCACCAAGCGCAAGCTTTCCTGCTTCAGCGATGAGGCCTTCGCCAAGATGATGGAAACGGCGCGCGAAAACCCGGTCTACGTCGTCGGCTACAACGCGCAGATGTGCTGCCTGTCGACGGTGATCGACGCCTTCCATCGCGGCATGAAGCTCAAATTCGTCCGCGACGCTTCCTGGGCCCGCGCAACCGCGCGCGGCACGGAAAGCGAAGTCTATCCCTGGATCGCCGACACCATTGGCATCTATGCCGAAATGGTCGAGACCGCCCAGGTGCTCGCCGATCTGCGCGGCCAGCCGCAAGGCGGTTCGGAGCGGCGTCGGCCACCCCGCGCCGCCGCCGAATTAACAACGTCGAAACAAGAAAGAAAGGTTCGCCATCATGAGCGATCGTGTCCAGGCAGAGCGCAATATTCTGACCGACGAAGGTCTCGCCTATCTCCGGCGTCAGCTGCGCATCATCAACAAGCTCGCGACCGATTTCGGTCTCAAGGAAGTCGCTTTACATGTCGGGGTCGCAGAACTCGCCATGATCGACGCGCGCGCGGCGATGGTGCCCTACCGCGGCGACCTCTTGGCCGAGATCGAGCGGCCTCAACCCAAGATGCCCGACGCCTGACTTACTGGCAGGAGCCGTTGGAATACGGCTTGCACCTGCGGCCATCCAGCCAGACGACATTGCCCATGAAGGCCTTCTTGAAGTCGACTTCCTTGACCTTGGCGTCCTTGAAGTCGGCGTTCTGAAGATCGCTTTCGCGAAAGGCCACCGCTTCCATGCGCGTCTTGGCGAAGATCGCGCCGTCGAGTCTTGCGTTCGAAAAATCGACTTCTTCGAGCTTGGCGCCCTCGAAATTAGCGCCTCGCAGATCGGCGCCGTTGAGCTTGATCTTGAACAACGTGGCGCCCCGAAAATCCGCCTTCTGCAGCTTGGCGTTGGTCCAATTGCCCTTCTCGATCTTGGTATCGCGCATCTTGGCGTGATCGCATTCCGCCCCGGGCTTGACCGGGCAAGTCCCGGCCTTCATCTGGGCCGTCGTCGGGGCCGCCGCCAAGACGCCGATCAAGGTCGCACTCAGGATCGTCAGGCGCATGTCTCGCGCTCCTCACGCTTGCCAGGGCATTATAACCCAAACTCCGGTCGCCATGGACAGTCCTCAGGCGCCGCCCTAAGGATCGTTTATGGACCTTTTCGCCAAGGATCGCAGCGCCGAGAAACTGCCTTTCGTCTTGCTGACCGGATTTCTCGGCAGCGGTAAGACGACGCTTCTGTCGAAGCTCCTCGGTCATGCTGGCATGAAGGGCAGCGCCGTCGTCATCAACGAAATCGGCGAGATCGGGCTGGACCATCATCTGGTCGAAAGGGTCGAGGGCGAGGTTCAGCTCTTACAATCGGGCTGCGTCTGCTGCACGCTTCGAGGCGATCTGAGCGAGGCCTTGCGCAAGCTTCTGATCCGCCGCCAAAGGAGCGAAATTCCCGAATTCGATCGCGTCCTGGTCGAGACGACGGGCCTGGCCGATCCCGCGCCCATCCTGCAACTCGCGCTTTCCGATCCTCTGATCCAACATTATTTCCGGATCGAGGCTACCATCGCCACCATCGATGCCGTGAACGGCATGCACCAACTCGATGCGCATCCCGAGGCGCTCAAGCAAGCGGCACTCGCGGATCGGCTGCTGATCACCAAGACCGACCTCGTCCAAGCAGCAGAGGTCGAACGCCTGATGTCGCGGTTGGCTGCACTCAACCCGCTGGCCTGGCGCCATATCGTCCTCCATGGCGACATCGCGCCCGAGACCCTGTTCGCCGGCGGACCGGTCGATCCGACGCGCAAGGGCCTCGATGTTTCGCGTTGGGCGCCGCCGCTCGCTCGCGCTCATGATCACGCGCACGACCATGAATGGCTCGACCGCGACCGGCGCATAAGGACCTTCAGCATCGAATTCGATGCCCCGCTCGACTGGCCGACGGTTGCGGAGTGGTTGAGGGCGCTGCGTGCCGGCGCGGGCGAGGGCATCCTTCGCCTCAAAGGCATCCTCGATCTCGAGGGCGAGACGCGCCCTGTGGCTATCCACGGCGTGCATCATGTCTTTCATCCACCGGTCGCGCTGGCTGCTTGGCCCACGGCCGAACGCCGTTCGCGCATCGTCTTCATCACGCAGGATCTGACCAAGGAGATGATCGAACAGAGCTGGCGCGGTTTTGCTGCTCAGCCTTCGTAGAACGAGACGTACCAATTCATGTCGTTCTCGGAGAGCGGAAACTCGGTCGCGTTCTTGGGATGGACGATCGCGCCCGGCGGCACGCGGGCCATGCGGTGCTGGAGCGCGGTCGCAAGCGACATGGAGAGGCCGCAACGCCAGGCGAGCGAAACCACCGCCTTGCCCGATCCCGAATCGAGAATTTTGTGGACGATCGGCACATCGAGCCCTGATTTCAAGGATAGGGCATGGATGACGAAGGCCTGCTGCGCATTGTCGATCGCGGCCATGACCTCGGCTTCGCCCAGTCGTCCCTTGGCCAATTGCTCCGCCGCCTTGGAGGCGGCGCTCGAACCGGTCGTCTCGGCCTCGGTGGCGAGCCGCTCCTTGACCAGGAAAGCGAGTTCGACCGCGGTCTCCGCATTGAGGTCTTCGCGGGCCGCCAGGATGTTGAGGAGGGACGACGTGACGAAGCCGGCGACACGCTTGATCAGCCGCGCCGGCAATTGGCGGCGCAGCACCAAAGGTTCGTGCCAATGGCCGACGTTCGGCGCGCGCTCGACGATGCGATCGAGCGTCTCTTCGCGGATTTGCGCCGACGGGTTGGCGAGTAGAGCGGCGACCGCGGGCACGTCCTCGGCCGCGACGATCCGGTCGGTGACTGGTTCGCTGACGCCCGGTCGGCGGGCAATGGCGGTGAGTGCGCCTTGAACCGGCGCGCTGTTGATGATGTCGAGGAGATCCTGATCCGAAAGAAGCGGCGAATATTGCAGGATCGGCGCGGCGACCGTCAGTTCCCGATCACGCGCCAGGCGGTCGATCACGTCCTTGGGCGCGGCGTTGGTCTGCTTGAGTTCTTCGGCGAGAATGCGTCGAACGCGCGGCAACTGGTCCTCGACCAGAATGCGCAAGACCTCGAAGGCCCGATCGCGCAGTTTGGCCTTGGCATCCGGCGGCAGGTTGGGAACCAGGCGACCGATCTTGCCGGCGAGCGCGACGCGCACATCCTCGTCCGGATCGGTGGCGAGGAGCTTGTCGGCTTTCCAGGGCGTTGCCTTGTTCTGAGCGGCCGCGGCACGCACCTCGGCGGCTTCGTCTTCCGCCAGGTAGTAGAGAACTTCGGGCTTGGCGTCCAAGCGCTGGGCGAGCTTGCGACGAACTTCGGCATCGGGGTGACGCGCAATGCGCTTCGATTCCTCGTAATCGACCACGCTTTCGCCGCGGAATTTCCCGACCAATTTGCCGAAGAGGCCCTTGATCATGCCGCAGGCTCCGCCAAGCGATAAGTGCCTTTGCGGCCGCGCTTGATCTGATACATCGCCGCATCCGCCCGCGCCGTCAGGGCCTCGACCGTCTCGGCCTTCTTAGGGTCGGTCACGGCGATTCCTATGGAAAAGCCGAGCGGTTTGTCGGCCGAAGCCGATAGATGGGCGAGATCGCCGATCTGGCCGAGCAGGGCCTTGGCCTTGGAGATCGCGCCGGTCTCGTCCGTTTCTTCGAGCCAGAGCGCGAATTCGTCGCCGCCGAGACGCGCGGCGAGATCGCCTGCGCGCGTGCCGGCATCCAGCATGCGCGCGACCGCTTTGAGCGCTTCGTCGCCCTTCTGATGGCCGTGGAGATCGTTGACGGGCTTGAAGTTGTCGAGATCGACATAGATCAGGGCACCGGACCGGCCGGTACGGCGATCATGGGCGAGGCGACGCGAAACCTGGTCGAAAAAGGCGCGCCGATTGAGGAGTTCGGTCAGCGCATCGCGGCGCGAAGCCTTCTTCAGGTTCTTCAGGCTGTCGATCTGCTGGAGCGCGACCGCGATCTGGGCCGATATGCCGTCGATCAGGGCGCGGTCGTCGCGCGTCCAGGCCCGCTCGCGCAGAAGACACAGCGCGCCGTTGCGCCGACCGGCATAGGCCATGGTCGTCGCATGGAGTGCTTCGCGCCCGATGGTCGCGCCGCCACCCTCCGAACCGAGCGTCAGGATAGCCGCGAGCGCTTCGTCGGCGCGCTCCGGCGCGTCGCCGAACTCCTCCTCGAGCACATAATCGACCAGACGTCCGGTCCGAAAGACCCAGCAATGCCGGGCCTCGACCGCGGCGAGCGCCTCCTGCGCCGCGACCGCGAGCGCGCGGCGAGGCTCGGCCTCGTTGCGTACGACGTCGACGATGCCTGCAAGTAGGCGTTCGCGCCGACGTGCGGCTTCGAGCGCGGCCTCGCTCTCGCGCATTTCGGTGACGTCGCGGCAGACGCCTCTCGCGCCCAACCATTCGCCGCTTTGGCGGTCGATCACCGGCACGGCCGAGACCAAGAGGCAGGCCGCGCCGCCATCGGCACGGGTCAGCCAAAGCTCGACCTCGCCCACGGGCTGACGCGCCTCGAAGGGCAGCGTCTGGCCCGGCTCCGGCGGTCGATGTAAGAGATCGCTGGCCTTTCGGCCGTCCAGTTGTGCCGGTAGATAGCCGAGCGCGCCGCCGACGGAGACGAAGGCGAAGCGGCCTTCGCGATTGGTCTCCCAAGCGAAGTCGGAGGAGCAGTCGATCAGGTCCTTAAAGCGCTGGCGCGAGTCGATGAGCGCCACCGTCAGATTGCGCTCCATCGTGGTGTCGCGCGCGAGCACCAGCACCGATGTCCCGTCGCCGTCGCCATCGCCGTCTGCCGGCAGAAGCGCGAATTCATAGGCAAGCTCGCCCGGTGGGCCGGCCCGCGGCACGGTGGCGCGTTCGACCGCCGGCCGGCGATCGGCGGCGACCAGGGCGATGCGCGTCAACAGATCGGACAGCGCGCCGGCATCGAGCGCCTTGGCGACCGTGTCGGCCTCTAGATTCGCGGCATAGACCTTGCCCTTGGAATCGGTGATCAAAGCCGGGCCGGGAAAATGGGCGAGCAGGCTGCGCGGGTCGAGGGCAAGGCCGCCGGCCGTCCCGCCCGCCTTGGCGCCGCCTGCTAACAGGGACTTGAGCCGACCGACCAATTTGGAACCTCTCGTATCGCGAGCAAGGTATCACGCGCCTTCCGCGGGCGTCGAGCGCGCTTGCCAGCGACCGGGCAGGCGCGGAATAGTGGGCCATGCCCGCAGCCACCCGCATCGACGCCTGGTTGTTCGATCTCGACAATACGCTTTACCCGGCGCGCAGCAATCTGTTCGCTCAGGTGGATCTGCGCATCAACGCCTTCGTGCGGAGTTTTTACGGCATCGACCAAGAGGAGGCGCGTGCCGTCCAACGCCGGCTTTATCAGGAGCATGGCAGCACGCTCCGCGGCCTGATGGTCGTGCATGGTCTCGTGCCCGACGAATATCTCGATTTCGTTCACGATATCGACTACGCGCCGATTCTGGCGGATGCCGCGCTCGACGCCGCGCTCGGCCGGCTCAAGGGCCGCAAGATCGTCTTCACCGCGGGCTCGACCCGCCACGCCGGCGCCGTGCTCGAGCGCCTCGGTATCGGGCATCATTTCGAGGCCGTGCACGATATCGCCGCCGCGGCCTATTTGCCCAAACCCGATCCGCGCGCCTATCGGGGCGCGCTCGCGCGTTTCGGGCTCGAGCCCCAAACGACGGCAATGGTCGAAGACATCGTCCGCAATCTCGCACCGGCCCATGACCTCGGAATGACCACGGTCTGGGTGCCGGGGCATCCGGATTGGCGGGGCGCGGCCTTGGACGCGCTGCCCGATCATGTCCATCACGTCGCCGAGGACCTGCCGCTTTGGCTCGCCCGAGTCGGCCTGCGGCTCGAAGCCGACGCTCGGGTCGGGGTCCGACCGTGAGCCAGGGCCAGCGCATAGTGGTCGCCGACGATCACCCGATGGTCAGGCGCGCTGTCGGCGAGGCGGTCGTCAAGGTTTTGCCGGACGCCGTTCTGGTCGAGGTCGGCAATCTCGCCGAGACCATGGCTGCGGTGGGCGCGGCGCCAGGTGCCGATCTTCTCCTTCTCGACCTCAATATGCCCGGGATGGACGGCTTTACCGGTATCGCGGCGCTGCGCGCGGCGCATCCCGCCGTGCCGATCCTGGTGGTCACGGCCCATGAGGATCCGATGGTTCCCAAAAGCGCGGCGCAATTTGGCGCCGCCGGCTATGTGCCGAAATCGGCGCCGCTCGCAGTGATCGGCGAAGCCGTACAGGCGGTGCTCGCGGGCGGCGAATGGTTTCCAGGGGATCAGGCCGAAGCGTCAGGGGCGGAGTCGGGCGCGTCCGACGAGTTGACACCCCAGCAGGCGCGGGTCCTGGTGTTGCTCGCCGAGGGCAAGCTGAACAAGCAGATCGCGCATGAAATGAGCATCACTGAAGCGACGGTGAAGGCGCACATGACGGCGATTTTCCGCAAGCTCGGGGTCAAGAGCCGCACGCAAGCGGTGATCGCCGCTCGCAGCTTGACGAAAGGCGGAGCCTGACTATTCGGCTGCGGCGCTCTCTGCGGCCCGACCGAGAAGCTGCGAGATCATCGCGCGCAGGGCGGCGGGGCGGACAGGCTTGAGCAGGAGCGGCACGCCGCGCTTGCGCGCAAGATCGCGAACCTCATCCGTCCGATTGGCGGTGATCAAGACGACCGGAACTGACGCCGGCAGGACATCCGCCATGGCGTCGAGCGCATCGAAACCAGTCTCGCCGCCGCTCAGGTGATGATCGACGAGCACGATGTCGGGCGGTCGGCCATGGCGATGAAGTTGCGCGCGGGCTTCGGCGATATCGGTCGCGACGAGCGCGGTCGAGGACCAACCCTCGATCAGCGCGCGCATGCCTTCGAGGATGGTCCGATCGTTGTCGATCGCCAGTATGGCGCGCCCGACCAGCGACCCGCGGATCGGCGCGGCAGCCCGCATGGGCGGCGCCGGCGCGACCTTCTGCGCGGCGAGCGGCACGATGACCGAAAAGACCGAGCCTCGACCGGGCCAGGACCGCAGGCCGATCTTGTGGCCGAGCATGCGCGCGATGCGATCGACAATGGCAAGACCAAGGCCAAGGCCCGGCGTGCCGCCGTCTTCGGCGTCCTCCAGGCGATGGAACTCCTCGAAGATGACCTGGCGCTTGTCCTCGGCGATGCCCGGGCCGGTATCCCAGACCTCGATCCGCATCATCTCGCCCTGGCGTCGGCAGCCGAGCACGACTTTGCCGCCTTTGGCGTAACGAAAAGCATTGGCCAGGAAGTTCTGCAGAATGCGCCGAAGCAGTGTCGGGTCGGTGTAGATCGTGGCGCGCGCCGAGACGACGCGAAAGTCAACGCCGCGGCTTTCGGCGACGGGCGCCATCGAGGCGCCCAGCGTGTCGATCACGTCGGCGGCGACGAAGGGGCGCCGTTCAGGCGTGAGGCCGCCGGCATCGAGTTTGGAAATGTCGAGGAGCGCGCGCAGCAGCTCATCGACCGCGCCGAGCGCCTGCTCGATCTGACCGACCAATTCCTTGGGCCGACCGTCGAGCCTGGCATCGGTCAGGCTCGCCGAAAACAACCGGGCAGCGTGAAGCGGCTGGAGGAGGTCGTGGCTCGCCGCCGCAAGAAAGCGCGTCTTGCCGAGATTGGCGGCGTCCGCCGTAGCCTTGGCCTCGGCGAGCTGCTCGTTCAGGCGCGTCAGATCGCGCGTGCGCTCATTGACGCGGCGCTCCAGCGTCGCCTTGGCCTCGCGCAATACCGACTCGGCCTCGCGCTGTTCGGTGATGTCCTGATAAAGCGTGAAGAAACCCGTGACCTCGCCGCGCTCGTCGAGATGCGGGATATAGGCGCCGAGATAGAGCCGCATTTCCTGGCCCGAGGGCAGCTCCAATTCGAAGACCCGCCGCTCGCCCCGGTAGGCGGCATCGATGTCGGGCTTGAGCATGGCATAGCGCTGATCGCCGAGCGCTTCGCGGATCGAAAGACCGAAAGTGCGCTCGCGCGTGAGACCGAGCGCCGCCTCGTAGGCGCGGTTGGTGAAGCGGTAGCGCTCGTCGCGATCGACATAGGCCATGAGCGCCGGCACGTTGTCGGTATAGACGCGGATGCGCCGCTCGCCATCCCGCAGAAGTTCGGCGGCGCGCACGCGCTCGGTGACGTCGGTCAGCACCAGCACGAACCCGCCGGTCGGCATCGGCGTCGTCTGGATGTCGAGCACCATGCCGTCGGCGCGTCGCCGCTCATAGGCGCGGGTGATGTCGCGACCGCCGGCTTCGTTCTGATCCGCCGCAATCTGACGAAGATCAAGGCCGATCGAACCGGGCGCGCCGGTCGCATTCACGATGGCGGACAGCGACGTGCCGACATTGGCGGGCGCGGCATCGAGCGACAAGAGATCGAGAAAGCGCTTGTTCCAGGCGGCAAGCTTTCTTTCGGTATCGAACACGCCGATGCCGAGGCGCACGCTTTCGAGGGTCGAACGCAAGAGATCGCGGCTGGCGAGAATGGCTTCGGACGCTTGATCGAGCACGGTCGTGCCGGCGCGGCTCGTGCCGCGACGCCTGAGCGCGGCGGTGACGACGATGCGCGCCGAGGCCGCGCCGATCGCACCCGACAAGAGGCGTTCGGTCAATTCGGCGAGCGCCGCTTCGCGATGTTCGTCTGGCGCGTCGGCGAAGGCGCGCTCGGCGGCTTCCGCGCCGACGAAGCGCGCGGCCAAGGCTTCGAACTCGCTCCGAAGCGGCGTCGCCAGCGACTGGCGGGCCGGATCTGGGACGTCGCCTCGGCGATGGGGCGCAACGAAGGCTTCGGCCTGGACGATGTCGCGTTCGCGCTGGCGTGCCACCAAGGAGATGGCGATAAACAGCACGATATTGACCAAGAGACTCCAGAACAAACCGCGCGTGACGTTGTCCGCGCCGACGCCGAAGACGTCGGGCAAGGACGGACCGCTGCCGGGTTCGAAAGTCGGGATGAACAGGCCATAGGCCCAGACGGCCAGGCCTGCGAGCAGCCCGGCAAAGACGCCGTGGCGATGCGCCTTGCGCCAATAGAGGCCGACGATGAGCGCGGGGGCGAACTGGCTGACGGCGCAGAACGAAATCAACCCGATCGAGGCGAGCGGATAGCGTCCGCCGATCACCAAGTAATAGACATAAGCGAGCGCGAGTATTGCGAAAATGGCGACGCGGCGAATCTGCAGCAGCCTTTCGCCCAGATCCTCGTCGGTCGCGGGTCGGAATAACCGGCCGATCAAGGCCGGTACGACCAATTCGTTGCAGATCATGGTCGAGAGCGCGACCGAAGCGACGATCACCATCGAGGTCGCCGCCGACAAACCACCGATGAAGACGAAAAGCGAGAGCATCGGCTGATCGGCCGCGAGCGGCAAGGTGAGCACGAAACCGTCGCCGCCCGACGGCGTGCCGTAGAAAACCAGGCCTGCGACGGCGATTGCCGGAACAAAAATGTTGATGGCCAGGAGATAGGCCGGAAACAGCCAGGTAGCGGTCTTGAGGTTCTCGGGCCGACCGGCGGCGACGAAGGCGACTTGGAATTGCCTGGGCAGGCAGAGGAAGGCGAAGGCCGAGGCGACGGTGAGGGCGAGCCAGAGTGAGGATGGCGTCGACTTGTCCAAGGCCTCTTGTACGGACGGCTCCTGGGCCGCGGCTTGAAATAGCGCCCGAGGTCCATCGAACAACCCAAAGACGACAAAGGCGCCGGCGGCGAGAAAGGCGGCGAGCTTGATCAGACTTTCGAAGGCGATCGCCAGGATCATGCCCTCGTGGCGCTCGCTCGCTTGCACGTGCCGCACGCCGAACAGAATGGAAAAGACCGCCATGGTGAAGGCGACATAGAGCGCGGTATCGCGATAGAAGGGTGCGTGGCCTGCGGGCAGGGCCGCGACCGTCGGCTGGGCCAATGTCTCGAAGCTCTGCGAGACCGCCTGGAGCTGCAGCGCGATATAGGGCAGCACGCCGATAACCGCTATGACGGCCGCGAGCGCGGCGACCGGGCGGCTCTTGCCATAGCGCGCGCCGATAAAGTCGGCGATCGACGTGACGTTCTGCGCTTGCGTCACGGCAATGATCTTCTTCATCAGCGGATAGCCCGGTACGATCACCAAGAGCGGCCCGAGATAGATCAGCAGGAAGTCGGCGCCGTTGGTCGCCGCGCGGCCTACGCTGCCGTAGAAGGTCCAAGAGGTGCAGTAAATGGCGAGCGAGAGCGCGTAGATCGCGCTTTCGCGCGCGCCGCCGCGCCAGGAATCGGGTCGACGATCGCCGTAATAGGCGATGGCGAACAGCAGCCCGAGATAGCCGAGCGAAACGATCAGCAGCAGCCAGTCCTGGAGCATGCCTTCTCCGCAAGACCCGACCCGAAGCGCCCCTCGACGGAGGGGCTAAGGGTCTGAGATTACAGTCATCTTTGTGCTTTGTCGCGAATCGTGGATAATTCGGTCATGCGCAAGGCCCTGGCCGCGGCGATTCTCGGCGCCTTTTTGGCGAGCGGGGCTGCTTGGGCCGATTGGAAAAAGGGCGACGCCGCCTACAAGAAGAACGATTTCCAGACAGCCTACAAGGAGCTGTTGCCGCTCGCCGAGGCTGATGACGACCGCGCGCTCTACCGGGTCGCGCGTATCCTGATCTTCGGCATGGGGGGCGTGCCGAAGGACACGGAGCGCGGCCTACGCATGTTGCGTCGCGCGGGCGATCTCAACAACCAAGACGCTCAGATGGCGCTCGGACATCTCTATATGCGGGGCGAAGGCGGCGTGAAAAGAGACGTCGTCTTCGCCTATCTCTGGTACGGCATCGCGGCCAATCGCGGATTTCAAGACGCGATTCGTGCGCGCGAGGCGGTAGCCAAGGAAATGTCGCGCGCCCAATTCGACGAAGGACAACGCCTCCTGCGCGATTGGAAGCCCAAAAAGAAGACCTGAGCTTCAGGCGATAACCGCGTCGGTCGCGAGCAGCACCACGCCGTAGCGTGCGGCCTTGCCCAAGCCGACGAGCAGCAGAAACGTCAAGGCCGGCACGCGGAGCACGCCGGCAACCAAGGTCAAGGGATCACCGATCACCGGCAGCCACGCGAAAGGCAAGGACCACAAGCCCCAGCGACCGAACCAACGGCTCGCGCGGTCGAGTTCCGGCCGCTTGATCGGAAACCACCGTCGGTCCTGCCAGTGAAGCGCGAAGCGGCCAAGCGCCCAATTGAACAGACTGCCGAGCGTATTGCCGAGGGTCGCGAGCGCGAGCAACAACCAGGCCTCGCGTTCGCCGGCCACGCGGAGCGCCGCCAGCACCGCTTCCGACGACATCGGAACGAGGGTCGCGGCCAGGAAGGCCGTGCCGAAGAGACCGAGCAGGTCCATCAGGCCCGCCGGCACTCCTGAAAGCGCATAGGCGCGCCGGCCGGCGGCCCGAACAGCGCGCCGTCCTGCATGACGATCTGGCCGCGGATGATCGTCGCGATCGGCCAGCCCGTGACGCTCATGCCGTCGAACGGTGTCCAACCGGATTTCGAGGCCATCATGGCATGACTGATCTTTCGCTTGGCGCCGAGATCGACCAGGGTGAAATCGCCGTCATAACCGACGGCGATCCGGCCCTTGCCGATCAGGCCGAAAAGCCGCGCCGGACCAGAGGCCATCAGATCGACCAGGCGCTGCAGGCTGAGGCGGCCCTCATGGATATGGTCGAGCATCAGCGGCACGATGGTCTGCACGCCCGTCAGGCCGGATGGGCTGGCCGGATAAGTCTTGGCCTTTTCTTCGCGCGTATGCGGCGCGTGATCGGAACCAAGGACATCGACAATGCCTTCGCGCAGCGCCTGCCACAGGCCGTCGCGATGGCGCGCCTCGCGGATCGGCGGGTTCATCTGGGCGAAGCTGCCGAGGCGTTCGTAGCAGTCGGGCGCGGCCAGCGTCAGGTGTTGCGGCAAGACCTCGACCGAAGCGATGTCCTTGGTATCGGCGAGGAAGGCCATTTCCTCGGCCGTCGTGACGTGAAGGATGTGGACGCGCCGTCCGGTCTTACGGGCTAGACCGACGACCCGCCTGGTGGCGTTGAGCGCCGATTCGACGTCGCGCCATTCCGGATGGGCGCGCGGATGGGCCGCGGCCTCGGCTATGCCGCGGCGCTCGCGCATCCGGTATTCGTCCTCGCAATGAAAGGCGATGCGGCGGCGTCCATGGGCGAGAATGCGTTCGATGGTGGCATCATCGGGAACGAGGAGATCGCCGGTCGAGGCGCCGATGAAGACCTTGACGCCAGCGACACCGGGCAAGAGTTCTAGCGCCGGCAAGGCATCGACATTGTCTGCGGTCGCGCCGACATAGAACGCGTGATCGCACCAGGCCCGTCCCTTGGCGCGGGCGAATTTGTCGGCGATCGCCGCCTCGGTCGTCGTGCCGGGCTTGGTATTGGGCATTTCGAAGACGCCGACCAGACCGCCCAAGACGGCGCCGCGCGTGCCGCTTTCGAGGTCTTCTTTGTGCTTGAGGCCCGGCTCGCGGAAATGCACTTGGGTGTCGATCAGACCAGGCAGGACGTGAAGCCCGCGCGCTTCGATCGTGATCGCGGCGCGGACATTCGACAGCGCGCCGACCCGCCGAATGCGCCCCTCGCTCACCGCAACATCGGCATCGACCACGCCCTCGGGCAGGACGCAACGGCCGTGTCTGATCAGGAGGTCGAAGCTTTCGCTCATGTCGTGCTCAAGGTCTCGAAGACATCGCCTGCTGGCGGGCGGCCGAGCATATGCCGGCGATGCCAAAGCGCAAAATAAAGAAGCGCCCAAGCGGCAAAACGCGCCCTGTTCGTGCCGGCGGTGAAGAGGGCGGCGACGCGATCGGGCCGGCAAAGCTCCCGGACGCCCTCCTGCGCAGCGACCAGGGGGCCGAGTTTTTGGCCCTTAGCCGCGATCCATTCGCCCACCGGCACGGTAAAGCCGCGTTTCTCCGCATAGGGTTGCGCTTCGGGGAAATGGCGATTGAGCCAATCGCGCAAGAGCGCCTTGCCGAGATTGTCGGCGATCTTGAGATCGTCGGGCAAGCGAAAGGCGAAGTTCGAGACCTCCAGGTCGAGGAAGGGCGTCCGGCCTTCGAGGCCATGGGCCATGAGACAACGATCGAGCTTGATCAGAAGATCGTTCGGCAGCCAATCGACGATATCGGTCGCCTGCTGGATCTGCAGCTTGTCATAGCCGAGCACCGCGGCGCTTCTTTCGGCGGCGGCAATGCCGTCGCGCCAAACGCGGCTTTCATCGCGCAGCACGCCGAACCCTTCGAAGCAGCCGCGATTGTGCATGGGCCGGCCGCCGAAGAGCCGAGCGCGCAAGGCGCGCCGATAGCGGCCGTAGCCGGCGAAAAGTTCGTCACCGCCTTCGCCGGAGAGCACGACCTTGAGCGACTTCGCCGCTTCTCGGGCAAGCATATAGGTCGGGACGATGGCGTAATCGGCGGTCGGGTCGTCGACCGCGGCGGCGATCGCCGGCAGATCGCGCCAGAAATCGGCCTCGCGCACTTCGACCTCGACATGTTCGGCGCCGACCTTGCGTGCGAGCCGGCGCGCGAGCGCCCGTTCGTCCTGCACGCCGGTACCCGGAAAGGCGGCGGTGAAGGCGCGCACCGGCCGATCGTTGAGCCGCGCCATGATGGCGAGCAAGGTCGCGCTGTCGATCCCGCCCGACAGGAACAAGCCGTAAGGCACATCGGAGCGTTGATGGACGTTGACGCTGTCCGTCAGGACTTGATCGATCCGCTCGAGGGCATCGAACTGCGAGATCTCCGTCGGCTTGCCGGTGGGAATTGGCGCAAGGCGCCGCCTTTCGACAATCCGGCCGCCGACGACCGAAACGGTTTCGCCCGGTAGCAGCCGCGTGATGCCGACAAACGGCGTTGCGCCGCCGGTCGAGAATTGGAGTTGCAGCATTTCGGTCGCCTTGCCGGCGTCCAAGCGCGCATCGACCAGGCCCGACGCGACGAGCGCCTGAGGTTCGGAGGCGAAGGCCAGTCCGGCAGGCGTCTCGGCGACATAGAGCGGCTTGATGCCGAAAGGATCGCGCGCGAGCACGAGGCGCCCTTCGGCCGGATCGTGGATCGCGATCGCGTACATGCCGCGAAGATCCTTGGCGAAGGCCAGGCCCTTGCGCGCGTGGGCGGCGAGCGGCGTCTCGCAGTCGGAGTTGGTGCGAAAATTGTACCCCTGCTCGGCAGCGCGAAGCTCGAGGTAGTTGTAGATCTCGCCGTTGGCGATGAGCGCGCGGCCGCTGCCGTCGTAAAGAGGTTGGTCGCCGGTCTTGAGATCGATGATGGCGAGGCGACGCTGGACCATGCCGATGCCGTCCGCGACGTGACGGCCCTCGCCGTCAGGTCCGCGATGGCCGAGCGCCTTGGCCAGACGATCGAGGATGACGTCGGCGGGTCGCGATCCATCTCGGGTCATCAGGCCGGCTATGCCGCACATCAGGCGACGGTCCGAAAAAAATCGAGGTAGCGCGCGACGACGGCGGCTTCGGTGAACTCGTCTTGAAAGGCCTTGCGCCCGCCGGATGCGAGACGCATGGCAAGCCCCCTATTGTCGAGCACGCGCCGGATCGCAGCGGCGAGCGCCGGCGCATCATCGATCGGTACGAGCAGGCCGCTTTCGCCGTCTTGCATGATTTCGAGCGGGCCGGCCGAGGCCGTCGCAACCACCGGCTTACCGGCGGCCCAGGCTTCGAGCACGACATTGCCGAGGGGCTCGATGCGGGAAGGGCAGACGAAAACATCGCAAGCCGCCAAGAGCGCCGGACCATCATCGCGCCAGCCGAGAAAGCGGACACGATCGGCAATGCCGAGCCGCGCGGCCTGCGTCTTGAGATCGCGTTCGAGCGCGCCCGATCCGGCGAGCCAAAGATAGGCCCTCGGCACGCCCTTGATCGCATCGAGCAGCGTGTCGAAAGCCTTGTTGCGATGGAGCCGGCCCATGGCCAAGACGACGGGCGCGTCCTTGGGCGTATCGAAGCCGCTGCGCAGGGCAGGAGCAACCTCTTTGCCATCGACGAAATTCGGCAGGTAATGGGCTTGAGCCGACGGCCAGCCTTGGCGCAGGAGATAGTCGCGAATGCCCTTGGTGTTGCCGATCAGATGCCGCGCCCGCTTGTAGTATTTGAGATTGTAATAGCCGCCAAGACGCGCGGCATGGACGAAGGCGCCGTCGCTTTTCGGACAGGCGGCGCTCGCACGGTTCATCCAGGTAAGCACGACGCTGGGTTTGAAAGCGGCAATCTCGCGCGCGAAGCGGCGGCGGGTCAAGAGGTCGAGCGGGCCACGAAAGCCGAGTTCGGCCACCGAAAGCCCGGCGTCCTTGAGCCTCGCTGCGCGCTCGGCGTTCTTGCGAATGAGCAGGCGTTGTTCCAGGCCCGCCTTGTGCAGGGCGACGGCCAAGCGCTCGAAGAAGGCTTCGGCGCCGCCGGTCGCGGTGCCCGACATGGCTTGCAGGACCCTGAGCGTCATTCGTCTTCGAGCCGCGCCTTGAGATAGGACAGGATCGGGTAGAGCGCGGCGAAGAGCGCGATGGCGACGCCCCACAAGCCTTCGCGATAGCCCTTGCGCGCGACGTAGCACTTCCAGAAACGCGAGAACAGCCGGCTGACGTTCTTGCCGAGCGTCTCGGGAATGCCGGCTTCGCGCAAGTCGCGCGCCCGCGCCGTGGTGTAGCGGTCGAGCCGCAAGATCATGTCGGAGAGATTGCGATCGACGTAATGGATCATCGGGTTCGCCAGAAAGCGTTTTTCGCCCTGGAGTTCGAGGCTCGGATGAATGCGCTGATTGCCCCAGCGCTTGGCGCCCTTGGAAAAGAGCCGTGGTGCCGCCGAGACGCCCCAGCTCGCGCCCCAGCCATGGCGCACCAGACGCGTTCCGACATAGTTGTCGAAGGGGATGAGAAAATGCCCGGGCGTGGCGGCGGCGATGGTCACGCGTACCTCCTTTGCGAGCGCCTCGCTCACGCGTTCATCGGCATCGACTTCGACTATCCAATCGCCGCTGCAGGCGGCGATGCCGGTATTGCGCCGATCGCCTTCGAGCGGCCAGGCGCCCTCGACGATCTTGGCGCCCTGCGCCAAGGCGATCGCCTTGGAGCCGTCGCGGCAGCGGTCGAGCACGACCACGATCTCGTCGGCAAACCGAAGCGCGGCCAGGCAGTCGGGGAGGTTTCGCTCCTCGTCATGGGCGACCACGAGGGCGGAGAGGCGGGGTTGCGATGACATCGGCGGTTTATCGCAAGCGCGCAGGCCCTTGCCAAGGCGGCCACGCGTCCTTACCTAGTCGACATGACGCTGCGTCATGCCTTGCTCGATTCGCGCGGGATCATCGCTCTGGGCGGCGATGAAGCGAAGACATGGTTGCAAGGCCTGATCTCCAACGATATTCGGAAGGTCGCGCCCGATCGGGCGATCTACGCGGCCTTGCTGACGCCCCAAGGCAAGTTTCTGCACGATTTCATCATCCTCGAACAGGACGGGCGTCTCTTGCTCGATACCGAGGCCGCTCGTCTGGCCGACCTCAAGAAGCGTCTCGGTTTCTATCGTCTGCGCAGCAAGGTCACGATCGAGGATGTTTCCGGGCAATTCGCCGTCGCCGCGGTCGCCGGTGAGGGCGCGCCCGCGGCCTTCGGCCTGGGTGGGGAAATTGGTCAGGCGACGGCCATCGCTGGCGGCATGGCTTTGGTCGATCCGCGCCATGCGGCGCTTGGCGTCAGGTTGATTGGTCCCAAGGACGGCCTCTTGCGGGTCCTTGCCGAGCGGGGCGTCGAGCCGGGGCTCGATTACGAAGCGCATCGCCTGGCATTCGGCGTGCCCGATGGCAGCCGCGACATGCCGCCCGACGGCGCCTTCTTGCTCGAAAGTAATTTCGAGGAATTGAACGGCGTCGATTTCGACAAGGGCTGCTATGTCGGTCAAGAGACGACGACGCGAACCAAACGTCGCGGCACGGTGCGCCGCCGCTTGATGCGCGTCATAGGCAAAGGCGTCTTGCCGTCGGCCGGCACGCCCATCTTTTTGGGCGAGCGCGAGGCCGGGGAAATGCGTTCCTCCCAAGGCGCCCAGGGTCTAGCTCTGATGCGCCTCGAATTGGTCGAGGAAGCCGCTGCGTCCGGTCGCGGGCTAGTCACAGAGGGGCAAACGGTCAAGGCGGATAGCGTTCTTATTGCCAGCCGGGACAAAGTGACTTAACCGTTTCTTAGCAAAGCCGAGTTAAGTTTCCGGACATGTCTGGAAGACGTGCAAAATCGCCAAAAAAGCGTCGGGGGACAAGGCTTTCGCCCAATCGTCCGGCGCTGCGGCGCGCTGACAATCCCGGACGCCTCGAAGTCAGCGAGCATCAGTACCGCTCGTTGATCGAAGGCTCGGTCCTCGGCATGTTGGTCGTGCAACGAGGCAAATTGGTCTACGCCAATCAAGCGGCGCTCCGGGTCTACGGCTATCCGCCCGACTTCGATATCCGCGCACTCGGCAGCGTCGATGCGATTACCCATCCCGAGGAACGCGAAAGGCTCAATCGTTACGCCGTCGATCGGGCGTCGGGTCGGCCCGCGCCGGTATCCTATCGCGCGCGCGGGTTGAGGCGCGATGGCTCGACGATCTGGATCGAGGTTCAGGTCTCACGCATTCTCTGGGAGGGCACTCGTGCCAATCTCGGCATCGTGCATGACGTCACGGCGGTGGCCGAAGCCGAAGGGCAACTCGTCGCGCGCGAGGCCCTGTTCCGGACCGTGCTCGACGGCTCGCGCGACATCGTCTCGGTGATCGGGGTCGGCGGCGTCGTGCGCTATGCCAGCCCGGCGACGTTTCAGATCCTGGGCTATTCGGCGGATGCGCGCCTCGGTCGCGGCATAGCCGACGTCATGCATCCGGACGATCTAGAGCGGGTCCAGGCGCAGTACGAAAAATGGCGCCTCGGAACGGCCCAAGAAATCGGCGCCGCGCCAATCACCTTTCGCGCCAAGCACGCCGACGGCTCGATCCGCTATCTCGAAGCGACGGCGCGTTCGATGACCATGCCGGATGGCGAAAGAGTCATTGTCGTCACCGGGCGCGACATCACCGAGCGACGACGCATCGAGGAGGCGCGCCGCCGCGCCGAGGAAATCTTGCGTCAATCGATCGAATCGATCGGCGAGACCTTCGTGCTGTGGGACGCCGAGGGTCGCTTGATTCTTTGCAATGAGAATTATCGCCGATCCTTCTCGCGCTTCGCCGATCGGATCGTTCCAGGCATGACCTATCGCGAGCTCGGCGAATTGGCTCATGCTTGCGGCTATGTCCCAGGTATCGACCGCGAGGCGTTCTTACAAGGCCGCGAGGACACCTTCAGCCGGCCGGGGCGGCCATATGTCCGCCGGCTCGCACCGGATGTTTGGCACCGCGTGCTCGTCCAACGCATGCCGGATGGCAATTACGTGATGGTCGGGCAGGACATTTCCGAGCTGATGCAGCGCGAGATCGCACTTGAAGAAAGCCAAGTGAAGTTACGAGCCGAAAGGCTCAGGCTCTCGGAGGCCATCGAGGTGATCGATGCCGGCTTTGCCATTTTCGACGCCCAAGAACGCTTGGTGATCTGCAACAAGACATTTGCGCGGAACCTCGGCCGGGACATGATCGGCATGACTTTCGAGGAAATCTGCCGCGCTTGGCTCATTGCCAATCCGAAGATGATGGGCAGTTCACCCGAAGACGATCCCGACGATTTCGAAGCAACAGTCCGAAGGCGCGTCGAGCGTGTTCGGACCCTGCGCGGCAGCTTCGAGCACAGATTGCCGGATGGCCGCACCATCATCGTCGGCCGGCACGCGGCGCGCGATGGCGGCGTCGTTTCGGTTCAAACCGACATCACGGCGATCAAGCAACATGAACAGGCGCTGACCGGCCACGTCACCGAACTTGCTCGCCTGGTCGACGAACTGCGTGCGGCCAAAGAGAAGGCCGAGGCCGCCGATCTCGCCAAGTCGCAATTCCTGGCCAATATGAGCCACGAATTCCGTACGCCGCTCAACGCCATCATCGGCTTTTCGGAAATGCTCGACGGCGAGTATTTCGGTGCTGTGTCCGACAAGCAGCGAGAGTATATCCACGACATTGCGAGCCAAGGTGCGCATCTTCTCGAACTTGTCTCGAGCGTCCTCGACATGGCCAAGGTCGAAGCGGGCAAGTACGACCTCAAGCCGAAGCGGATTGAGATCGGCCCAGTGGTTGAGACCTGCATCCGCACGGTCAGGCTAACGGCGGCCGAGGCGGGCGTCACCTTGACCAACGATCTGCCGGCGGAACCGCTCTCTCTGGTCGCCGATGAAAGGGCGTTGCGTCAGGTCCTGCTCAATCTTCTGTCGAATGCCATCAAATTCACGCCGCGCGGCGGCCGCGTCGGGGTAGAGGCCGCGCAGGAAGGCGACGGACTGCGTCTCGCGGTGGTCGATACCGGCATCGGCATTCCCCAGGCTGCGCTCGACCGTCTCGGCAAGCCTTTCGAACAGGTCCAGAGCGCGCTCACTCGGGGGCATGAAGGCACGGGCCTCGGTCTCGCGCTCTCCAAGGCGCTGATCGAACTCCATGGCGGGCGTTTCAAGATCGCGAGCCGCATCGGCGACGGCAGCGGGACCGTGGTCAGCGTCTGGTTGCCGCTCAGAGGACCTTCCCTGGATTCATGATGCCTTTGGGATCGAGCGTCGCCTTGAGCGCGCGCATCAAGGCCATTTCGACCGGCGACTTGTAGCGCAGGATCAATTCGCGCTTCTGTTTGCCCAGACCATGTTCCGCGCTGATGCTGCCGTCATGACGGGACGCAACGTCATAGACGATGCGGTTGATCTCCGGATAGAGCGCCATGAAGCGCTCGCGCGTGCCGCCGACCGGCTGGCTGACATTGTAATGGACATTGCCGTCGCCGATATGGCCGAAAGCGACGATGCGAAGCGCCGGGTCGAGCGCGTGGATCGCCGTCCCGGCCTCGGCCATGAAGCGCGCCATCGCCGAACGCGGCACCGAGACATCATGGGCGGCGCGCGCGCCTTCTTTGTTCTGGGATTCGGAAATCGAGTCGCGCATGTGCCAAAGCGCCGCCCGGCGTGCTTCGCTGTCGGCGATCGTCGCATCTTGGACCAGGCCGGCATCGACGCCATCGGCGAGCACGCTTTCCATCGTTTCGCGCAAGCCCGCGGCCCGACCGGCGGTCATTTCCATCAACACGTACCAATCGTGCCGAGCGGCAAGGGGATCGGTCGTCCCGGGGATATGGCGCAACACGAAATCGATCGGCAGGCGCGCCATGATCTCGAAGCCGGTGACGGCGCCGCCGCTCGTCGCCTGGGCGCGGGCGAGAAGCTCGACCGCCGCTTCGGGCGAGGCCACGGCCGCCCAGGCGGTCTCGGCTGCGCGCGGCTTGGGATAGAGCTTGAGCACGGCGCCTGTGATCACGCCGAGCGTGCCTTCGGCGCCGACGAAGAGATGTTTGAGGTCATAGCCGGTATTGTCCTTGCGCAAGCCGCGCAGGCCCTCCCAGATCTTGCCGTCGGGCAGCACGACTTCGAGCCCGAGCACGAGATCGCGCATATTGCCGTAGCGCAGCACCGCCGTGCCGCCGGAATTGGTCGAGAGATTGCCGCCGATGGTGCAGGACCCTTCGGAACCGAGACTCATGGGAAAGAGCCGATCAATCTGGTCGGCCGCCTTCTGCGCCGTCGCCAGGATGCAGCCGGCATCGACGGTGACGGTGTCGTTCAGGGGATCGATGGCGCGCACGCGGTTCATGCGACCGAGCGAAAGCAGCACTTGGCCGAAGGGGATGCCGCCGCCGACCAGACCGGTATTGCCGCCCTGGGGTACGATCGGCGTACCGGTCTCGTAACAGATCTTGAGAATGGTCGAGACCTCGGCCGTCGAGCCGGGCTTGAGCATCAAGGGAGACTGGCCGTGATAGTAGTCGCGCCAATCCTTGAGGTGCGGCGCGATCTCGTTCTGATCGACAGTCCAACCCCTGGGGCCCGAGACGCCTTTTAGGCGGTCGAGTACGCTGTTCTCGGTCATTCCTGGCTCCTCGGCGCGGCGGCGCGGCGCAATCGATCATTGATCGCGACCCCAATACCGGTCTCCGGCACTGGAGCGACGGCGATGGCACGATAGGGCTTGCGATCGACGCTGCGAAGCGTCGCGTAGAGAGTTGCCGCCGCCTCGATCAGATCGCCCTTGGCGCTCAGCGTCGCGGCGGCATCGACGGGCGCGATCATGCCGAAAGCGATGAAGGCCTCGCCTGGACGTGTCTCTCGCGCATTGAGGCGAAGCGGCAATTCCGGCGCGTAATGGCTGGCGAGCCCGCCCGGGGCGAGCAATGGCCCGGCCTCGGCGCCGATTTCGATCTTGCCGATGCACTCCTCGATCGCCTCGACGGTGACGAAGCCTGGGCGCAGGAGACGCGGCGTTCCGACAAGCGAAAGAACGGTCGATTCGATGCCGACGGGCGATGGTCCGCCATCGATCACGAGGTCCAAGGCGTCGCCGAATTCGGCCACCACGGCCGCGGCATCGGTCGGCGACACCCGGCCCGAGCGATTGGCGGAAGGCGCGGCGACCGGCGTGTTCGCTGCCGCGATCACGGCGCGCGCGACGTCGTGCGCGGGCAGGCGAAGGGCGATGGTCGAGAGGCCTGCACTTGCCGCAGGAACGACGCGGCAGGTCGGCGCGCGTTCGAGCACGAGCGTGAGCGGCCCAGGCCAAAATTTTGCCGTGAGCCTTTCCGCCCTGGCGTCGAAGGCGCCAATCCGACGCGCTTCGGCGATATCGGCAACATGGACGATCAACGGATTGCGCGCCGGCCGACCTTTGACCTGATAAAGCCTGGCGATCGCATCGCTATTGGTCGCATCCGCGCCCAGGCCGTAGACGGTCTCGGTCGGAAAAGCCACCAGCCCGCCGGCCGCGAGCAATCGACCGGCCTGGGCGATGGTCTCGGGCGAAGCGGGGAGGGCGCGGCTTCGTTCAGCGCCCGATCGCGGCAATGCTCGCCTCCGCAATCGGCTTGCCGCTCGACGTGGTCGATGCCTTGATGCCGGCGACGATGCCCGGAGCCTTTTCGCGCGTCCACACGACGACCTCGTCGGTCCAAAAGCAGGGCCTGACGAATTTGACCGTCATGTCGAGCGACTTGATCGGCCCACCCTTGGCGAGCGCCGCCAGCATCATGGTGACGACCATCAGTCCCTGCGTGACCGGCATGGCATAGCCGAGCCTGTTCGCGAAGAGCGGATCGAAATGCACCCGGTTGCCGACATAGCGCGAATAGCGTTCGACCGCACCGGGGGTAAGCCGATGCTTGGAATAGACCTTGTAGCCGAGGAAGGGGTCGACCGGTGGCTTGTCGGAAGGGGGTTTCGGCTCGCGCTTCATCTGCCCTTCGCCCGCCTGCAGGCCGATGATGTCGATGACGACGCTCGGTGCTGGCTTGTCGTGGGGTTGAAGGTCGAAGCGGTAATGGACGCGCGTGCCTCTGGGCGTGTCGGCGAAGCCTTCGATCTTGCCATGAGCCGTGATCACTTGATCGATCGGCAAGGCCTCCGTCTGGCGAAATCGGCTTTCGGTGTGGATGAAGCCGTCGAGCGGCCGGCCGGCCGCGGCAATCGCACGAAAGCACTCATTGCCGACGATCGCGAGTTCGGCCTGTCCGGCAGGATAAAGCGCCGGATCGACCCCGGCATGGCCCAAATTCTGGGCCTGACGCTGCTCGAGCACCGTCGCCTTGTATTCCTTGAGTGCGACTTTCGGGTCAGTTGTCATGTTCAGCAAATACCATAATGTAGACGTCGAGAAAAACAGCAGGGAAAAGCGACGCCATGACCGCCTATGCCGCCCCGCTCGCCGACATGCGTTTTGTCCTCGAGACGCTGGTAGATCTGCCTGCCATTGCGCGCTTCGAGGCTTTCGGCCACGCGACGCCAGACGTGGTGGATGCCGCACTCGATCAGGCGGCCAAGCTCGCGAGCGAAATGATCGCGCCCCTCAACCGGACCGGCGACACCAACGGCGCTAAATTCGAGAACGGCGTGGTGCGTACGACGCCCGGCTTCAAGGAAGCCTACAAAGCCTATGTCGAAGGCGGTTGGAATTCGGTGCCCTTCGAGCCTGAGCATGGCGGCCAGGGTCTGCCGCGCGCCGTCGGCATCGCGCTTCAGGAAATGTGGACTGCGGCCAACATGGCCTGGAGTCTTTGCCCGTTGCTTACCCAAGGGGCCATCGAGGCGATTTCGTCCCATGGCAGCGACGAGCAAAAGCGTCTCTATCTTGAAAAGCTGATCGAAGGCTCATGGACCGGCACCATGAACCTGACCGAGCCGCATGCGGGCTCGGATGTCGGCGCGCTCCGGAGCAAGGCCGAGCCGGTCGGCGACGGCACATGGCGGATCACCGGCCAGAAGATTTTCATCACCTATGGTGAGCACGACATGGTCGACAACATCGTCCATCTCGTGCTCGCGCGCACGCCGGGCTCGCCGCCTGGCACCAAGGGTATTTCGCTCTTTCTGGTGCCGAAATTCTTGGTCGGCCCGGACGGCAAGCTTGGGCCCAAGAACGACCTTCGCTGCGTCTCGATCGAACATAAGCTCGGCATCCATGGCAGCCCGACTTGCGTCATGGCCTTCGGCGACCAAGGCGGCGCCATCGGCACGCTCATCGGGCCGGAAAACGGCGGCATGCGCTGCATGTTCACCATGATGAACAGCGCGCGGCTTTCGGTCGGGCTCGAAGGCCTGGCGATCGCCGAGCGGGCCTATCAGCAAGCAGTCGCTTATGCGCGCGAGCGAAAGCAAGGCCGCGCCATCGGCCAAAAGGCGACGGCGCATGATCCGATCATCGTCCATCCCGACATCCGCCGCACGCTCATGACCATGCGCGCGAGCATCGAGGCGATGCGCGGCTTGGTCTATCTCAACGCCGCGGCGATCGACCGCGCGGCCCAGCATCCGGACGAGAACGAGCGCGCCCGCGCGCAGGCCGTGGTCGAACTGCTGACGCCGGTCTCCAAGGGCTGGTGCACCGATATGGGCGTCGAGATCGCCTCGATGGGGGTTCAGATCCATGGCGGCATGGGCTTCATCGAGGAAACAGGCGCGGCGCAGCATCTGCGCGATTCGCGCATCGCGCCGATCTATGAAGGCACCAACGGCATACAGGCGATGGATCTGGTCGGGCGCAAACTGACGCTCCGCGGCGGCGAGGCGGTGCGCGACTGGCTCGCCGCCATGAAGGCGCT
>Ga0194120_10003665_pt1 | contig 24759 bp, 15 predicted proteins | sample TA2MahCa65mmetaG_FD_148642 | JGI IMG/M metagenome (GOLD analysis project Ga0194120, IMG submission 148642) | Freshwater microbial communities from Lake Tanganyika, Tanzania - TA2015019 Mahale Deep Cast 65m | ecosystem: Environmental > Aquatic > Freshwater > Lake | place: Tanzania: Lake... | reverse complement strand
GGGGGCTCGCAGCCCCCTCGCGCGCCCATGCGCGCTCACCCCCGCGTCCGGCCGCAGCCGCGGCCGGAAGTACCTCGGCCCTGTTGCGCGCCGGAACCCGGCGCGAACTTCGGGCCTGAGGTACTAGTAGGCGAAACCCGAATCCGCTCCGTGATGCGAGCCGCCATGCCGCAAAGAACCCGCAATACGTTTCGCCTACTAGCTGCTTGTTGCGTGCAGGGGGCTCGCAGCCCCCTCGCGCGCCCATGCGCGCTCACCCCCGCGTCCGGCCGCAGCCGCGGCCGGAAGTACCTCGGCCCTGTTGCGCGCCGGAACCCGGCGCGAACTTCGGGCCTGAGGTACTAGCCCGACGACGCACTCCGAGCCTGCGCGAGCGGAGGCCAAGATGCCCTTGACGCTGACCTATCTCTGTTTCAACTACAACTACGCGTCGTATCTTTCCGCGAACCTTCGTGGCCTGCGGGCCCAAACCCGCACGCCGGACCGTGTCGTTGTCAGCGACGACTGTTCATCGGACACCCTGGAGACACTGCAAGGGCTCTGCGGCGACCTGCCGAACTGCGAAGTCGTCAAGGAGCCCAAGAACCTCGGCCCATTGCAGCACTACCGCAAGCGCATCGCCGAAGTGACGACCGACGCCTACCTGTTGACGTCCGCAGACGACTACCTGGTCGACCCGGACTACGTGGCGGACTGCCTCGCCGTGCTCGAACGTCATCCGCAGGTCGTGGCCGTGTTCGGTCTGCACCAGCCGACGGGGGACGGGGGCCAGCCCATGCGCTCGCTGGAGATCGAGTCGACCGATCCTGTCTCCGTCATCAAGGCACCGATTGCGCGCCGTCGGCTGGCCTACATCAACTTCATGCCCGCGGTGTGCACTGTCATTCGGACTGCCGCCCATCACAAGATGCCGGCGTTTCCGCTCGCCAACCCGCATTGCGCCGACTGGATGCAGTTCTACTTGCTCACCCAGGCCGGCGACTTTGCGCGCCTGAATCGGGTCGCGATGCACTATCGCATCCATTCGAGCAACATGAGCGTGGCCTTCGACGCCGAGCGCATGGCCTCCAAGCACGTCGATGAGGGGTATGCCGACCTGCTTGCGACGCCCGGACTGAGCGATGACGATCGTCGGCACCTGCGGCTCGGCCGCATGCGGCACGCCGTCATCAATGCCCGCGTCGCGGAGTTGCCCGGTGTGCTCCTGGCGGCCAAGGGGCACCGACTCAGTTGGCAGGCCCTGTTGGAGACCTTGGCAGACCGGGTTTCCCGGCGCGCGCAGCAGTGGTCGACGGCGTGGCGCCAGCGCCAGATACCACCGCTTGAAGCCCACTGCGCGACCAGCACTGAACCCGAGCGCGATTGACCGTCGCGCTGAACTGCGCCACCATGCCTTCCCCCAAACCGACCTGAAGCGCAACGGATCCAACAACGATGACGGTGCAAGCGCCTCCACCTGAATTCCTCGCCGCCGTGGCCGCACTGCGGGAGCGCTTTCCCGAGCCACGGTCGCCGTACCGGGTGCCGCTGACGACCAATACCTTCGGCGATGACGAGATCGCGGCCGCCCTGGAGGCCCTGGTGCGCGGCCCTGTGACGCTGGGGCCGCGGGTACAGGCGTTCGAGCGGGCCTTCGCCGAGGCACACGGCGCTTCGGACGCCGTCTTCTGTAACTCAGGTTCGTCGGCCAACCTGCTGGCGATGGCCGTCTTGGCGCGTCCGCAGGGGGCAGGCCGCGGACCAGACCTCGCACCCGGCGACGAGGTGGTGGTTCCGTCGGTCACCTGGTCGACCACGATTTGGCCGGTCGCCCAGGTGGGCGCTGTCCCTGTGCTGGCCGACGTCGACGCTGCGACCCTCAACGTCACCGCCGAGTCGGTGGAACGGGCCGTCGGTCCGCGGACCCGTGCGGTGTTCGTCGCCCACATCCTTGGGAATCCTGCGCCGATCGCGCAATTGCGGCAACTGTGCGACCACCGCGGATTGCACTTGGTAGAAGACGTGTGCGAGTCACTCGACGCCGAAGTCGACGGCCGCAAGTGCGGCACGTTCGGCCGTATGGGTACGTTTTCTTTCTATTTCTCTCACCACATGTGCACCACGGAAGGCGGCATGGTGGTGTGTCAGGACGCCGACGACGGCGACCGCTTGCGGATCCAGCGTGCGCACGGGTGGACACGCAATCTGCCCCCTCTGAGCAAGGCGCGCTACGAAGCGTTGCACCCCGACATTGATCCGCGCTTTCTTTTCGTGGACATGGGCTACAACCTGCGACCAACCGACGTGCAGGCCGCCATTGGCTTGGTCCAGTTGCGCAGGCGTTTGGAATTCCTGCAGGCGCGGCGCAACGCCGCGGGTCTCATGGCGGCGGCACGCGACCGCAACGGCGATGTGTACCTGCCGATGCGCATCGCGGCCGGATCGAGCCAGTTCGCCTTTCCTCTGGTCATTCGACCCGGCCTGCCTGCCACACGTGCCGACCTCGCCCGTTTTCTGGAAGGCCGCGGCATCGAGAATCGGCCACTGGTCGCCGGCAACCTCGCGCGCCAACCCGCCCTGGGCCTCGTGCCGCACCGTGTGGCTGGACCCCTGCACGGCGCCGAAACCCTGCACGAACGCGCCATGTACATCGGGATCCACCCCAATATCGGCCTGGACGAGGTGGCCTGCGTCGCCGACGCCATCGACGCCTTTGCAGCAGACGTGCGGGGGAATCCATGAAATCGGCCCTGATCACCGGAATTACCGGGCAAGATGGCTCCTATCTGGCGGAACTACTTATTTCAAAAGGATATGTCGTCCATGGCATCATCCGGCGCTCGTCGAGCTTCAACACCGGGCGCATCCGCCACATCTATCAGGATCCACATAGTGAGTCGCCGCGCTTGGTTCTGCACTACGGCGATGTGTTGGACAGCGAGTCGCTCGGCCGGGTCCTCGCCAAGGCTGCGCTGGACGAAATCTACAACCTTGCCGCGCAGAGCCACGTCCGGGTCAGCTTCGATATGCCGACCTACACGGCCGAGTCGGTCTTTATGGGTGCGCTCCGCCTGCTGGAGGCGGTGCGCACCTACGAGCGCAAGAAGATTCGGTTCTACCAGGCGTCGAGTTCCGAGATGTTCGGAGGTATTGGCGAGGTGGCGCTCAACGAACAGTCGCCTCTGGTGCCGCGGAGCCCGTACGCCGTCGCCAAGGTCGCGGCGTATCACCAGACCGTCAACTATCGCCAAGCTTTCGGGATTTTTGCCTGCAACGGCATCTTGTTCAACCACGAGTCGCCGCGTCGCGGCGAGACCTTCGTGACCCGCAAGATTACCCGCGGGCTTGCCCTCATCCTTGCTGGCCGCGAGCGCCATCTGCACCTGGGCAATCTCGCCGCCAAGCGCGACTGGGGCTTTGCCGCGGACTACGTTGACGCCATGTGGCGCATGCTCCAACACGAAACCGCGGACGACTACGTTGTCTCCACCGGCCAGACGTGGTCCGTGCAGCAGTTCCTCGATCGGGCGTGTGCGCTGGTGCAGCTTGATCCCTCGGACATCGTCCAGATCGACCCGACGTACTTCCGCCCGACCGAAGTCGACCATCTCTTGGGCGACGCGAGCAAGGCGCGCACTGTCCTCGGATGGGAGCCGCGCCACGGCTTTGACGAATTGGTGGGAATGATGGTTGCGGCCGACCTGCGCCGCGAAGGCGTCGATCCCGAGCAGTTCCCCGGATTGCAGCCGTACCTTGAACTGGCGCAGCGCCACGCGTGAGGCGAATATGGCGTTCTTGACACCGTCGCTGGCGGATCCGGCCTGGTGGCGCGGCAAGCGCGTGGTTGTCACCGGCGGCGGCGGCTTCATCGGCAGCCACGTTGTCGAACGTCTGCTTCCCGTGGCCGCCGAGGTCACCGTGCCGACACGGGGCGCCGCAGTGCCGCGCTTCTTGGCCGCGGTCGCCTCCGACGTCCGGGCGGTGCAGTGCGACCTGCGCGACCCAGCTCAAGCGGCAACCGCCGTGCACGGCGCAGATGTAGTGCTCATGTTGGCCGCCACAGTCGGCGGCATCGAATACAACATGGCCCACCACGGCAGCGTATTCCGCGACAACTTGGGTGCCTACATGGCCACCCTGGACGCCTGCCGGTCGGCCGGCGTCGGGCGCGTGTTGGTGACCAGTTCGGCGTGCGTGTACCCAAGGCATTGCGCGATTCCGACGCCCGAGTCCGAGGGCTTCGTCGACCGGCCTGAGCCGACCAATGAGGGGTACGGCTGGGCCAAGCGGATGGAGGAGTTCCTCGCTGCCGCCTACCATCGCGAATTCGGGATGTCGATCGTGGTCGCGCGCCCATACAATGCGTATGGGCCGCGCGACAACTTTGACCCGGCAAGTTCGCACGTGATTCCCGCGCTCATCCGCAAGGCCTTGCACCAGCCTGGCGACGACCTCGTGGTCTGGGGCTCGGGTCAGCAGAGCCGCAGTTTCTTGTATGTTTCCGATTTCGCGGACGGCCTCATCCGCATCTGCGAGCGTGCGCAAGATGCGCTGGCGACCAATGTCGGTGCAGACGAGGAGACCACCATTGGTGAGATCGCGTCCATCGTCTGCGAACTGGCCGGATCGGGCAAGCGGCCCACGTTCGACACGAGCAAGCCCGAGGGGCAGCCGCGGCGCCACTGTGATGTCTCGAAATTGGCTCGTGATTTTGAGTTCAAGGCCAGGGTGACGCTGCGCGAAGGCCTTGCAGAAACCGTACGCTGGTATGCTGCGGAAGGTGCGCCATGACCGTCGACCTCATCCTGTTGGTCCTGAACGAAATCGATGGTCTGCGCGCCGTCCTGCCGCAGGTGCCACGCGAGTTTTTCAACCGCGTCATGGCCGTGGACGGCGGCAGCACCGACGGGTCGGTCGAATTCCTGCAAGAGCAGGGCGTCGAGGTCGTCAATCAGTCGCGGCGCGGTCGCGGACAGGCGTTCAGCCTGGGCGTCGCCGCCTCGACGGCCGAGGCCTTCGTGTTCTTTTCGCCTGATGGCAACGAGGATCCCGCGGACCTGCCCAAGATGGTGGCGTTTCTGCGCGATGGTGCCGATCTGGTGATCGCGTCACGTATGTGCGCAGGCGCTGTCAATGAGGAAGACTCCCAACTACTCAAGCCGCGGCGCTGGGTGAACAACGCGTTCAACCTGGCCCTCAACGCGCTGTTCAACCCGCGGCCGCGCGCTGCCTTTGTCACGGACTCCATCAACGGCTATAGGGGCCTGCGCCGCAGCGCCTTGCCGGCGGTCGAGCCCTTCCCAGACGACTACACCGTGGAGTACCGCATGACAGCGCGGGCGCTGCAGGCGGGATTGCGCGTGGTCGAGTTTGCAACCCATGAGCGCGACCGCGTAGGTGGCGAGACCAAGGTCCCATCGCTGCAGGCTGGCCTGCGGTTCATCCGCGCTTTGGGCGAAGAGTCAGGCGCCATGATCGCCTCACGCATGGGCCGCCGCAGCGGCCGGCGGGGCTAAGAGGGTGTAGCCAAAACCCCGTCCTGCTACGGCCGAAGGTCCTGGGCATCTCGCGGCTTACGTCCTCGCTTCCTCGGTCGGCGCACCGCGATTGCGCCTCGGTTGGTCGCTCCGGGCGCGCTCGCGATCTGCCTGCAGGCACTTCGACCTCGCGACGAACGAAGTTTGGCCACACCTACCTACGGAGCGTGCGTCGCCAGCGCGGGCAGGGGACCCTGGGTGACCTCCAGAGGCGCGCGCAGTCCGGCTGGCCATCTGCCTGGCCACGCGGCGGGGGCGCAACCGTGGCGTGCCGCCACCGCGCGCGCCTCATTGATGTCCAGCCAAGCCGCGCACAAACCGGGATTGGCGCGTTCGCAAGCAACCTGTCCCCGCAGAGGATGACTGTCCGCCGCAAGCGCGACAACGGCGCAGCCTTGGGGCAATTGGCCGTCTTGTAGCAAGGCTCGTCCGACCTCAAGCCAGAAAAAGGCCAGCGCGCCGGACTTTGGCATCTCGTCTGCCAGGGCATGGGCCAGGGCCTGTCGCTCGGAAAGGTTGGCCGCATGGCTGCGCCGCCAAACGGTGGCGCGGACGCCGTTTGGCAATGCCTGTTGCGACACGGCCTCGAAGGCGCCGCGCAGCGCCCCAGTCGCGCGCTCGCGGTGCAGTCGCCCCATCAGGCCTTCGGCGTGGACGCGCCCGCGCCCGCCATGCCACTGCGGATGCCATGGGTCGCTGTCCACAAGGCAGCCGCCGGCCACCACCAGCGCATCCAGTCGGGCACGCACCGACGTATCGACGACGTAGGGAGAGTCGGAGGTGATGCCGAGCCCCGCGCCAGATTCGAGCCTGCCGCCCGGCGCCAGGCGCGGCTCCGCGAACAGCATCAGCGACGCGTCGTGGGCGCAGTTCGCTGTTACCGCGTCGCGCAGCGCGCGGCCAGCCGCTGGCCATTGGCTGTCGGCCTGGCGATGGGTTCCCACCAGGCGCAGTGGCGGCGTGCGCCACGCCATGTCGCCGACCGGTTCCATGAGATCGGCCAACTCGCGTTCGCTGCTGGACTGCGACACGTCGGCAACCGCAAGAACGCACCAGACCGCGGCTGCCAGCGCTGCGGCCCAGCGCGAGGTGCGCACCGATAGCGCTGCGCCGGCCCCGACCGCGGCCGCTGCAAGATACGCAATTGCCGTTGTCAGCAGGCGCATCGACTTGGAGTCCATGGCAAAGGCATGGACGCATAGCGGTACCACCGCAGCCGCGGCCAACCAAGGAACGGGTGTGCCCTGGGCGCGGCGCGCCCACGTCCACCAGCCCGCCAGCGCCAGTGCGCAAAGCGGAATCGTGGCGGCATGCACGGGCGCCAATGCTGCCCAGAGCGCGCGATCGGCCCACGAGTGGACGGACTCGTCATAGACGCCCAGCGATTCAATGAGCCGGCCGTGACTGGTGATGTTGGCGAGCGCCATCGGCCCCGAACCGATGACAAGAACAGCGGGCGCTGCCACCGCCGCAGCACGGCCGAATTCGGCGACGAGTCTTGCGCGAGCGGGCCACTGTGCGCCTCCGCGCGCTGCCCATGCGACCATGGCCATCCCCATGGGCAGCGACACCCACACCAGCCCGGCTGGCTTGCAGACGGTCGCCGCCGCCAACACGACTCCCGCCACGCGCATGGCGACCACGGACCGCAATGCGCAGGCGCGGGCGCATGCCCCGATTGCGAGCACGGCGCAACCAGCGAGGACCGCATCTGCGAAAGGCTGTGCTGTCGTCAATCTCCACAGCGGTTGAGCAACCAAAAGGGCGGTCACCGCAAACGCCCAACTTCGCGCAACACCCGCGCTGCTGGACAGCAGGCCGATGCCAGCGCCTGCCAGCGCACCGGCCCAGGCGCCTTGCAGTGCCGCGGCCAAAGGCATGGCGCCGCCAAGAAGGGCCGCCACATACACACCCAACAGCCCCGGCCACGGCCGGTGACCCGTCTCCTTCCATTGCCGCACCAGTCTCGCGACGTCCAACCGGTGCACGGCCTCGCTGAAGGCGCCGCCGCGGTCGAGGTACGACGCAACGTCACCCATTGGCTGCAGCGGCGACGCCCATGCGTGCAACCCGGCATACAGGGCCGACAACGCAGCGCCCGCCAGCGCCATTTGCCAGACGTGGCCGACGTCGTGCCGCGCCTGTGGCGGCGGTCCTGGGTCACCCGCGGTGCGTCGGCCCGACCACAAGCACGCGCCATGCGTCGCGAGCGCGGCCATCGACCCAGCGGCGAGCAAGAAAGAAAGCGACTGCCATGCGTTTGACAGCGTCAATGCCTCGACTTGTATTGGTGTGACGAACTTGGGCGGTGCGACGCCGCGGGCGGGCCCCAGCGTACGGTGTGCGGCCACCGCCGCCACGAAGGCGCCCGCCGCGTACGCCGCCGCCGCGGACCAGGGCAACCATCGACCAGCCCTGCGCAGAGCATCCGTCCATCGCGTCGAATTCGGAGTGCGCAAACCCATCGGTGGCGATGTTAGGTGAGGCAGTGGGCCTTGACAAGGCTCGGGCACTCCAGTGGAAGGCCATCCGCAATGTCGTTCGTCCACCATGCGGCGGTACTGGCCCAGCCATCGGGCCGCCGTGATCTCGACAGCAGGTCGGACCTTCGACGGCCGCCGCGGCGCGGAAACCGTTCCCGCAATCCGGCAAGCTCCGCCGATCTCGATAGCTGCGGCCACGCGCTCCGGCTTGACACCGCTCGGTCGTCGTCCAAATGCGGCCGCAAGCCAGCCGCGACTGCCAGCGTCTGCGGTTTGGTCCGCCCCGGCCCGCGAGGGGCCCGTTGCCGCGACAGCCGCGCGCGCCGGGCTTGGCGTAGGCGCCGGGAAGGGATTGGGCCCGTCAGTTCGTCGGCCTGGCCGTCACTGCTGCCGTGCGTTCTCACCGCACCAGCCACACCAACGTCGCCCCATCGCCACCTTCGTGGCGCTCGCCCGCCCGAAACTCCGCGACCTGCGGGTGGCGCCCCAGATGGTCTCGCACCGCGCCCTTGAGCGCCCCGGTGCCCTGGCCGTGGACCACGCACGCGCCCACGCCGCCGCGCAGTACGCACTGGTCCAGGTGGCGATCGACGGCCAGCAGGGCTTCGTCCACGCGCATGCCGCGCAGGTCCACGGTGGCATCGGCGGTGCGCAAGATGAGCGCGGCCTCTTGCAGCGACTGCGGCGCGGCCAGATCGTCCCGTGGCACGCTGGCATCGGCCGGATCGCGGCGCGGTTTGCGCTCCAGTTGGGACGGCCGCGCTTGCTTGGGCGACTCGCCGGGCAGCGCAGCCAGCAGCTCGCCGAGTTCGGCCCATAACTCCAGGCCACCGGCCGCCACCCTGACCCGCTCGCCGCGGCCCGGCCACTCGACGACCACCACCGGCTTGCCCAGGCCCTTGTGGTAGGCGGCGGCGCCTGCACGGAGCTCCTGCTTTTCCAACGGCTTGCGCATGTCCTGCGTCGAAGCAGTGCCGCGCGCCTGGGCCACGATGTCCTGTGCGCGCGAAAGGCCCTGCGACGCCGCTTTGGCCAGCGCAAGCACCTGCGCGCGGTCCGCGTCCGCGAGTTTCTGCCGTGCGCTCTCGACGTCGCGCGCCAAGTCGTGCAGCTGGGCCATCAGGTCCTGTGCGGCGCGTTCGACGCGGCGGTCGGCGGCGCGGCGCTCGTTGTGGCGCTGGTCGTCGAGCAGGGCGCGGGCGTGGTCCAGTTGCGCCTGCTTGTGGCGCAGTTGGGCCCGGTCTTCCTCCACTGCGGCATGCTGCTGCTGCAGGGCATGCAGCATCGACTCCAGCTCCGAACCGGCGCTGCCCATCAGCGCGCTGGCGCGGTCCACCAGCCCGGGATCCAGGCCGACGCGTCGTGCGAGGCCCAGCGGGTCCGAGGTGCCAATCTGGCCCAACGCCAACACGTACGTCGGGGTGCCGCTGGCGGGATCGCGCCCGAGCGCAGCATTGACGAATGCAGGGTTGCGCAGCGCCAGGAGCTTGCACGCCTCGAAGTGGGTGGTCGCCGCGCCCCAGGTCTTGGGCGAAATGGCGGCGGCCCGCTCCAGGATGGCCGTGGCGAGCGCGTTGGCCGCAAGGGGCTCGGTCCCGGCGGCCAATTCGTCGAAGAGCGCCAGGGACCGTGGCGTTTCCTCGCAGCGCCGCAAGGTGTCCGCGACCAAGCGCAGGTGGCCCTCGAACGTCGACAGGCCCCGTTCCAAGTCCTGGGCGTCGCCGACCACGGCCCATACGGCGTCGAACCACGGCAGCGTTGCATCGGCCGTCGCCGTGATGTACAGGCCGCGCCGCGCCATCTCGACGCACAGGCCAAGCGCCGTCAGCATGACGGTCTTGCCGCCGCCGTTGGGGCCGGACACCACCCACCATCGCGTCGCCGGCTGCGTCATCGCCAAGCGGTTGGCCACCGGCCGGGCTCCGTCGAGTTCCAGCACCGGGTGGCGCAGCGCTGGCAACTCCAGGCGATCGTCGTCGAAGGTCGGCCGGTGGGCGTGCAACTGCCGGGCCAGGCGCGCCGCCGCGAGACGCAGGTCGATGGCAACGAGAACCTCGACACAGTGCAGCAGTTCCAACCGGTTGTCTGCGCACATGGCGCTCAGTTCGGCCAGAATTCGCCGTTCTTCGCGCCGCACCGCGTCGAAGGCCAAAGCGAGTTGGTTGTTCGCTTCGACCAGTTCCTGCGGCTCGACGTACACGGTGTGGCCGGTCTGTGAAGATCCGTGAATGATGCCGGCGAGCGTGCGCTTCTCGCTCTGGCGGACCGGCAACACATAGCGGTCGTCGCGCAGCGTGAAGTAGTCGTCTTGCAACAGGCCCGCCGCATCGGTTTCGCGCACCAGCGCTTCGATGCGCCGTCGCAGTCGGGCGGCGATCGTCACCGTCTCCTGGCGCAAGCGCGCAAGCTCTGGACTGGCCCCGTCGAGGATTCGCCCTTCGCCGTCGACGGATTCCGCCATCCAGTCGGCGAGCATCTTCACGTCGGGAACGGCCCGCGCCCGCTCGGCGAGTCCCGCGGCCGTCGCAGGCCACCCCGGGGCCGCACGCCGCAACTCCGACGCCTGCCGTGCCACCTTGCCAATGCCGGCGAGTTCGGCAGCCCCGAGCGATGCGCCGACGGCAGCCTGATCGAGCAAGGGCTCGATGTCGAGCTGCCCCGGGATGCCGAGGATCGCGCTGCCGTGCAGCAGGATCTCGGCCTGTCCTACTTCGTCGAGCAGCCGTTCGGCGTGGGCGCGATCGTCCGCCACGGGCAAGGTGGCGGCTCGACGGGCGCCGAGGTCGCTTTGGCACAGGCCCTGCAGCGCGCGCAGCACGCGATCGAGGTGGAGCGGCGTGTTTGGTTCGGCCATGGTCAGGTCCACCGCGCTCGTGGCGCGCGCTTGGCGCCGGAACAGACCCGGCGCGGGTCGCCGTGCCGCGGCCGTGTTGCCGCAGCGGCCGGCGTGGCCCTATCATCGCACGCGGTCACGGGCGCGACGCAATGGTTGCTTGCCGTGACGATGTCGATGGCCAAGGCCCCTGGTCCGCCGATGGCGCCGCGCCTGCCGACGCCCGTCCAGACACCGCTCGACGACGACGAGTTCGACGACGACGCCGCCGGACCGACCACGCCTGGCGTGCAGGCCCAACCCGTCGTGCCGCCGGTCAGTGAAATCACGTCCATCTTTGGTGCCCAGGTACCGTTCGTCGGCCGCCGAAGCGACCTGGAGAAAAGCTACAACGGCATCCGCGAAGCCCTCAACCGCAAGGCGCTCGGCCTGGTATGGGTCAGCGGCGCAGCCGGCATGGGCAAGACCCGGCTGCTTTTCGAGCTGCACCGGGCGGTGGCGCCCGCGTCGCGCAACCTGCTGTGGGTCCGCCCGCACGGCGTCCAGGCTGGTGGGCCGCCGACGCTCTGCGGCCAAGTGCTGCTCGAAGTGCTCGGCGGCCCCGGCCTCTTGCGACAAAGCGATGCTTGGTCGCAGGTGCATCGGCGCATGCAGGGGTGGCTCGGCGCCGGGCGTGCGGCCGATGCGCTGCTGCTCGTCGCGCCCTTGCTGGGTCTGCGCGGCGCGGTCGTCGGCGAGGATTATGGCGCCGTCGAACCCCCCTTGGACGTTGCCAGCCAACTGGTCGGCGCGATCCTGCGCCATTGCGCCCGCCAGACGCCGCTCATCATCCAATTGGAGGCCGATGGCTCCAGCGACGAAATGAGCGCTTGGGTCGCCGGATTGCGCGAATCGGCGGTACAAAGCCCGGTGGCCGTGCTGGTCGAGAGTCGCGCGCCGCCTGCCGACGACCTCGGCGCCCTCTCGGTGCGGCTGGAGCCCATCGACGACGCCTCGCTTGCGGCCCTGGCGCGGCGCCTGCTCAAGAAGGTCCACGGCGCCCCGCAGAACCTCCCCGAGCAGTTGGCGCAAGGCGCGGCAGGGTCGCCCGAGCGCTTGTTGGACGCACTGCGCGGCATGCTTGCGGGCCAGGACATCGTGTTTCGCGATGGCGGCTGGCGCTGGCAGCACAAGACCGAGCGCGGCGTTTCCGCCTCGTGGCACAACACGCTGGCGGCGACCGGCCAAGGGTCCGGCAGCTTGCCAGATCGGATCGCACGGCTGCCCCAGGACTTGCGCGTTGTGGTCGACGCGGCGGCCGTGTTCGGTGCCACATGCTGGTTCGGCGGCGTGCTGTCGGTGTTGCGCGGCGGCCGCAATGATGGCGCGGACAGCCTGACCGAGCGCGATCGCAACGCACTCAAGGGCGCCATGCTGCAATTGCAGGCCGTGGACGTCGTCGTCTTCGTCGAGGAATCGCGGTTGGGCCGCGAAATCGAGTTCTCCTTCGTCCACCCGACCGACCCGGCGGCAGTGGTGGCGGCGATGGACGACGAGAAGCGCCAGCTGTTCAGCCGCCTTGCTGCCCAGTGGTTCGCCAGCCGGCCGCGCCAGGACCCGATCGGCGACAACGCCCGCATCGCCGAGCTTTTCGAGCAAGGCGGCCGCGGCCGGCAGGCGGCGCAACACTACTTCGAGTCCGGCAACGCCGCGCGCACCGTCGGCCAGTTGCAGCGGGCCATCGCGCTGTATGCCGCGGGCAGCCGCAACGCGGGCGCCGACGACGCCGACATCGCCTGCGACCTGCGGACCGCGCACGGCGGTGGCCTGTTGCGCCTGTCGCGCATCGTCGAGGCCGAGAAGGTGCTGCTCGACGCCATGCACATGGCGCGCTGCCTCGACGACGACCAGCGGTGCGGCATCGTGCAGTTGCGCATCGCCCAGGTCGCGCGGGTGTCGGGGCGCTACGAGGCCGCGTTCGCCAACCTTGAAGCCGCCACCCGTCACCTCAAGGTGGTGGGCGCCCACCGCTGGATTGCCGACGTCAGCGACGAGATGGGCCTCATCCACCTCATCCGCGGCGAGCAGAACGCCTACAAGAACGCGCTGCAGCTCTTCCTCAAGGCGCTGGCGCTGCGCCGCCGGGCCCAAGAGCGGCGCGTGGTGGCCCGGTCCCTGTGCAATATCGCCCGTGTCCATCTGGGCCGCGGCCATTTCCACGACGCCCAGGACGCGGTTGCGGAGGCCAACCAGATTTGCGACCAGATCCAAGAGCGCTGGGGTGCCGCTGAGGCCCGCATGGTGCTCGGCGAGGTGCATGCCGCCCAGGGCAAGTACAAGCAAGCCTTTGCGGCCTGGGATCAGGCGTACCTGCTCGCTGGCGAGGTCGGCGACCGCCACCGCAGGCTGGAAGTGGCCTTGACCCGCGCCGAGACGGCGATCACCGTCGGCGAGTGGCAGGAGGCGGCGGCGATGATGGCCGACGTCACCGACCTCGCGCGCGAAGTCGACGACCCCGAACTGAACTCGGGCCTCTTCCGCGTCCAGGCGTCGATTTCGCTCGAACGCAACGCCCTGGAGACGGCAGATCTCGACAGCGAGCGGGCTGTCGACGTGGCGCGCTCGTCGGGGGCGCGGCTGGCGGTGGCGCGGGCCCTTGTGGTGCGGGCGTGCGTGCTCGGCACGAGGGCGCTGAGCGAGGGCGGCGCCCGGGCCACGGCCATCGACCGCAAGGCCACCGAATCGTTCGAGGAAGGCCTGGAGATGCTGCGCGACATGGGCGACCTGGTGCGCCTCGGCGCGGGCCTGAGGTCGTTCGTCGCCTACCTCGGGCAGCGCGGAGGCGGTCCGCGTCTGGCGGCGGTGCAGGCGCGGCTCGCCGAAGTCGAGTCGGAAATGGCCGCCGTCGCGGGCTGACCATCCTGCGCCGCGGCAGCCGCGTCTACCGCAACATCGCCGGGTATTTGGTCAGCGGCGACCCGAACTTTGTGGCCGACTGGGTCGTCGGCATCTTGTAGCGCAGGTTGACCACGGGCACCTTGGGCGAAACGATCTGGAAGATCGTGGCATTGGCCTCGGTCGCGTTCTCGAATGCGTAGTTCTTGCAGCCGTCTTGCGGCACGGTGATGGTCGCGCCGGTGTACACCTGCTGGCCCTGGCCTGACTCGCCGCCGTTCGCGAACTTGAAGCCCATCGCGTAGTTGTACGTGACTCCGGGCGCGTAGTAGTAGTGGGTCATCTTGTTGCACAGGCCCACGTAGGATTGGCGGCCCTCGGTGGACACCGCTTGCAGGGCCTTGATTTGCGCCGCCGAAAGCACCGTCTGGAAATCGGCCGGCAGGGTCAGGAACGTCGAAGTGCTTTTCGGGTACGCGTTCACCGCGAAATCTGCCTTGTAGGCGACCACGGTCCAACCGCCGCCGTCGGTGGTCATGTCGCACTGGACCTGCACCAGCGTACCGGCAAGTGCGAGGTGGTACGTCCCCGAGGCAGCCGCAGTGTTTTGCTGCTTGATGGCCTTGCAACTGCTGGCTGGGGCTTGCGGCCCGCCATAGAGCAAGCACGACTTGCCATCGCCTACGAACCCAGGCTTGCACGCGCAGGTGAAGCTCCCGGCGCTGTTGGCGCAGGTCGCCTCGGTCGCGCAGCCGCCGTTGCCCGTCTTGCACTCGTCGATGTCGGCGCAGGCCTTGCCGTCGCCGCTGTAGCCAGATTTGCACGCGCAGGACGAACTGCCCGGCGTGTTGGTGCAGGTCGCGGTCGCTGCGCAGCCGCCGTTGCCGGTGGCGCACTCGTCGATGTCCTTGCACGACTTGCCATCGCCCGAGTAGCCCGCCTTGCAGGCGCAAGTGTAGCTGCCGTCGGTGTTGGCGCAGGTGGCGTCGGCGCTGCACGGCGACGCGGCAGCCTTGCACTCGTCGATGTCGCTGCACACGACGCCGTCGCCGGTGTAGCCGTTCTTGCATCCGCACGAGTAGGTGCCCTGCAAGTTGGTGCAGGTGGCGCCTGCGGCGCACTTGGCGGTGCCGTTCTCGCATTCGTTGATGTCGCTGCAGACCTTGCCGTTGCCACTGAAACCCGGCTTGCACGCGCATTGCGGCAACCCGCTTGGCGACGCGGAGCACACCGCTTGGCTGGCGCAGCCGCCATTGTTGACCGCGCACGGGTCGACCACGACTTCGAACTTGCGGACGAACCAGCCCACACCGTCACTGGCGTTGCAGTCGCCGCCAGCGAACTCCAGGCGCACCATGAAGGTCTTGCCGACCCAGGTGGCGATGTCGAGCGGCACCTTGCCCCACACCGCGCCGGAAGGGGGCAGTTTGGCCAATTCGACGAACGTGCCGACCTGACCCTTGATGAGCACACGGGCCGTCTGCGTGCTCGACCACAGGCCTGCGCTCTCGAACCGCAACTTGAGCGGCGCCCCCGGGGCAATGGCGGTGGCGTCGATCCACGGCGAATCGGCGGTCTGCAGCAGCGCCTTCTGGCCGAATCCGCACGCGAGGTCCTTGCCGTTGTTGACGTTGAGTCCGCATTGCGCCGCGCCGCCAAGCGCTGGGGTGTCGTCGACCTGCCACTTGACCAGCGGCGGCTGCGGGCTGTCCATGCCGATGCCTGCGGCGGTCACCTTCCAGTCGACGAAGCCGGCGTCTCCGCAGGCGAACTCAATGCCGTACGGCACCTTGGCGAACCCGCACCCCGGGGAGCCGGGCTTGAAGGTGCAACCGTTGCCCGGGTCGCACGCGTCGGTGGTGCAACCCCAGCCGTCGTCGCACAGCAACGCCGGCCCCTGGCATTTCCCGGCCTTGCAGACGTCGACGCCGGTGCACGCGTTGTCGTCGTTGCAGGTGGCATCGGTTGCAAGGAACACACAGCCCTTTTGTGCCTCACAGAGGTCGGCGGTGCATGGGTTGTCGTCGCCGCAGGGCAGGGTCGCGCCCGCAGTGCAGTTGCCGCCCGCGCAGGTTTCGCCCGTGGTGCAGGCGTCCCCGTCGTTGCAAGACACCGGGCCCAACACCGTGTGGGTGCAGCCTTCCGCCGTGTCGCAGGCGTCGGTCGTGCACGGGTTGGTGTCATCGCAGGGCACCTTGGGGCCGGCGCACTCGCCCGCGGCACATCCATCGGGGCCGGTGCACGCGTCGCCGTCGCTGCAGGTCACCGATACGGGCAGATGGGCGCAACCGTCCTTGCCCGAACAGGTGTCGGCGGTGCACGGCTTGCCGTCGTCGCAGATGGCGGTGGCGCCAGCGGGTTCGTCCACCGCAAGGTCGCAGTCGTCGTCCAGCCCGTTGCAGGCCTCGGCGGTGGGTGTCGCCGCGCTGCACAGGCTCAGGCCGTCGGGACCGCAGGCACGCTCGCCTTTGCAACTGCCTGCGCCCAGCACCGAATTGGCGCAGATGGTCTTGGCGCCAAGCGCAGTGGCCAGCGGCGAGCACGGGCAACCGGCTGACTTGGGTACGCAGTGGTTGGCGACGATGCCGCCGACGCTGGTCCGGGCTTGGCAGGCGCGGTTGGGCGGGCAGTCGGCGTCTTGCTTGCACGTGGGAGCACAGTAGCGGCCGTCGTCGCCGTTGCCTGCGATGGAGACGCACGCCGCGCCCGGGTCGGCGGCGATCGGGCACACCTCGTCCGCGGTGCAGGGCATGCACTCGCGGGCCCAGCGCGGCAGGCACACGCCGTTCTTCGTCACGGGCTGGCCGGCGGCGTTCTGGACGGTGGCCGCGCCGCACACCAGCCCTGGACCGCAGTTTCCCTCGACGCAGAACCCGGCGCAGGCCTTGCCGGTCGCCGTCTCCTGGCACAGGCCCGAGGCACAGTCGCTGTGGTCGGCGCACGCACACTGCGCCGCACCTGGGCAACTGGCGGTCTGGGCATCGGCCGCATCCGCGCCGCCATCGACGCCGCCATCGGCCATGGCATCGTCCACGGCGCCGCCGTCGCCCTGCTGGCCCGTTTCGGCGCCCAGGTCCCCGCCGCCGCTGGCCACCGTATCCAGCCGCACGAATTCCGAGTCCAGGCACGCCTGCGCGGCGAAGGCCAACACCCACGGCCCGCATCCGGTCGCCAGTTGGAAAGTGGAAAAACTTTGCGCCCTTCGCACTGGCCTGACCGCCTTGCAAGCGCGCGCCCTCCAGGTGCCGCGCAGTGCGATAGCGTAGCCGTTTTCGCCGCCCTGGGGCAACGCTGCCATGCGCAGTTGGACATTGCCGCCGCGAACGGCTAGCGTGCGGCAACCGCTCCGCCCGCCCCCGCCGGTATTCCCCAGCCGGCCGGCACGGCGGACCGCACCAAGGGCCCATGGCGACCCCGACGACCGGGTCCGCAACGGAAGGAACTCCGTTGACGGACGCTGCGCGGTTTCTCCGCGACGTGCTTCGCGCACTGCACACCAACGACGACGCCGACGCGGCCTATGGCGCCGCGTTGGACTGCGTCACCGGTTGGTTCAGGCCGCTCAGCAGCTACTTGTTGCGCACGCAGCCGCGCGACGGCGTGTTTTTCATTCACCTGCTCCGTGCGCGGCCGGGCGTGGTGCCGCCGCCGCCCATCGGCGAGCCGATGCCGCTCGATGCGCGCATGGTCCGCGCATTCGATCAGGTGCCGCATGGCGGCGTATTGCAGTGGACGCGCGCCCGGCCAGCCGACGACGCCCGCTTCTTCCACGAGGCCTTCGGCATCGGCGCGCCTGGGTCAGAAGGCGCACATTGTGCTGACCCACCCCGACACCGATGAAGAGCACATCGGCTACGCCATGGTCGAGCGGGTGGTCCAGGACGCCGACGGCACTTACGCGGGTGTCCAGGTGCGCTTCCACGCGCTGAGCGAGCGCGAGCAGCGATCGCTGGCCGAATTCGTGGCGCGCACCCTTCCTGAACTGGGCGAGCTGCCCGAGTTGCCCGCCTTCGGCTCGGCGTGATGCCTCACTACTGACAGTTCGACAACCCGCAGCTCGCCAGTGCCAGCGCCGCCGCGTTGCCGAGCACCGGACCCGCGCACTGCTGCGCGCATTTTTCGCCACCGCCGCATTTCTCGATGCACTGGCCCGCGGCCAGCAAGGCCGGGATGCAGGCCGGGTCGTTCTTGCAGTCCTCGGTCTCCTTGGGGCATTTCTGCTGGCCGCACTGCCACGCCGCCTTGCCCTTGGCGTCGCAGTCCATCGGGCAGGTCTTGGCCGACTCGTTGGCGTCGCAGGTGCCGTCGGCGCACATCGATCCGCCCGGCGTGACGCCGCAGTCCACCGCGCACGTCTGCGGCGATTCGGTCGGGTCGCATTTGCCGTCACCGCATACGCTGCCCGGCGCGGCCTTGGCGCACGCCTTGAAGCCGCACGCCGCCAGGGCCTTGGCCGGCGCGTTGAAGTTCTGGCTGTCGATGCAGGTCTGCAGACAAGGGTCGTCCATGCAGTTGGCCAGGCAGGGGATGCCGTTGCCCAGGGTGGTCACGCACGCTGGCTGCCCCAAACAGGCCTTGAGCAGCGCGCTGCACTTCTTGCCGAGGCACGCCACCACGCCGGCAAAATCGGCGTCGCAGTCCACCGGGCACGCCACCTGATTCTCGCCGGGTGTGCACAAGCCGTCGCCGCACACGTCGGCCGGGGCCTCGCAGTCTTGCCCGCAGGTGGACCAAGTCTCGCCAGGCTCGCAAACGCTGTTGCCGCACACCGCCGGGTCGGGGCCAAAGTCCGGGCCGGACTGGGTGTCGGGCGCGTCGGGCGAGGCGTCGGGCAGCTTGGCCGCGTCGGCCGCGGCGCCGTCCGGTGGGTCCAGCGTGTCCGATGCGCCGCTGGCCTCACCGCCGGCATCTTTGCCCGCGCCATCCGCCTTGCCGTCCAGCCCCGCGTCCTTGCCGCCTCCGCCGATGCGGCTGTCCAGGCCCGCGAACGAGATCGGGCCGCTGGCGTCCGCGGCGCTGCCCGCTGGTTCAGGGCTGCCGCATGCGCCCAGCGCGGTCGCGCAGCCGAGCCAGCCCCAACGGATTCGCCACCCATTGCGCACCGCCGCCCCCTTGCCCGGATCGGCGCACGACGTTGGCACGGCCGCCGCGCGCCCCGGCCCGCCGCTACATCTGCTCGAATTGGACGTCGTCGATGAACCAGCCGACGCCATCGTTGACGTTGCCGTCTTTGCTGTCGAACGAGAACCGGACCTTGACCGACTTGCCGCCGACGCCGTCCACGACCAGGGTCACCAGGTCCCAGGCCTTGACCTTCTTGCCGTTGTCGAGCTGCTGGCTGAACACCGGCTTGCCGGCAAAGTTGTCGATCGACACCTCGACCGTGCGCTGGTCATAGTTGCTGCTGACCTCGACGCCGTGGTAGGACCAGAACTTGATCAGCAGCTTGGCCCCAGCGGGCACGGCGATGGCGGCCGAAGTGGCCGTGCCCGTGACGGCTTCGGAGCCTGAAGCCGACTTGAAGTCCTTGCCATTGTTGAAGTTGAGCGTGCAGGCCGGCGAAATCGGCGCTGGCGGGTTGGGGGTACCGTCGATGGCCCAACCGGTGGTGCCGGTGCTGCCCGCAGGCAGCATCACCCAGGTGCTCGCCTTGCCGCAGTCGAATTTGTCGCTCGATATCGGCGTGCAGGCGTTGGTCGTCGATCCGCAGGTGCCGGCCTTGCACGCGTCGTTGGCGGTGCACAGGTTGCCGTCGTCGCACTTGCTGCCGTCGGCGATCGGGGTGTGCTTGCAGTCCGGGCCTTTTGCGCCCGGCGAGCACGAATCCGCCGTGCACGGGTTGCCGTCTTCGCACACTGGCGTGGGCACGGCCTTGCAGCCGGCGACCTTGTCGCACTGGTCCTGGGTGCATGGGTTCTTGTCGTCGCAGATCTTGTCGGTGCCTTCACAGGTTCCGAAGGTCAGGCACGCGTCGCCTGTGGTGCACACGTCGCCATCGTCGCAGGGCGTGCCCTTGGCCGCGTTCTTGCCGTCGCAGTACCCAAGGTCGCACGCGTCGCCCGTGGTGCACACCGTGCCGTCGTCGCAGGGGGTCCCGTCGGGCAGGTCGGTGCCGCTGCAAGAACCGCCGTCGCACGCGTCGTTCATCGTGCACGATTCGCCGTCGTCGCAGGGCGTGCCCTTGGGGGCGTCCTTGCCGGTGCAGGTGCCGCTATCGCAAGCGTCGGGCGCGGTGCAGATGTCGCCGTCTTCGCATGGCGTGCCGTCGGGCAAATCGGTGCCTTTGCACGATCCGCCGTCGCACTTGTCGTCCTTGGTGCACGGTTCGCCGTCGTCGCACGGCGGGGTGCCGGGCACCGGATTGTTCTCGCAGCCGTTGCTCGGATCGCACGAATCGAGCGTGCAAAGGTCGCCGTCGTCGCAGTCTTCGGGGGGGCCAGCCTTGCAGGTCCCGGCGAGGCAGGTGTCCTTGACCGTGCAGTCGTCGCCGTCGCTGCAGGGTGCGCCGTCCTTGTCGTTGCCGGTCACCTTGCACGCGCCCTTGCTGCACGCGCCGACCTTGCACTCGGCCGGCACGTCGCAGACCTTGCCCTCGGCGGCGTTGATGAAATCGCAGTTGCCCGTCGCCGGGTTGCACTTGTCGTCGGTGCATTCACTGTTGTCGTTGCACGACTTGGTCGAGGTCTGGCACAGGCCTTCTTCGCAGGTATGGGTGACGCACTTGTCGGCGCCTGCGGTCTTGTTGCAGTCGGCATCGGTGCTGCAGCCGCACAGTTGGGAAAAATCGGCGCAGCAGTCGCCAAGGCTCTTGCAGACCGTGTCGCAATAACACGGCCCGTTCTTGGATTTGCCGCCGCACGCACCCGCGCAACTGCCGGCCGGGGGCGGGCCGCCGTCGGTCTTGACGTCGGTGGTGCCGCCGCCGTCGGTTTTGCCGCCGTCGCCGACGCTGACCTGGTCCTTGCCCCCGCCGTCGCCGACGGAAGTCTCGCCGTCCTTGAGCGCCGCGTCGCTCGGCAGCTCGCCCGTGCCGCCGTCGGAGGTTGCGTCGGGCGTGTCTGCGCCAGCTTTGGCGTCGCCCGGGGTCGCAGCCCCGTCGGCCGCGGTGTCGGCGGTCGCGGCGGTCGCCGTGTCCGCGGGGCCGACCTCGGCCGAGGTCTGCGTGTCCGTGCCGGCCGCGGTGTCCGTTGTCGTGCTGCCGCCTCCGCCGCCGATGGCTGGACCGGAGGGCGAAGCGGTGCACGCGGCCAGCCCGGCTAGGGCCAAGGCCGCGACAGAAAGGCCGAAATTGAGTTGCTTCACGGGTCCTCCCGGTCCGTTGCCGGTACGTTGTGCAAGCAGCGCCGGTGTTGCCGTCGTTGCGCGCTGTCGCTGCTCGATGGATTGGGCCGGCCCGCGGCGTGCCGTTGTCGTCGCGTGCGGCCGCGCGCACTGTACCGCGGCCAATACCGGCGGGCAAGCCCGAATCGCGCGGCCCGACCTGGGCCTACCGCCGCGCAAGCCGGTACAGGGCCAGACGAAACTGTCGCGTTGCGCCGTAGTAGCCGTACTCGTTGTCGCCGCGGTTGGGCACGCTGCGCGCCAGCACCGGCGACCACGGATGTTCGCGCAACAGCCGTGCGCAGCCATCCACCATCGGCGAAGGGGTGATGCCCGCGGCCCGACCGTCGGCGTGCATGGCAAAGCAGCGGTGGTCGACAACGAAGTAGGTGCCGGCCGGGCACAGCGGCTGGTCGGCGCGGCGCCAGCCCTCCACGCTGTACAGCTTCGCGTCGCGGTGCGGCGGCCGCAGCAGGTAGGCCGGAAATGCGCGCTGCGTGCGGTGGGCCGGCGGTTCGTCGCCCATGTCCAGCGCCACCACGCACGCGCCGGTGGCGGGCAGGGCAGCGACGGCCTCGCGCAGAAATTGCTCCGCGTCGTCTTCGTTGGTCCGGGCCAACAGCGCGCTTGCACCGGGGAGCGCACTGCCCAACCACACCGCCGCCAGGCCAAACGCCCAAACGCGCGGCCGGGCCGGCGCCATGCGCTGCCACCACCCACACAAGGCCCGCGCCGCCGCGACGGTCACCAGCAGCGCGGCCCCGGCGTGCAGGCGCGGCACGGACGTGCGCGGCAGATCCACCGTCGTCAGCGCCATCCACAGGGCAGCGATGGCCAGCAGCGCCGCTACCGTGTTGCGGGTCTTGGCGGCGAACAGCCCGGCCACAGCCAGCAGTGTGGTCACCACCGGGAACAGCGCTGGCAGCAGCGGCAGCGCCGACCCGGCCAAACGCACCGGCACCTGCAGCCAGTAGCCCGGTCCCAAGGCCGGCACCGAGCCCGCCGCCTGCTCCAGAGCGATGGCATGCCGCAAGTGCAGCAGGTGGGGCGCGACCAGCGCCAGCCAGGCCACCGCTGCCCCTGCGACCCGGACCCGCCAGCCGGGCTGTGCCCGGTGCCGCCAAGCCAGCGCCACGGCCGCGGCCGGCGCGACCGCCACCAGCTCTGGCCGGCTCTGTGCCGCCAGCGCCAGCAGCACCACTGCGCCCACCAGCCAAAAGCGCCGCGCGGACGCCAGGCCCGCATCCCAGAGCAAGGCGCCGGTGCCCAGCCACAACAGCCCGGGGACGATGGGGTTCTCGGTGCGACCGTCGAGCGCGAACACCGGCGTCAGCCCCACCGCCCACGCCACCACGGCTGCGGTCCCGGGCGGCGGCGAACCGCGGGCCACCAGCGCGGGCAACAGCACCAACAGGGCGAGCCCGCACGCCGTATGCAGCGCCACCATCGTCAGGTGGTCCGGCGCCCACGCCGCGAACGCCATGCGGTACAGCACCAATGGCGCCGCGCCCGACCGCGGCACGTGGACGAACGCCGCCGCGTCCTCGGCCAGCCGGTAGGCGCTGAACACCATGACGAGCTTGTATGGAATCGCCAGGCGCAAGACCGTGCCGACGGCAACCGCTGCCCACACACCGCGCTGCTCTGCGACCGGCAGGGCGCGCAGCGACCGGAGGGCTAGCGGCGCGGCGGCAAAAAAAAACCGGCGCTGGCGAAGATGAGCACCGCCGACACCGCCACCTGCGCGCGGTCGAGTCCCGACAGCCACGTCCACTGCGCCGCCAGCGTCGCCGGCGCTTGCAACGTCGGCCGCAGGTCGCCGACCGCAGCGTGGTCCGCCGCCGCGGCCACCGTCGGCGCCAGCGCCCCGGCCGCGAGCCATACCGCCACCAGCCCGGCCGCCGCCCGCCGCCGCCTGCGCAGCACGAACACTGCCACCGCCAACAGCGCCATCGCCGCCGCCGCGTGCGGCGCCCAATCGCGCACCGTGTGCAGGTGGCGTTGCAGGTCCAGACACTGCTGCACGTCGCGGGCGTCGCGGCAGCCCCGCAGGTCCTCGACCATGCGCGCGACCTTGGCCTCCTTGGGCGCGTAGGTCTCGCGCGACCCGGCGGTCATCGCCAGGTAGGTCTGCAAGTCGGCGAGGGCGGCATCGGGGGCCTTGCGGGTGCGGACGACGGCGCGGCAGTAGTAGATGTCGGGGTCGCTTTTGCCCAAGCGCAGCGCGCGCTCGATGCGCGTCTCGGCCTCGGCCTGGTTGCCGATCCGATAGTGGTTCATGCCGGTGTAGATGAACTGGCGCGGCTCTTGCGCGAAGGCGGCTTCGCTGCGGGCGAGGTAGCGGTTCGACTCGGCCCAGTGGTCGGTGTGGTGCAAGATGGTGCCGACGACAAACGCCGATACCGGTTCGCTCGGGTCGGCGTCGGAGCGCTGGCGGTGCAGGGCCAGTGAGCGCGCGTTGTCGTCCACGTCGAGGTACACGCGGGTGATGTCGAGCACCAGCGCCTTGTCGAGGTGGGCGCCGCGGAAATCCAGCGCGTCCAGGATGCGCAGCGCCTCGTCAAAGCGCCGCAGCTCTTTGTACAGGTGCGCGAGGTGGATGGCGACCGCCACGTCTTTGGGGTGGTCGCGCGCCGCGCGCTCGAGCATCGGCAGCGCCTGCGGCCCGATGCCCGCCCAGCGCGCCACCCGCGAGGCCGCCAGCGCGACCGCGGCACATGCGGGATCGGCGGTCTGCCAGTCGCGCAAGAGCGCCATCGCCGGCTCGGCCCGCTGGGTTGCGGCCAAGTCGTCGGCGACGCTTTCGACCAAGGGGCATGCCGCCTGGCGCTGGACGGTATCGGCGGCGAGGGCGTGCAGGCCCGCCGCAGCGTCGCCGTCGCGCCCCAAGGCGAACAAGGCCCGCGTCCGCGCGACCTTGCCCTCGGCGACCGTCACCTCTGCGGCCAGGTCCACCGCGGCCCGCGCGCGCGCCCGAGCCTCGCCGTGCCCGACCGTGCGCAGGACCGCCGCCGCGCCCGCCGCCACCCACGCCCGCTCGACCGCTGGCAGCGCCTGCGCCTTGTCCCAGGCGTGCAGCGCCCGCTCGATGGCGCGCCCGGTGTCGCGGGTGCGCGCCGCGTCCACCGCCTCGCCCAGAAGCGCGGTCGCATTGGCGCCGGTCGATGGCGCGCTCGGCACAGCAGCACCGGCGGTCGGCGCAGCCGGGGCCGACTCTGCCGCCGCGACCCAGCGAAACGCACCCTCGTGCGCCGCGACCTGGCGAACGAGCGAAGCGACGAGCGCTTGTCGCGCGGCGGGCTCCCAACCGGTGGCGTCGCCCGCCGTGGCCAGCGCAAACTGGCCGGTCACCGCCTCGCGCGGCACCGCGGCGTCTTTGTGGCGCAGGTGGACGCGCAACGCGGGGCCGCCACCGCCCAGCGTGTAGCTGGCCACCACGGCGCCGCCGGTGATCTCCGCGCCCTGCAGCGCCACCCCGGCCGGCCAACTGGCGTCCGGCGTCAGCATCCGCGTCACCAGGTCTTCCTGGCCGGGCGGGATGACGTAGGGCTGGAGCGCAGTCGCTGCCGCGGGCGGGTCCACGGCCTCGGCCGCAAGCGCACCAAGGCCCGCGAGCAAGGCCACCGCGAGGCGCGACAGGGCGATGGGCAGGGTCCGGGTCATCGGTGGCCGTGCCGCGCGTGGAGGCGGCTGGACCGCTTATAGTCAGCGGACGGGCGGGCGGCAAGGGTGG
>Ga0194120_10003663_pt1 | contig 24776 bp, 21 predicted proteins | sample TA2MahCa65mmetaG_FD_148642 | JGI IMG/M metagenome (GOLD analysis project Ga0194120, IMG submission 148642) | Freshwater microbial communities from Lake Tanganyika, Tanzania - TA2015019 Mahale Deep Cast 65m | ecosystem: Environmental > Aquatic > Freshwater > Lake | place: Tanzania: Lake... | reverse complement strand
TTTGGGGCTCCTGATCTTCGGTCGTCGCCTTCCAGAGCTTGGGCGTTCGGTCGGCAAGACGATCGTCGAGTTCAAGAAGGGCCTTGCTGGCATCGAAACAGAGGTGAACAATTCCGCGAATTCGTCGGCGGCGGGGTCACCGCCTTCGGCGCTGCCGGCAGGTGACCGTTCGAGCAGCGTTGCCGCGAAAGATCCGCTGCAGCAGCCGAAGAACTGACTGATTCGGGCTGCGCGTTCGGGGGGTCACTTTTGGGGGGTACTTTCGGGGGGCAGGGCGGAGCGGGAGAACTTTTGGGCCGATTTCGGCGAGGGGGGTCTGCATCCCTCTAGGTTGCCCGCGGCGTGACGGCAGCCATCAAACGGGGGCTACCGCTGCGAGCCATGTTCGGTTTCTGGCGACACCGTGGCGTTTCTGTGTCGCCCACTTCCAGGGGGATCTCATCATGTCGTTCAATCAGTCCGCCGATCTGTCTGTCCATCTGTTCTTCCATCTGTCTCGGGTGCGCGATGTCCGCTCGACTCCGCCTTGGCGTCCGCTGAGCGCACGCGCGGGTATGCCGCTGCGAGCGCTCGGGATGCGCACGGCTCGAGTGGTCGGGGTTGGGATGCTGTCGATTGGGGCTTTCGTACTGCCCTGTGCAGCGGAACCGCTGCAAACCGTGCCAACGGCTCCCCCCTGCCCAAGTCTTGAGTGGCTGTGCGACAAGCCACAGCGCGAAACCGAGGATCCCGTCGGGCAACTCTGCCAGTGTGGTCCGGGCGAATGGGTTCGCCATCCCCGTTCGCCGATCGTGAACCCTTCCTCGGTGCAGGAGACCTTTGGGCGCATCAACGAACAGTTTGTCACTTGGCGCTGGACGCGCTGCCGTTCGGCTGCGCCTTCGGAGGCATCGGCAACCATAGCGCTGCATGGACAAAGCACCTTCTGGCACGCAGGCACACGAACAGACACGGCGTTCGCAAACTTCGCTGCCGGCTTCAATGAACGCTGGCTCGGCACGCTCCCGGCCTGTCCGCGACTCTGTCTGCTCAGTGCATCGGGCGGCGGCAGCGTCACGATCGGCGTTTCCTGCTCCGCGCGGCAAGGATGTTCATCGACCGCTGGTGGAACATGCACGGGCAGTGCATCGAGCCGTGGCAAGGCCAAGGCGACGCTCGACTCAACCGCCATCCAAGCGTCTGCGCAATTCAACTCCAGCGAAAGCACCACCCTGATTCAAGGCAATGTTGGCGTCCAACTGCCCTTCTCGACCGCCTCGATCGAGGGCAGCCTCTCGGCAGAGGGCAGTTGGCAAGTGCATGGCGAGGGGAGCGCTGTGGGTGTGCTCGCGTTCTCGGTGAAGCCGGACCGCACCTACTGCGCACTGACGAACCTGCCTGTCAACGCACAGTGGTCGGGCGCGGCAGCAGTCGCGATCGCTGCCGGCGTGGACGGCAACGGAGCGGCAAGCGCATCGGCGTCGGCGTCACTCACGCTCGCGATCCAGTGAGCGTTGATGCCGCAGCAACTCGACGCGCCGCCAAATCGAAGCGCCACACGATGCGCCAGAAGATGCACACGGACACATGCAGTCACCGCCCGCCAGGATCGGTGGTGCGGTTGGCTGGATTGGCTCGGGCGGGCTGGCCCCTGTCATGGTTGACAAGGGGGCTGGCCCTGCCCGCAGCGTGCGCATCCGCGATGACTTTCGCGGTTCTGGCGGGGCGGGCGCTCGCACGCTCGCCGGAGCATCGGCTTTCGTACGCGCGCAGCGGTGATGCGGTCGAGGTGATCGACCCTCGCCTCATCGACTCGTTCCGTGCGACTGCGGGGAGTCTTCAGGATGCCTTCGCTGCATCGGATCACATGCTGCTTGTTCGGCGCAAGCAGTCCGTGGATCTCTCGCTCGCTGTACCACTGCTGATGCAGCAAATCCTTCGCGGCGATCCACCGCGGCAGTGGCTCGCCCTGCTCGACGATTGTTACGGCGCTGCCACTGCTTCGGCGCAGGAGGAACCTCCCCCCGCCGAGATTGTTCGCTCACTCGAAGCACTCGCGCGAGTTGGCGACCCGATTGGAATCCGTTGGCGTTCGCGTGCGCTGAGTGGCGGAGGCAGCGAGTGCGGAATGACGATCGAGTGGACTGGGCGGGTGGCGGCAGATGGTTTCGATGTGCGAAGCGATTGGTGCAGCCCATGCGTCGGACAGCGCGGTGGCAACTACCCGCTGCCAGCGGACCGGACGGTCGTTGCGTGTGGGGCGCAGTCGATGAGCATCCGCGTGGAGGGCAGCACGGCGCAGCTGACCCAGCCCTGGCCGAACGAAGCGCCGCAGTTCATTCATCTTGGTGATGTCTACGACCCGCTCGACACGCTTCGAGCTGCCTGGTGGACGCGGGCGATCGAGCAGCGGCCTGACTCGCCCCGCGCTCGGAAGGTGTGCTGGGTGTCTCGTGCCTCCGCAGCGGCGAACGAAGCTGCCGGCCCAATCGCTGATGCAGTCGCTGGTGGCGGAACGCGCTGGCGGATGCGCGTGGCGCTCCGCTCGTGCGCGGCGAGCCGAACCGCAGGGTTCGCGCTCACGCCGCGCGATACCGCGCTGCATCGACTCGCGCTCCGTCCATCCACGGATGTGCCGCTCGTCGAGGATGGCAGCGTCTTGGAAATCGACTTCGCGTCAGCGTTCACACCGTTCACGGACGCAAGGACGCACTCCCTGCTGCTGCCCCAGACAATCCGCTGTCTGTCGGATGGGCACGAGACCTGGCGGTGTGACATCATCCACATCGGCGCTCGCTCCGTCGAGTCACGCGAGCGAAGCGCGGCGTGGTTTGCAGCGGTGGATGCACTGCAGCAAGTGCAGACTGCGTGGGATTTGTCGTCGCTGCCGCTGCCGCCGCTCGATGAAGCGCCTGTGGAGATCGATCTTGCCACGCGGCTTGCACAGTGCAGTGCGCGCGCGTGGTACGCGGGCATGCGATCCGACTGCCCACTGCTGTCGCATGCGCTGCAGCATCTGCGGTTCGCGCTCGAGCGCAGGGTCGCGCCCGGCGAGAGCGCAGCTCTGATGATGGACGAACTCTGCTGCCTTGCCGAGTCGATGGCTGCGACGGGTGCTTCGGATGCGGTTCTCTTGCTCTTGGAAACGCTGCACAGGATCGAAGCAGCTGCACTGCCTGCGTGGGAACGACGCGCGGCGTGTCTGCGCGCGACAGCGTCGGGGAGGTTCTGGCAGGCGGACCACATCGCTCGGGCTGCGCTCTCTGGCGACTCGACTGCAGCCCAGCGCGAACTCTGGCAGCACATCCGTGAACAACTCTTGCCTTGGCGTCTTGCTCCGCTGCAATCGACTGCCGCAGGGGGCGATCAAGCGGTCATCGCACTTGGGTCGTGGATCGCCGCACGCGAGTACCAAGTGGGACCGACTGATTCGATTCGCTTTCCACCGCCAAGCACAATCGATGGATTTCAGGCTGGCGCCTGCGCGCGGGAACTTTCGGCGATCTTCGCGGAGTGGGACCGCGGTCAGGGCGCGGGCGCGGGTGCGGGCGCGGGCGCGGGCTCCGGGACTGGCGCGGGTGTTGGCGCAGGCGCGGGCGCGGGCTCTGGCGCTGCCGCGGGTGCAGGCGCGGGCTCTGGTGCCGCCGCGGGTGCAGGCGCGGGCTCTGGTGCCGCCGCGGGTGCGGGCGCGGGCTCTGGTGCCGCCGCAGGTGCAGGTGTTGGCGTGGGTGCTGGAGCCGCGATGCCCAGCGCCTCGCGGGCGTCCGCCGCAGCGCGGTCACGCTTCGCCTGCTCCGTCGCCTCGAGCGCACGCATGAATGCCTCTTGCACTGCGCCATCCCCGTGCACCATCTCGCCACCGAGGTGCCCTGCCCCGCCCATCGCAAGCGCCACCGCAATCAGTCCCAATCGCCACCCCGCCACAAATGTGGGCGACGAACTCCTTGCCTTTGAGCGCAACATTCCTGCTGTTGTCCACAGCACAAACAGCGCTGCCGTACAGCCGATCGCAGTCCAGCGGTGCAGGAACAGATCCGATTCACCCTCCCCGTATGACTCTGCGTTCATCCATCCCGTAAAGCACGCGATCACGCCACTGAGCGCAGCAATCCAGATGCACGTGAACGCGAACGGCGATGGCGCTGCACGCCCCCGAAGTGCAGCCCATATCTCGGCAACGGCCGCGAGCACAGCCATCGCCAACGGAAAGTGCAGCACAGCCGGATGCAGCGTGCCTGCAAAGAAAGCCCAAGCATCGGTGACTTGATCTGCAAGAAGGATCACGGCAGCAAGGATAACCCTCCGACCTCTGCGCTACGCGCCACCAGCACGGCGAATGACCGACTCACCGAATCGGCGCCGCAGCGCATCGGTTGCCGCATCAAGCCGCCGCTCGCGCGCAGCGTCAGGATCTGGAAAGAGCCCCTCCACTTCCTCCACGCCCCCGAACCCAGAGAGCGACACGCCGAGCAACCGCACGGGCGACCACTCTGCGGCGCGCCACGCATCGAGCAGCGCACTCGCTGTCCGCCACAACTGTGCGGTCGAGTCCGTTGCCGCGCCAGCGGATGCCTGCCGAGTCATCGTTGTGAAGTCCGGGCGACGAATCTTCAGTGTCACCGTGCGCGCAGACAGACCGCGCGAACGCAACTGACCGCTCACGCTCTCCACCTGCCGAAGCAGAATCTCGCGCAACTGCCTCGGATCCGTGATGTCCTCACCAAAGGTCTCCTCATGACCGATGCTCTTGCGTTCGTGATCACTCTCCACGGGGCGTTCATCGATGCCCTGTGCAAGCAGCCACGCGCGCTCGCCCGCCGACCCAAGATCCGCCAGCACCCTCTCGCGCGTCGCCGACTGCAAATCCCCAAACTTCAGATAGCCAAGCCGACGAAAACGCTCCTCTGCCACGGGACCAACGCCCCACAGACGGCTGATCGCCAGCGGCGCGAGGAATTGCATCAGCCCTGCGGCGGGCACCATCACCAGCCCGCGCGGCTTGCGCAGATCCGATGCGATCTTCGCCACGAACTTGCTCTGCGCCAGCCCCGCCGAACAGTGCAGCCCCGTCGACGCATGCACGCGGTCCACCAGCCGACGCACGGTCTGCGCAGCATCACCGAGCAACCGCTCCGTGCCCGTCAAATCCACGAACGCCTCATCGAGCGACAGCGCCTCCACGGCAGGCGAGAACGACCGCAGGGTCTCCATGAACTGCCGCGACAGTTCCACATACCGATGCATGCGCACGGGGCGAACGATCGCGCTCGGGCAGCGGCGTCGCGCCTCCGCCATCGGCATCGCCGAGCGGCAGCCGTGCGCACGCGCCTCGTAACTCGCCGCCGCCACCACGCTGCGCGCACCGAGCCCACCGACAAGCACGGGGCGACCACGGCATGATGCGTCATCGAGCTGCTCGGCGCTCGCGAAGAACGCATCGAGATCGACATGAACGATGGAACGCTCGCTGCGCACGCCCCGTCAGACTATGCAGAACGCTCAGCCCGCCACGACAGCGCCGCGGGACTCACCGCCGCCGGCCACGCTGCCGCGAAACTCGCTGCCGCGCAGCACGAAGTCGGCGATCTGCTCGGCGCTCGATGGCGGCGGCAGTTCAGCAAGCGCACGCCGCATCTGCGCGCGCCGCTCGGGCGCGTTCATCAGTTCCAGAACGCGCGCGCCAAGTCCGCCGAGATTCTGCTGCGGATCAATGCGGTCCGTCTCCACCAACGCACCACCCGCCTCCACCAGCGGAAGTGCGTTCTCCCGTTGATGCTGATCCTTGTGATAGGGGTATGGCGCAAAGACGGTCGGCACCTGATTGCACTGCGCCTCCGCCACGCTGCTCGCGCCCGCGCGGCTCACCGCAAGTTCCGCAGCACCCCACGCGACACCCATGCGGTGCAGGAATGGGATCACCGCCGCGCGAATGCCCGCCTCACGCCACGCCCGCTCGTATCGGCTGACCCCGCCCGCAGGCGAGGGACCGCACAAGTGCAGCACCTGCCAAGCCGCGAACGCCGCCGGATGCGCGTGCGCCAGTTCGCATGCCAACTCGTTCAGTGACTGCGCGCCCTGCGACGCGCCCGTGATGAGCAGCACGGGCGCCTGCAGGTCGAGTCCGAGTTCAGCGCGGCAAAGTTCCGTCGATGCGGGCGCCACCGCGATCCGCCGCAGCGGCATGCCGATCACGGCGCTTGCGAACCCCGGCAGCGATGGCACGGGAACCGCCGACACCACTTTCGTGGCGTAGCGCGCGACCAGCCGATTCGCTTTGCCTGGCGTCGCATCCAGATTCACAAGCAGCACGGGAACGCCCGCCCGTCGTGCGGCGGCGACCACGGGTGGCGTGACGAAGCCACCGAGCGACACGACCCAGTCGGGGCGGCACTCGCGCAGCAGACGATCCGCATCGCGCCGGGCACGCACCAGTCCGAGCACACAGCGCAGCAGTCGTCGCGGGTTCAGACTGAACGGCTCCGCACGGATTGGAACGAAACGCGCCGCCGCATCGCGCAGCATGCTCGCATCGACTGCGCGCGTGGAGCACGCGAAGACAACGCGCGCCGATGGGTCCGCGGTTCCGATCCGTTCGGCGATCGCCAGCCCTGGCGAAATGTGCCCGCCGGTTCCGCCGCCCGCAAGCACGATCGACCGTGGGCGCGGCGCGCCAGCGCGACCGCTCGCCTCAGGCGCAGCGCGCATCGAAGAGGCAAACTGGAACGCCGCGCCACCCATGCGAGTCAGGCTGTCGGCGCGGGTGCGTTCACCGCCCCTGCCGCGCGTTCATCTTCTCGCTGCATGGCGCGGTCCATGGCCATCAGCAGCCCAAGCGACAGGCATGTCAGCATCCACCCAGTCCCGCCGCGCGAAACCAGCGGCAATGCAATGCCCTTCGTCGGGGCGAGCCCCGTCACAACCAGCATGTTGATGAGCGCCTGGAAGCCGATCGTCGCGAGCACGCCGAGTCCGACAATCTGGCAGTACGGACTCAGCCGCGGCCGACCCTCCCGCGCAGCAGCCTCTGGCGACCCATCGCCTGCACTCCACACCGCACCCACGATGCTCCAGCCAGACCAAAGCAGCCCCGCGAACAGAAGCACCACGAGCAGCGCACCGATCAGCCCCATCTCCTCGCAGATGATCGCGTAGATGAAGTCGGTCGTTCCCTCGGGCAGATAGCCGAACTTCTGAATGCTGTTGCCGAGCCCGCGCCCCGTGAGCCCGCCGCCGGAGATCGCTCCCATCGACTGGATGATGTGGTAGCCGATGCCACGCGCATCGTCGTAGGGATCGAGATACGCGAGGATGCGGTTGACGCGGTAGGGACTCGTGATGATGAGCGCCACGAACCCCAGCGCAGCCGCGGGCATCAGCAGCGCGGCGTGCCACCAGCGACACCCCGCAGCAACGAGCACGATCAGCGCCACGAGCATCACCAGCGTTGCCGTTCCGAGATCCTCGACTGCGATTCCAAGCGCGATGGCAGCGGCGCACAGCACCGGCGGCACGAAGCCGCTCCAAAAGCGCCCAAGCCCCTGCGCCCCGCGGAAGCAGCACCACCACGCGATCACGAGGGGCATGCCCCACTTGGCGATCTCGCTCGGCTGGAAGATGATCGGACCGATCGCGATCCAGCGGCTCGCGCCGTTCACCTCGCGCCCGATGCCCGGCACATGCACCAGAATGATCGCCGCCACGCTGGCGATGAGGATCCACCACACCGGATTCCAGACGCCGCGCAGATGCTGCAGCCGATCCACAGGCACCCGCGAGCCGATCCAGAGGCAGCCCATCGAGATCGCCGCAAACAGCGTGGCGCGACCAAACAGCAGTCCTTCGAGCGTCGTCTGACCGCCACGCGCCACATCGAGGCTGGCCGATGTGACGAACACCACCCCGAGTACCACGAGGCAGAGACAGGACAGCGCGATGCCGTGACGGGCCCTCAGCACGGAACCTCTATCGTCCAAACGCGCACGCGCACGCGAGAAAGCGCCCTGCGGCAACCTATCCTGCCCTACCCCATGCACCCTGTCTTTCTCGAGACCTTCGGCTGTCAGATGAACGAGCTCGACAGCGAGCTCGTGCGGGGGCAACTGTCCACGCTCGGCTACCGCTTCGTGAACGACCCCGCGGAGGCGCGAGTGGTGCTGTTCAACACATGCTCCGTGCGCGAGCAGGCGGAGCAGAAGGCCTACAGTCGCATCGGGATCGTGGGCAAACGCAAGGCAGCCGGCGAAACGATCGTTCTGGGCGTCATCGGCTGCATGGCGGAGCGCGACGGGGTCGACCTGCTGCGCCGCCACCCCCAAGTCGACCTGATGTGCGGTCCCGCCGAACTCGACCGGCTGCCGCAACTGATCGACAATGCACTGCGCACGCAGTCGGCGGAAGACGCGATGGTGCTTTCGCGAGAGGAACGCACCGCACTCGCGGGCAACCGCAGCAGGCGTTCAAGCACGCTCGCGGCTGCCGAGGACAATCTCGAGACGCTCGATCTCTCGCGGGCGTTCGACGATCAGTCCATTGGTGGCGCGCGCCGCAGCGCGCAGGTGCGGATCACCCGAGGGTGCAACAAGTTCTGCACCTACTGCGTGGTGCCCGCGACGCGCGGCGCGGAGATCCATCGTCCGCCCGATCACATCGTGGAAGAGTGCCGCAGGCTCGCCGAGGCGGGCGCGCTCGAAGTCACGCTGCTCGGGCAGACGGTCAACCATTACCGCTATGAACATGGGCTTGCGGTCACCGTCGATGGGCGACAGGCAGCGCAAGTCGGACCGGGGCTCACTGCGTTTCGCAGCGCACCGCCCGCCAGCTCACGCGTCACGACCTTTGCGCAGCTGCTGCGGCGAATCCACGACGAAGTACCGCAGATCCTGCGCCTGCGCTTTGTGACCAGTTACCCGCGGGATTTCGGCGACGATGTGCTCGCCGTCATGCGCGACTGTCCACGCGTGTGCAAGTATCTGCATATTCCTGCCCAAAGCGGTTCCGATCGGATCCTGAAGCTCATGAACCGCGGCTACTCACGCGGCGAGTATGTCGACTTCGTGCAGCGCGCGCTCGCGCTGGTGCCCGATGTGTGCATTGCTGGCGACATCATCGTCGGGTTCCCGACGGAGACGGACGATGACTTCGAGCAGACCTGCTCGCTCGTGCGCGAACTTCCCTTCAAGAACAACTTCATCTTCAAGTATTCGCCGCGACCAGGCACGGTGGCCATCGATCGATTTGCCGATGATGTTCCGGACGCGGTGAAGCGCCTGCGCAACAACACGCTGCTGGCGATTCAGAGCGAGACATCTCGCCGAGTGCACGCCGCGTGGATCGGGCGCACGGTTGATGTGTTCTTCAGCGATGTGCGTGCCCCGCGCGTGAGCCGTGAGCGAAGTGAAGACGAAAGTGCGCACGAAAACGCGGGCACACATGCGAGCGTCATGGAACTGCCACAACTGTCCGCTGCCGGCAGCGTGGGTGTGAAGGCGCTGCACGCCTCGCGCGCCCACACCGTGGATTCTGGCTCCACGTGCTGGCAGGCAGTGGGCCGAACGAGCGGGGACCTGATTTGCTCTGCATTTGCAGCAACGGAATCGACTGCACAAAAAATGGTTGGCAGAATCGCACAAATGCGAATTCTTGCATCAGAGCCACTTTTGTTGCGTTTGAATGCCATTCCACCCGATTTTTGAACGCTGTCCAAGCAACTTATTTGCTGCTTTTTTGTCAACAAAATTTGACCGTTCGTGATCTTGGTGCATTTTCCTGTTGTCTCGGAGAGGTTGGAAAAGGGTGTGTCGATTCTTAGTCCCTTCCTTTTTCTGAAAGGCCTCTCTCATGAAGTCCCTCGCAATGTTTGGCGTAGCCGCCCTTGTGGCATCGTCTGCCTCCGCTGCGTTCACCGGTTTCTCGGTGGATCGCGCGATTACCGCAGAAGGCAACACCCAGTACAAGATCTACGCGAACTGGAATCAGAGCAATGCGGTCATGCTCAACGCATTCAATTTCACCCAACTGTCCGGAGCGCTGAATGCCCGTCATCAGGACGCTGGCGAAGATCCCGATGGGAACCCGCTCGCCTCGTGGAGCGCGGGTGTGAACCTGTTGGGTACCGCCGCGCGCAACAATGACTCATGGGTCACTGTCAGTGGCAGCGGCACGTCTGGCGGCCACGATACGGCGCTCGACCCGAGCTTCGTTTATCCCCCAGGCAGCACGGATCGCAGCTACATCCCCCACAACGCGGGATGGTATGAAGCGAGCCCTGGCACCCCGAACGTGGTCCAAGCTGGCGGAGCCCAAGGCGGCTATCGCATGATGCTGCTGCAAATCGTGCGCAGCGGCTCTGGCGATGATCCAATTGCAACCTTCGGATTCACCGTCGGTTGGAAGGTCGCGAACACCACGACCGCGCTCTTCGGGGGCACTGGTCAGGTGATCACCATCGGCGTCCCAGCCCCTGGCGCGATTGCGCTGCTCGGACTCGCTGGTCTGGCTGCTCGCCGTCGCCGCGGTTGATCCCGCGGTTTGGCGAGAGAGGCACTGCCGACCGAGGTCGGTCAGATCCTCGAACGGGTCGTGCGCCCTGAGTGGCGTGCGCACCCAGAATATTGGGAAGCGACACAAGCCCACCACCTTCGGGTGGTGGGCTTCTTCCTTTTGTATATGCACAATCGTGATCGAGTTCGCGGAGCGCCGGCCAGTCACCCGATGTAGGCGCCCCCTCCAGTGCCCGCCACAGGTCCGGCGCAGCACGCTCCGCGGCGAGCCCATTGTCCCAAAAATTTCGCATAATTCTTTGTTCGCCCGGTTGTCCAACGCTCAGAGTGGCGCTATTTTTCAACCGCAGCGGTCCTTTGGAGACGCCTTGCGAGGGTCTACGCCCGTGTGCTGTCATTGACCACGTTTCACACGCATGAGTTCTTGCGAACCCCTTGGAGAACGAGACAACATGAAGATCGGAACACTTGTCGGATCCTTGGCACTCGGAGGTTTGGCTGTTTTCATCGGCCAGATGAACGCGACCGCAGTCCCTCAAGATGGGAGCGAAGGCGGTGTGTCCGCGGGACCCGATGTGACCGTGGGCGCCATCCCTGATGTCGCGCGTTACGCACCGGGCACGTTCAACGGCGTGGAGTATGCCTCCTATGCCATCGGAACGACGAGCTGCAACATCGGCACGACCCAGTTGCAGTGGCAGCCGATGCCGAGCACGCTTCACCCAGTCATTCCGCAGAACATGTACCGATACTCAAACGGTCGTTTCGAGCAAATCGGCATGAGTTGGGTCAAGCACGGATTCTGTGCCCTGCAGCAGACCCTGTGTGGCCCCTGCACTCCAGCCGGTAGCGGTTGCCCGACGGTGCTCGGCGTCGGCTGCTCCGACCCGTACACCGCAAGCCTGAATGGTGATCAGAACGATCTGAAGAGCCGACGCGGTGTCAATGCCACGACGGCGGTCTTCGGATCGAACTACAGCGATCCCACGGCTGAAACGGCGGAACCGACCTCTCTCCGAGAACGCCTTCGCGTGAGGCGGAGCGATCTGAATCCGACCTCGAACCCAGGCGCTCAGTACTTCGCGGAAGGTCAGTATGCGCATCCAGACGATGCCGCAGCGGGCAATGACGACAACAACTGCTCCTACCGAAAGTTCACGGTGGGCACCACTTGGAGCACCACGCAGGGCTATGCGCTGACATACAGCGGCGGCACAGTCATGCAGCAACCAGCGATCAACGCATGGCAGACGATTCAGCCGGACGTCAGCACTCGGGAGTATGACGTAGCTGGTGACGGGCGTTTCATTTTTGCATACCGAACGAGCAACAACGGCGACGGAACATGGCACTACGAGTACGCAGTGTTCAACATGAACAGCCATCGCTCGGGTGGCTCCTTTAGCGTCCCCGTTCCCACTGGTGTTGTGGTGAGCAACATCGGATTCCGAAGCCCGGAGTACCACTCGGGCGATCAGAAGGCTGGAACCGGCGGCTACAACCAGAACACTGCGTGGACGGCGACGGTTGCCAACGGAGCGATCACTTGGTCGGGCGTGCCGTATGCAACCGACCAGTCTGCAAACGCCATCCGCTGGTCAACCATGTTCAACTTCCGCTTCGATGCGAACCAGCCGCCGCAGGCTGCCAACGCGACGCTTGGGCTGTTTCGCCCTCCAACGACGGCGAGCAGTGCCGTCACGGTTCCCATGGGCTCGCATGGACCGGGTGCACCGCCGCCGCCGGCGAATCCCGCCGACCTCAACAACGACGGTACGGTGAATGGTGCCGACTTGGCAGCACTGCTCGGCAACTGGGGCAACTCAGGTACGGGCGACATTGACACGAGCGGCGTCGTGGACGGCGCAGACTTGGCGGCGCTCCTGAGCGCTTGGACAGTCTAAGATTGGGCAAAATCGCGCTTTCGAAGCGCCTTTCGGAACTGATTCCTCACCGCCCTCGGATTTCCCCGAGGGCGGTTTTTTACAAATTGTTTGGGGGGGGGAGTGGCGCAATCGTCCCGAAGTCGTATGTTTAGGGACCATGGGAACCCCACATCGGAAACATCACAGCTCTGGTGCTCTTTGCCTGCTCGGGATTGTCGGCCTGTCCTCTCTGCAAGTCGGCCTCGCGGGTGCTGATGTCACCCGCAAGGGCGGTGCGCGTGCTGGAGATGTTCTGCAGATTGCGGAGCTCTCGGCGTTTACAACCTTCGCCCCGCGGCTTCCAGATGCGCTCCCCGCCCAGTTTCGCTTTGTGGCGCCGATTGCCGGCACGGATGTAACGATCACCGTCGACAAGCACTCCTGCCGATCCGACACGTTCAAGGTGCTGGTGGACGGCGGCGATGGCAAGTTGACGCGCGTCGCAGATCCCGTGGTCCGCACATACAAGGGCGCGATCGCAAACCGACCTGGAACGATTGTCACGGGATCGCTTCTGGAGAGCGGATTCAGCGGGATCGTCCACCTGGAGGATGGAACAGACTGGGCGATTCAGCCTCTGTCGGATTTCCGCCGCGATGTCACAGTCGGAGATCCGCGACATGTCGCCTACGCAGCATCGGATGCGATTCCAGATGGTCGCGGCTGCGCGTTCGGGCGACGCGGCTTCGAGCGCTTTGGAGTGCCACCCGTGGATGGTGGTGGCGCCGGCGGTGATGAGGGCGGTCTGGCGGGCACAACACCAGGACAGGTGACCATTGCCTGCGAGACGGACTACGAGTTCTTCCAGAAGAACAGCTCAAGCATTGTGAACACGGTCAACGATGTGGAGTTGATCATCTCCAATGTGAACACCATCTATGACCGAGATGCGAATGTCACTCACGAACTCGGAACGATTGTGGTCCGTTCCACAACGGCCGACCCCTACAGTGGCACCACAATCGATGCACGCTTGAATGAGTTTGGGAACAAGTGGGCCACGGCACCAGAGTCGGGCATCTTCCGAAACGTCTCGCACTTCTTTTCTGGCTACAACTACTCGGGTGGCACGATTGGCTTGGCATATCTCGGCGGAGTCTGCGCGGGCATCAATTCGACTCAGTACGGAGTGGTGGAGAGCCGATACACAACGACCCTCGCCTACCGAATTTCGCTGAGCACCCACGAACTCGGGCACAACTGGGACTGCACGCACTGCGACAGCCAAGGTTCGGCCAATTGCAACATCATGTGCTCGAGCAATGGTGGGTGCGGTGGCATCAGCGGATCCAATCTGAAACTCAACACCTTCAGCGTGAGCGAGCTGAACGGCTGGAGAAGTCAGGTTTCCTGTGACTTTGTGCGTCCCGTGGCTGTCACGCCGCCATTCACCGAGACCTTCACGACCACGTCCCTTTCCACGGATCGCTGGATCTACAACGACGGTGGCGTCGTGAACACAGCCGCGCAGAATGAGCCGACCAGCCCCTATTCACTCAATGTGAACTCGAGTGGCAGCAACGACTATGACGACGACGAGCTTCGCACCAACTTCATCAACCTCGGTGGCACGAGTTCCGCGACTGCCACGTACAAGGTGCAGCGAAGCGGTGTCGAATCGGGCAAGACACTCATCGTGGAGTACTTGAACAGTTCACTCGACTGGACCGCACTGAACACGATCACATCGGATGGCAGCGCTCAGACGACCTTCACTTCCTATCAGCATTCGCTGCCGACCAACGCGCGGCACGCCGCGTTCCGTCTGCGTTTCCGCCCCGATGGCACTGACTCGACCGACAACTGGTACATCGATGACGTCAACGTCTTTACCGTTGCCACACCACCGCCACCAGCCAATGACGAGTGCGTGGCAGCCATCACGATCAATGCAGGAAACACCACCTTCAATACGACGGATGCCACAGACACGGCGATTGCACTCCCAACAACCTGCACTGCAAATGGCGATGGCGTGATTGTGAAGGACATCTGGTACAAGTTCATCGCTCCTGTCAGCGGCAGTACAACCGTGTCGACATGCGGGCTCGCGGCCTTCGACACGCGGCTTGCGGTGTACGGACCAATCACCGACTGCCCAGGTGTTTCGACCACCGTGCGCGCGTGCAGCGATAACGCCACAGGGTGTGCGTCGGGCACATCGTCGGTGGCGTTCACCTCGCTCATCGGAAACACCTATTACTTCCGCGTTGGTGGCGCGACGGCAGGTGGGGCTGGCACGTTGGCGGTCGCTGCCATTGACTGCGCCGCCGACCTCGACGACGATCTGTACACCGATGCCGCGGACCTCGCCGTGCTGCTGGCCAACTGGGGCAACTCTGGACAGGGCGATATCAACGCCAACGGAGTCGTCGATGGAGCCGATTTGGCAGGGCTGCTCGGTGCGTGGGGCCCCTGCAACTGACGCAAGGGCTTTCGCATAGAACACCTCGGTGCGCACGGATCCGCTCGCTTGGATCGCCGTTGGGCTTGGCGCGGTGGCGTGCTGTCCCGTTGCGGCGCTTGGTGGCGTTCTCACCGGCGCGCTCTCGCTGCTGCGCATTCGCAGGTCAGCCGGGCTGCTGAGCGGAGCCCGTGTTGCGTGGCTCGGCATCGCCCTCTCGCTGGTGGTGGGCGGCGTGTCATTGCTTGTTGCTGAGCGCCTGCAGACCGCACAGGCGGTCGGCAGTGTTTCGGACATTCGCAGTGCGGTGGAGCAAACCCTCGGCGGCGGCGTGGACGCTTCCGCGTGGTGGGTCCGTGACGCGCACGCGGGCTTGCCTGACTTCCAACGCGAGACATCCGCTTTGCTCGCGCCCGTGAAGGTCGGTGCGACCACGCAGACGGAGACCCTCATTGGCAACCCCCCTGTCGGACGCTTCCGTCTTGTGCTTCAGACTCGATCAGGGGATGCGATCGCGTCGGTCGAGGCGCTGCTGATCACGGATTGGAGCACGTGGCTTCCTAGTCCGCGCCTACGGAGCATCGAGATCGCCATGCCGCGCAGTACAACAGAAACATCGTCGGAGCCAGCGGAGCCTGCGACCGTGCGCTTCCCACGCGTTGACCCTCGCGAGGCGGGTGCTACCCTGCCACGCGATGGCTGAACCCGACACGCTCGTGATATCCGAATTCGAGGCGCCGCCCCCCATCAGCAAGGCTTCCGTGGCGTCGCTTGTGCTCTCGCTGGTCTTCTGCTGTCCGCTCACTTCCCTCGCGGGGATCGTGACGGGCCTCGTTGCGCTGTTTGGCAGTGGACAACGGGTGACCGGGAAGTGGCTCGCGGTCCTCGGCATCCTGCTTGGTGTTGCAGGGCTGTCGCTGCAAGGCGCGGCCAGCGTGTTCGGCTTCAACGCGGTCGTCACACCCATTCTTGTTGGTCCGCAAACTGCGATCATCGCAGGCCAGGCGGGAGACATCACCGCATTCCGCGACTCGTTCATTCCCATCAGCGATGCGAAGGGTGGCTCAGAGGCGGCGGCGAGTGCCTTCATTCAGGAACTGACCAACCGCTACGGAACGCTCAAGAGCGCTGCGCTTGATCAGAACTCTGCGCCGACGACACCGAAGTCGGGTACTCGAGTCTTTGAGAGCGAGTATCTGCTTGACTTCAACAAGGGACGCATGCGCGCACGCTGCAGCATGGAGATCGCCGATTCGAAGGGTCAACTGACCATGAAGCTGATCGCGGTCGAAATCACCGATTCGCAGTACGGCAATCTCGCCTATCCGGCGACCGTGGAGAGCGTGCCATGAGTGCGGCGGTCACGACGGACTCATCGCGGGAAGTCCGAGTCACTGTTCGTGATCTTGTGAAGACATTCGGCTCACAGACCGTGCTGCAGGGAGTGAACTTGGATGTGTGCGCGGGCGAGACGCTGGTGATCATGGGCGGATCCGGATGCGGCAAGAGCACTCTGCTGCGGCTGCTGATCGGATCGCACAAGCCGACAAGCGGCTCGATCCATTTGCTTGGGCAAGACATTGAGAAGATCGGCGATGAGGCATTCGACGACATCAAGCGGCAGTTTGGCATCCTCTTTCAGTCCGCGGCGCTGTTTCAGTCGATGTCGATTGCCGACAATGTGGCGCTTCCGCTTCGCGAGCACACGGATCTCGATCCGGAAGTGATCGAGATGATGGTGAAGATCAAGCTCGAACTTGTGGGTCTTCGGCAACATGCGGACAAGCTCCCTTCGCAGATCTCCGGAGGCATGGCGAAGCGCGCAGGGCTTGCGCGCGCCATGGCGATGGACCCGAAGATCCTGTTCTATGACGAGCCGAGCGCCGGACTCGACCCCGTCACGAGCGCGGAGATCGATCAGCTCATCAAGGAACTCACCCGCAATTTTGCCGTCACGAGCGTGGTCGTCACGCACGAGATGGATTCGGCGTTCATGATCGCCGATCGCATGCTGATGCTCGATGGCGGGCGTGTCCTGAAGGTCGGTGACCGCGAGGAGTTTGAACGCATCCGCCAGATCGGCGATGCCGAGGCGAGCGCGCTGAGCGAGGATGACCAGATCATCCGACAGTTCCTGCGTGGCGCCGCTCAAGGACCGATTACGCGTCGCCGCAGCGCGGATGACTACCGCGAAGATCTTCTCGGCGAGGATGACAATGTGGAAGACGCAATCCGCGGCGCGGTTTCGACGAGACGGATATGAACGAATATCCATGAGCGAGATGCCTGTCAGCGGCAGCGAGGACCGCGCCTTCGATGGTCGACTCGTCACGGTGATGGGGCTCGGGCAGTTTGGCGGCGGACTCGGCGTTGTGCAGTGGCTGCTGCAGCGTGGCGCGCGCGTGTGCATCACCGACATTGCGAGCGAACGAACGCTTGCGCAGCCGCTCGCGGCGCTGACCGATGCGATCCAATCGGGGCGTGTCACGCTGCGGCTTGGCGGTCATGCGGCCGAGGACTTCACGCGAAGCGATCTTGTCGTGGCCAACGCGGCGGTGCCCAAGCCGTGGGAGCACCCCCTGCTTCTCGCCGCGCGGAAAGCTGGGGTTCCAGTGACGAGCGAAATCCGTCTCGCGGCCGAGCGGCTCGATCGATCGAGGACAGTCGGTGTCACGGGGAGCGCTGGAAAGAGCACGACCAGTTCCATGCTCGCCTGTGCGCTTCGCGCTTCCGGGCGGCGCGTGGTGCTCGGAGGCAACATTGGCGGATCGCTGCTTGGGTCCACGGAAGCGCGCGACTGGACGGTGCTGGAACTTTCGAGCGCGCAGCTGTGGTGGCTGTCGCCTGACTCTGGCTTGGCTGGTTGGTCACCGCGCGTGGCGGTGCTCACCAACCTCGCGCCGAACCATGTCGACTGGCATGGATCACTCGGTCACTATCTCGCGGCGAAGGCGGGCATCCGCACCTTTCAGTCTGAGGACGGTGTGTTCCTGAGCCGTTTCGATGAGGAGCATCCTGCGCAGGCGAAGGAGATGGCGCAGGCGTGTCCGATGGGCGCGTGGTGGCGCGGCGGGCAGAGTCCAGGCGATGTTCCCCCAATGCAACTCGCGATACCCGGCGAGCACCAGGTACGCAATGCACAGCTTGCGTGGTCGGCAGCTGCCGCCTGCGCCGCGATCGATGGGCAGCCGTGGGACGGGGCGCGCGCGGCGAAGGGACTGGAGGCGTTCACGGGGCTCGAGCACCGACTGCAGTTGGTGGGGACATTCCATGGCATGCAATGCTTCAACGACTCGAAGGCGACGACACCTGAGGCGACTGCGATCGCGCTGCGGGCGTTTCCTGACTGGTCGCGCATCCATCTCATCGCGGGTGGGTACGACAAGAAGGTGGACCTGTCGTCGGTCCGCGATCTTGCGCCGCGCTTGGCGGGGCTCTACGCCATCGGCGCGACCGCACCCCTGCTTGCGCCCGCGCCGCCCGCGATCCGCTGCGACACGCTGACCGCTGCGGTCGACGAGGCGTTTTCGCGCGGCAAAGCGGGCGACATCCTGCTGCTCTCGCCCGCGTGCGCGAGCTACGGCGAGTTCACCAACTTCGAAGAACGCGGACGAAAGTTTGTCGAACTCGTCCACAGTCCGAGACCTGCCGCGCGCTGTTAGACTCCTGACTCGCGGCACAGGTCCGCACTCAACTCCATGACCCGAACGACTCCACTTGCCGTTGCTGCACTCGCCGCCTCCTGCCTTTGCGGCTGCTACTCGACCGATGGTGCGTTCATGCCGTCCACGGGTCGCGGGTTCACCTACGTCTCCACGCCGACGCAGCCTGTCACGGTGACGCTCGTTGACACGCGCACCAACGAGTCCTTTTACAAGATGGATATCCCGGCGGGGCAGCAGTTGACTTTCCGCTTCTCCGACGGCACGAGCACCAGCGACAGTGCGAAGGCACTGCCCGTGACGATGTCTTGGGGGATGTGGATCGCGGGCGATCAAGTCGGATCACTCAGCAATCAGATGACCGCGCCACCTGCCTCCTGCAGGCGAATCGACATCACCTACCGAACGCCGCCTGAGGATCCGCCACCAGACCCGACCCTGTTGCTGCCGCCCGATGTGGACTCCACGGCGACCGCATCTGGGAAGAGTGCAGCCGCGCCGGGCGGCACCGCCACGTTCACCCGCCCCAAGGACTGACCGTCGGATGAGGATCGGTCACGGGTACGACCTGCACCGCCTCGACGAGATCTCGCCGCAGGGATCGGGCAGACCCTTCGTGCTCGGCGGCGTTCGGATCGAAGCGCCACGCGGACCTGTTGCCCACTCCGATGGCGACGCGCTGCTGCACGCGGTGACGGACGCGCTGCTCGGTGCGCTCGGGCTGCCGGACATCGGCCAACTCTTCCCCGACCATGACCCGCGTCATGATGGTGCAGACTCGGCGGCGTTCCTGCGCGAAGCCGTTCAGCGGATGCATGCTGCGGGCTTTGAAGTGGGCAATATCGACTGCACCGTCATCTGTGAACGTCCGAAGATCGGTCCGCACAAGGATTCGATCGCGGCGAACATCGCTCGGCTGCTCTGCTGCAGGCGTGAGCAGGTGAACGTGAAGGGCAAGACGCACGAACGCGTCGATGCCGTCGGCGAGGGGCGTGCGATTGAGGTGCATGTCGTGGCGCTCCTTGTTGCACGGTCTGCCGTGTCGTGAGCCGTATACTCGGGTTCATGCGAGCCATCGTGACAGGTCAGATTGGCGTCGACAAGCGCCCGTACCTCCAGCAGGTCATGGACCTTGCGGGCGAGCGTGGCGAACGCATCGAACTGTTCAACATCGGCGATCTGATGTATTCGGAGGCGTCCGACATCACGCCAGGGCGGATCCTTGACCTTCCCATCTCGCGACTCGCCAGCCTTCGACGGGCGGCGTTCAAGGATGTCATCGCCACGACGCAACCGAAGTCCGAACACCCGAACATCATCGTGAACACGCATGCCACCTTCCGTTGGCGGCATGGACTTTTCAGTGCGTTCGACTTCGATCAGCTTCAGAAACTTGAACCCAACTGCTTCATCTGCATCGTCGACAATGTCGAGACGGTGCACCACCGCTTGCACCGTGACCATGTCATCGATGCCACGCTCAAGGACTGCATGGTGTGGCGCGAGGAGGAGATCCTCGCCACGGAACTGATGGCACAAGCGATGGGATGCGGAAACAACTTCTACATTTTGAGCCGAGGGCGGCAGCAGGACACGATCGAAACATGCCTGCGACTCGTGACCCGCCCCGACATGCGCAAGGTCTACCCATCGTTCCCAATGAGCCACGTGGTCGACATGCCCGATGTGCTCGAGGAGATCGCGCACTTCCGCGCGGAACTTGCGAGGCATTTCATCACATTCGATCCCGCGGATGTGGATGAAAAGATGCTGCTCGACCGCGCCATTGAAGCCACCCGCAAGGGCGAGGACTTCGTCGAAGTGCGACCGCATGCGTTTGGTGGACGCGAGGGAAACCCTGTGATGCGGCTGCCCGTACGGGAAGTGCTCGACATCGCCGGGGACATCGACGGACAGATCTACATGCGGGACTTCAAGCTGATTGATCAGAGCGACATGATCGTGTCGCTCGTGCCTGAACTGCCGGGAGGCGTTCCAGCACTGTCGAGCGGTGTCGAGCGCGAACTCCATCATGCCTTCGAGCACACCAAAGAGGTGTACGTGGTGTGGAAACCGAAGAAGACCCCAAGCCCTTTCATCAGCGAAACAGCGACCAAGGTCTTCCGAAGCGTGCAGGAGGCTCTGAACTTCTTTGAGCAAAAGGGCATGCTCGCACCTGCATCGTTGTTCGGGCATTGACTGCCGTGTAACCCGTGCCGAGAGTGCGCCTCCTGGTCGCGTATGACGGCACCGACTTCCACGGCTGGCAGCGGCAGGTTCCGCCGGGGCTTCCCGAACTGCGCACTGCCCAAGGGGTTCTCCTGGAGGCAGTCCACGATCTGGTTGGGGCAGCGGTCCCTGTTCTGGGTGCAAGTCGGACGGACGCGGGCGTGCACGCGCGCGGTCAGGTGGCGTCGTTCAGCATCGATCCACTTCGCATTCCCGTCGACCGCGTGGCGATGGCGCTCAACACACGGTTGCCGCGTGATCTCGAAGTCGTCGCGGCCGATGAAGTCGACGAGTCGTTCGATCCCGTGCGAAGTTGCGTGAGCAAGTCGTACAGCTATCGGCTGCGGATCGCCGACGGCACCCGCCCCCGCGGGCTGGAAGGTCGCGCCACCCCATTTGAGCGGCGCTACACGACGGTCTGCCGACACGAGGTCGATCTTGCGCGTGTACGCGCCGCCGCCGCGCGCGTGATCGGAACGCATGACTTTCGTGCGTTCGCGCATGAACCCGATCAGCGCGAGACAACGGTGCGCACCGTGCTTGGCTGTGCGGTCACGGCCCCCGAGCCAGGCATCATCCGCTTCGATGTTTCGGGCAGCGGGTTCCTGCACCACATGGTCCGCATCCTTGTGGGAACGCTCGTGGAGGTCGGGCGAGGCAGGATCGAGCCATCGGATATCGATCGCATCATTGCGCAGCGCGATCGGTCCGAGGCTGGCCCGACGATGCCCCCCGAAGGACTGTGCCTCGAGTGGATTCATTACGGACGGCATGATCGCGTCGTGGGGTCGTCATGAGGATCCTGCATCTCTCGACAAGACTCATCGTGGGTGGGTCGCAGGAGAACACGCTGCTGTCGTGTGTCGGCAGCGCGGACCACGGACATCAGGTGGCGCTTGCGTATGGACCGATCTACGGTCCCGAAGGATCGCTCTTGCCGCGCGCGCAGGCGGATGGTCGGCTCGCGTGCTTTGAAGTGCCGGACTTGGTTCGGCAGGTCTCTCCCCTTCGCGATCTCCGCTGCTTCCGTCAACTCACGCAGTTGATCCGCGACTGGAAGCCCGATGTCGTTCACACGCACTCGTCGAAGGCTGGCATCCTTGGTCGCGCGGCCGCGTGGCGACTGAGGGTGCCTGCCGTGGTTCATACGGTGCACGGCCTGCCCTTCCACCGCTTCCAATCGCGCGCCGTTCACCGCGCGTATGTGCTCGCGGAACGCTTCGCAGCGCAGCGATGTCATGCGATTGTGAGTGTCGCCGATTCGATGACGCGGCAAGCGCTGGCCGAGGGGGTCGGAACGCCCGCGCAGTATTCGACGATTCGGAGTGGTCTGGATACGGCACCCTTCCTGAGCGCGCATCAGCTTCGTGCGGGGGCACGCGATCGTCTGGGTATTGCAGAGCGCACCACGGTGATCGCCACCCTTGGGCGGCTCGCGGAACTGAAGGGCCATGATGATCTCATCACTGCCGTATTGCCGCTGCTTCGCGCGGGCGGGCGGGAACAACTGATGCTCCTGTGGATCGGCGACGGCTGGTGGAGGAAGCGGCTCGAGCAGCGGCTCGAGCGCGAAGGAATCCGCGACCGTGTCTTGCTCACTGGACTGGTCCCGCCCGATCAGGTTCCGGCGCTGCTTGCGGCGAGTGATGTGGTCGTGCATCCGTCATGGCGCGAGGGCTTGCCGCGTGCGGTCGTGCAGGCGCTGCTGTGTGCGCGCCCCGTGATTGCGGCGGACATCGACGGCGCTTCGGAAGTCTGCAAGGCGGGCGAGACTGGATGGCTCGTGCCAGTCGGTGATCCGCTGCGACTGCGCGCCGCGATCGAGCAGGTCATTGCTGATCCGACGCATGCCGCGCAGCTCGCGGCGCGCGGGCAGGCGGAGGTCCGCAGCGAGTACGACGGTGCAGCGATGGTGAACCGTCTGCTCTCCCTCTACCGAGAGCTTCTGGAACGCCCGCCCATGCGCGGCGCACCCGTGACACACTGAGTTCGACCGCGTGCTGCGCTGCACCTAGAGTGTCGCCAATGAACATCGCCGTCTTCGGTCCACATCCAGACGATCAGGAACTCGGCATGGGCGGAACGATTGCCCGCCTTGCAGCCGAGGGTCATGCAGTGACGCTGGTCGATCTCAGCGATGGCGAGCCGACACCGATGGGCAACCCACACACTCGCGCCAAGGAAGCGGCGGAGGCGGCATCCATCTTGGGTGTGCCGCGGCTTGCCCTTGGGCTTCGCAACCGCGCGATCACGGACGATCTGGCTTCGCGAGCTGTCGTTGCTGGCGCGATCCGCTCGCTGCGTGCGGACATCGTGTTCGCACCACACCCGATCGATGCGCACCCAGACCATGTCGCCGCAACCAACCTGATCGAGGCGGCGTGCTTTGCTGCGAAGTTCACGAAGAGCGATCTTCCCGGCGAACCGCACACCGTGCGGCACATCTTCCACTACTTCGCCACGCACCTTCGCGCCGTACCGCAGCCGGCGTTCATTGTGGATACGACGGGGTTCGCGGAACGCAAGCAGCGAGCCATCTTGGCCTACGCGAGCCAGTTCGTGCACAACGAACAAAACCGAAAGATCCCAGAGTGGGTGCATGCGGCGGGGACCTACTTTGGAAGCCGCATCGGGTGCGAGAGCGGCGAACCATTCGGGAGCCGTCAGTGCATTGCGCTCGATGTTGGCGCACTGCGCGTGTGATGAACAGGGCGCGTGGGCGACTCGATTACCGCCCCGTCGAACCGAATCCGCCGCCGCCCCGCGCCGTCCCGCTCAGTTCGTGTGTCTCATTCCAGGACACGCGCGACACGGGCGCAACCACCAACTGCGCAATGCGCATCGCGGGCGTCACCGTGAACGCCGCCGGTCCAAGATTGATGAGCGCCACCTTCATCTCGCCGCGGTAGTCCGCATCGACCGTGCCCGGACTGTTTGGAACGGTGACTCCATGCCGCGTGGCCAGCCCACTGCGAGGACGAACTTGCCCCTCGTAGCCGGGCGGGATTTCCACGGCGAATCCAAGGGGAATGAGCGCAATCGCCCCGCGTTCAATCACCACGTCCGCTTCGATCGCCGCGTGGAGATCCATGCCCGCAGCGAGCGCGGACTGATACGCAGGAAGCACCGCATGCGGCGAGAGCCGCTGAAATCCGACGCGCACATCCGTCATGGCGCGAGTGTAGAGGCTTTGCATCCACTGTTATCGTGTGCGGCAATGTCGATCTGCGCGGTCGTTGGTCTGCTCCTATTGGCCGTCATTGGATGGCTGTTGGTGTCGGGGCTTCGGCTGAAACAACTGCAGCGCGGTCCGTGGATTGTGTGCGCCAAGTGTGGGCATGCGCTGACACATGGACAGTCGCGCTGCCCTGAGTGCGGTCAAGTGTGGGACGCCGCGGCAGTCGAACGCCTCCATGCAGCGCGAAGCCGCGGCGCCAACGTACGCCTCTGGGTGAGTGGGATCCTGATCGGGCTGGTGCTGTGTGCCGTGGGCCTCGCGCTGTGGCACGCGATTGCCGAACCCTAATCGAGCGCGCGAAGCGCCGCGATCACCTCGTCCGCGTGACCGCGGACGGACACGCGGCCCCAGCGGCGTGCCATGCGACCGCTCATGCCGAACCCACCACGGACTTCGACCGAAGTGTCGTGAGATCAGCGCGCCTGGAGGGGTTGGATTCGATGTACGGCGTACGCCAGACGCCGACCCATCGGTTGGGTTCAATCTCGTGCAGCGCGTACGGCTCGCGCCCAGGTGCAAGTTGGGGACGGTGCTCCTGCGGCAGGAACGGCCACCACGGAATGATGCCGTTCTGGCATCCAGGGAGCAAGCGAAACTCCGCTGGATTGTCGACGACATCTTCGACGGTCGTCAGTCGCGAACGCGTATCACGAACGCCGGGAATCGAGCGGAAGAGCCCGCGCGTATACGGATGGAGCGGTCGCTCAAAGAGCTCCTCGACCGTCGCGTACTCCACCACTCGGCCCGCGTACATCACGCAGGCGACATCGGCGTTCTCCGCCACCACGCCAAGGTTGTGCGTGATCAGCATGATGCCCATCCCACGACGCCGCTGCAGAT
>Ga0194120_10003662_pt1 | contig 24786 bp, 24 predicted proteins | sample TA2MahCa65mmetaG_FD_148642 | JGI IMG/M metagenome (GOLD analysis project Ga0194120, IMG submission 148642) | Freshwater microbial communities from Lake Tanganyika, Tanzania - TA2015019 Mahale Deep Cast 65m | ecosystem: Environmental > Aquatic > Freshwater > Lake | place: Tanzania: Lake... | reverse complement strand
CGGCGCGTCGAGCGCCGGCCGCGGCTCATCACGCCCTCCGCCGGGCTGCGCGGCGTGCTGCGCGGGCTGCCCATCGGCCAGCGCGCGGCGCTGATGAACGGCGCCGTGGTCTCGCGCTTCAAGGCGGGCGACGTCCTGTTCGAGGAAGGCGACGCGGCGGGCGGCATGTACTTCATCCGCGAAGGGCGCGTCGAGATGAGCATCCGCATGCCGGACGGCCACGCGCACGTGCTCGGCGTCGCCGCGGTCGGAGACACCGTGGGCGAGCTCGCGGCGCTCGACGGCGGCCCGCGCACGGCGACCGCGCGCGCGCTCGCGGCGACCGTGGCGGATTACTTGCCGCGGGACATCGTCGAGTCCAGCCTCGCCGCCGCGCCGGGCGCCGCCTACCGGCTCATGCGGCTCATGGCCGGCCGCCTGCGCCAGACGGACCGCTTCATCGGCGAGCTGACGACACTCGAATGACCTGGGGGGCTCCGGGCGCCCCCCACGCCCCCCGACGGCCCGTCACCGGCAACGCCGGCGCCGCGCCGAGCGCGCCCATCACGCGGGCCTAACGCGCGAAGCGAGTCGGGTCGAACACCGACAGGTCCATCGACGGGCGGCCGTCGAGCAGCCATTCGGCCACCAGGCGCCCCGTCGCCGGCGAGTGCTGGAAGCCGTGGCCGCAGAAGCCGACGGCGAGGAAGAAGCCCTCGACGCCGGGCGCCCAGCCGATGATCGCGTGCTCGTCCGGCGTGAGCGGGCGCAGCCCGGCCCACCCGCCCTGGATGCGCGCGCGCTCGAGGATCGGCAGGCGGTGGACCGCCTTCTCCACGGCTTCTTCCCGGCGCGCGCGGTCCATCGCGACGTTCATGTCGTCACCGACGTCCTCCACGTCGCCGGGGCTGATCAGGAGCTGCTCCATCTCCTTGCGGAAGTACATCCCGCTGCCCCGGTCGGTCGTGAGCGGCGTCGGGCCCGCGATCTCGGGGAACGGCTCGGTGAAGAAGATGTGGCGGCGGCGCGGGTGCACGGCCACCTCCACGCCCACCATGCGCGCGAGCCGCGCCGCGCGCGGGCCGGCGGCGTTCACGATCACCGGCGCCGCGATGTCGCCGTCGGTCGTGCGCACGCGCCGCGCCGCGAGGTCGATCGCGGTGACGGTGACGCCTTCGGCGATCGCCGCGCCGAGCTCGCGCGCACGGCGCGCGAAGGCATTGGTCACTTCCGCGGGGCCCGCCATGCCGTCGCCGGGGCTCCACACCGCGCCGATGAGGTCGTCGACCTGCATCGCCGGCACGATCGCCTGCGCCTCCTTCGGCGTGATCACGCGGACGTCCACGCCGTGGCGGCGCTGGAGCGCGATCCGGGGCTCGTAGCCGCGCCGATCGGCCTCGTCGGTGAGCAGCGAGAGATAGCCGATCTTGCGGTAGCCGATGTCCACGCCGAACTCGTCCTCGAAGCGCTCGAAGGCCTTGATGCACTCGAGCGAGATGAGGATCTCGGCCTCGGTGGAGAACTGGGCGCGAATGCCGCCTGCCGCCTTGCTCGTGGTGCCCGCGCCGACCGCGTCCTGCTCGAGGACGACGACGTCGCGCTGCCCGCGCTTCGCGAGGTGGTAGGCGATGCTGGCGCCGACCGCCCCGGCTCCGACGACGACGATCGCGGCGGTGCGCGGGATGCTCATGGAGAGCGCGAGTCTAGCACCGGTCGCGCGGGCGCCGTTACTGGACGACGTGGTCGGCGCGCAGAAGGACCGTCGGGGGGACGGTGAGGCCGATCGCGCGCGCCGTCTTCATGTTGACGGCCAGGACGAACCTGGTGGACTGCTCGATCGGCAGGTCGCCGGGCTTCGTCCCACCCAGGATCTTCGCGACATAGGCGGCCGCGCGACGGAACATCTCGTCGGTATCTGCGGAGTAGGAGACCAGGCCGCCGGCGTCGACGTCGTCTCGCGGGCCGACCATGACCGGCAGCCGGTGCCTCGTCGCGAGGGTGATCGTGTCCTTGATCATGCCGTGCTGCTGACCGAGGAGCCAGAAGACCGCCTCGGCCCGCCACGCGACGAGGTCCTTGAACGCGGACGCCAGCCCGGTGGTCGAGCGCACCGGCCAGAACCGTCCTTCGAGCGGCGCGCCCAGCGCGCGCTCGATCACGGCGAGCTGCGGCGCCGTGACGGGGTCTTCAGGGTTGTACAGCGCCGCGATCCGGCGCGCGGACGGCGCGACCTCCCGGAGGACCTGCAGGCGCTTCATGGCCAGCTCCGCCGCGAAGTTCGCCACCCCCGTCACGTTGCCGCCGGGACGCAGGTTGCCGATGAGCGCGGGGTCGCCGACCGCGAAGAACACGATCGGGATCTCGCGCGTCGCGTGCGCCGCGGCGCGCGTCGCCGGCGTGTTGATGGTCACGATGACGTCGGGGCGCGCGGCGACGAGCTCCGCCGCGAGCGCGGGCACACGGTCGAGCTTGCCGTCCGCGGCGCGCACCACGACACGCGCGTTCCGGCCGTCCTCGTACCCGGCGTCGCGCAGCGCGCTCGACAGCAGGCTCACCATGCGCGGGCCCGGCTGCGACGTGAGGACGCCGATGACCGGCACCCCGGGCGGCGTCTGCGCGGCCGCCGTCGGCGCCAGTACGAGCGCGCCGAGGGCGGCGACGGCGACGAGCCGGATCACGCGCGCGGACCGATACTCGCGGCGAGCGCGTCGTGGGCCATGCGCACGAGCGACGTGATGTCGAAGACCGGCAGCCCGGTCTCGCGGCGGATGTCGTCCGCGTACGGCGGCATGTTCGTGCACTCGAGCACGATGGCGCCGAGATCGGGATGCGCGTCGGCGAGCCGGCGCGCCACGCGCACGTGCTCCTCGCGGGCGAGCGCCACGTCGAGCTCGAGCTCGTCGTCGAGCAGCACGCGCGTGAACTCCTTCTCGGTCTCCAGGCCCGTCACGGCGAGCGGGATGTCGGCGTCGATCCCGGCGCCGGCGAGGTGCTCCGGGGACAGCGACGGCGCGTTGACGGTCACGATGCCGACGCGCCGGCCGGGCGCGAGCATCCGGTGCACCAGCGGCACCAGCAGCAGGCTGGACGTGAACACGGGGATCCGGACGGCGGCGGCCATCTGCCGCTGGAACTTCACGAGGAAGCCGCAGTTCGTCGTGACCGCCGCCACGCCCTCGCGCTCGAGGTAGCGGGCGCCCTCGATGAACCGGTCGAGCAGGCCGTCCGCGCCCCGGCGCACCACCAGGTCGGGGCCGGCGCCCTCGACCCGGTGATAGCGCACGGGAAACGGGAACGTCGTCGCATTCCCCATGTCGCCGGGGATGCGGGGGAAGCGCGTATCGAGCATCAGGACGCCCACGGTGAACCCGTAGACGTTCCGACCGCCCGATACGCGCACCCGGTTTACTCGGAGAGCCAGACCGTGTCGAGCTGGTTGTTCAGGTAGTGGCTGGGCGTGATCGTCCAGCCCTTCACCTTCGAGTTGTGCGGGATGATGCGGTGCCACTGCAGCGTGTAGAAGACGTGGACCTCCTCGTCGATCAGGCGCTTCTCGAGCTGGCGCACGAGCTTCTTGCGCTCCTCGATGTCGGTGGCGCGCGCCTGGCGGTGGTAGAGGTCGTCGATGACCGTGTCCTTGTGCCGGCCGTAGTTGGCGTCCGAGTTGGACACGAAGCGGCCGAGGTCGAGGTCGGGCTCGACGATGAACCCGCACGCGAAGTCCATGGCCACTTCGAAGTCGCCCTTCTTCAGCATCGGGTGGTACGCGGACGCTTCGACCACTTCCTGCTTCACGTTGAGGCCGATCTGCCGCCACTGGTCGATGAGCCACACGCCCACCGGCTCGTACGGCATCGGGATGCCGCGGTTCTTGAACGTGAACGTGAAGTTGTCCGGCACGCCCGCTTCCTTCAGCAGCCGCCGGGCATCCTCGCGGTTCTTCTTGATGTCACGCCCGTAGCCGGCCAGCTTCTCCAGCTCCGCCGGCGGCGTCGCGTACGGCGTGCCGGGCACCTGCACGCCGGCCACCTCCTTCACGATCGCGATCTTCGAGAGCGCCTCCGATGCCTGGTAGCGGTCGAGCGCCAGCGAGAGCGCCCGGCGCACGCGCTTGTCGTCGAACGGCTTCTTCTCGTGGTGCATGGCGACCATGACTTTCGTTAAACCGTCATTCCCCGTCATTCGTCGACAGAGTGCAGAGTATTCGCGGAAGGTGTGAGGCAAAGAAACGCGAGGATGTACCACTCTCTCCACATGGCGCCCGCCGATCGAGAGTGTCGTATCGAAGATCGGATCGGATGCTAATCGATTTCGGCCGAGAACAAAAGTGTGTTCTTTTCCGCGATGTTCCGGCCGTCTTCGGAGCTACACCGGCACCATCGTGTACTCGAAAACGGCGCGGCGCGCCGAGACCTTTGCCTGTCGAACGACGAATCCCCATTCGGCGAGCCGCCGGAGTCGCTCGGCCGCAATCGCCGGTTTGATCTTCAGCAAGGCCGCCGCCTCGGCCGCAGTCACCGGCTCATGGTTTTTCACCGCGATGAAGGCCGCGCGGAGGAAGGACGGATAGTGGCCGATGATGTCGAGGCCATACCGCGGCCGAACCGCGAGTACCGCGTCCGGCTTTTGCCGCAGCCTCAATGCCGCAGTGATCGCGGCGTGCGCTTCGTCGCCCACGTTCACGAGCACGAAGTACTTATCTTGTCGGCGCAGGCGTCGCCGGATGAGTGTGTCCGCGAGTTCCGAGCAAAATCGTGCGGACATCACCTCGATGCCGTCGAGGTCGAGCGTGAGGAGACCGGATGCGGGAAGCTGTTGAAGCCGCCGGAGCAGCGCGACTGTGACTCGCCGCGCGTGCCGCGCAGTGATGACAGTCGAGCCGGTCAGCGAGCGGAGGTTGAGGTCTACTGTAGTCATTGCTCTCTTCTGCTGCCGGAGAAGAATTATCCGACCGCTCTCGAAGTTTTTTCAGCAGATTTCTCTTGCACTAGCCTGTGCCCGTGGCACATTCAACGAACGTCGATCGCGAGAACCGTTGGGAGACCGCGATGCCGCGAGTGCACGTCCGTTCGATGTGTCGCGAGTGCAGTCAGGGCGCGAGCGTTGCGCTCCCGACGGCCGACCCAGCAGCCTTGACGACGATTCTCGCGCAAGTCATTCCATCACTCCGCGCCGATCCTGCGCTCGCCGCCGACAGGCTCGTCCATCACCATGACCGGCTTCAGAATCTCCTTCTGCGGCAGCCGAGCGATGTGCGGCTTCGGTTGACGCTCGGCGAGATCGACGGTCTTCTCGCGTCGATCTTCGTTCGATGGCTTCGCTTCCGGCGTGATTCGTCCGCGCGAGGCGACGGCCCGAACTGCGAATGGTGCCGCCGCCTGCTGCCGAAGGACGCGTTGTGGACGCAAGGCTCGAAGGATCGTCCATCGCGCGGGTTCTGCGACGCGGACTGTCTGCGCGCGTCACGCGTCGCCGAAGTCTGGCGGCGGATGCAGACGGCGGAACGCGTTCGCCAGCATCGGATGCGCCAGCGCTTGGGCGCCGAGCTCGCGCGCGTCTCGCCGCGCTCTCGCGGAGATGAGGCGGCCCGAATGTAACGCCGCTACGCGGCCAGGCAGTATTCGCGCGCCGATTAGAACGCGTCTGAAACGTCGCACCGATTCGCCCCGCCACTCTATCCTCGGCCCCCACACGCCCGCACGTCCCGAGGAGGCCCGTATGGCGCGCTGCTATCTGACCGGCGTCGAGATCGCGCTCGACGAGGCGTTTGTGCTGAATCTCACCGTTGCCCACCGGGTCATGCGCGATCTGCGAGAGCGTCTTGCCACGCTTGAGCGGCTGACCACCCAGCTCGGCGAAAAGGATCGCGTGATCGTCCGCTATCGCCAGGGATCACACGCGCGGCAAGATCGGCGGGTCGTCAGCAAGTCGGTGGCGGGCGCACTTGCCGACGCGTGCGCCGACGGCGAGCTCTTCCTCCCCTGGGCCGAGTGGAGGCGCCGCGGGCATGCCCTGACCCTGTCGGCGCTCCGGGACCACCCCGACTACGGCGCGCGGCTGCGTGGGCTCGACGAGACCGAGCTCGACGTCATTCTCGCGCGTGGCGCCGCGGTGCTCCGGCGCCTGCGTATCGGCGCGACGCTCTCGCCGGAGCTGCGCGACGCGATCACGGCCGGAGTCTGCGTGGCACTCCGCGACAGGCCTGTCGAAGAGATTGAGGCGACGCTCCGCGCCCGCAGCAGACGCAAGGACCCTCTCTCCGACCTCGGCGTGCCCGCGCACGTCGAGCCGATCTTGCGCGCGACGCTCAACGGGCAGCCCGACGATTGGGGCGTGATCGAGTGAAGCGGCCGATCGTTATCGTCGGTCGCGCGCCCGAGGCGGTGGACGTCGCCCTCCGTCACGTCTTACGGTTCAAGGAGGTGACCGGCCCGCTCGTCATCGCCGACTGGATCGGCCGTGGCGCGCCACTCCTCAGCGGCGACAACGAAGGGCAGCTTGCGAAGCGGCCGGTCACATGGTGCGACCTCGCCAGCCGCCAGCGGCCGACCGGCGTGTTCGCGCTGCGCGCCTCGGACCGGCTTCACTCGGCGCTCTCAGCCATCCTTCACGAGCTTCGCGAGGTCGCGCGCACGCCGGTGAAGGATGACGTGCTCGCGTGGGCGGCCGATGTCGGCGTGCGCCTCGCCGACGAAGGCACGATCGGTCTCTCGGCGTGGTATCAGGCGCTGATCCGGCCGGACGTGCGCCGCTGGTTTCCGGCCGCGCCCGTCACCGCGGACGCGCGCGACGCGGTCGCGCGGCTGCTCGGCTGGGCGCTGCGCTTCTCCGGGGTCTACGCGGTGTCGGAGGGGCCCAACCGCATCGACTCAAGCGGGATGTTCAGGAAGACGGCGACGACGTGGATCGAGATGCCGTTCGAGCACTTCGAGCCGATCGAGTACAAGCTCGTCGCCTTGCTCGTCGACATCGCGCTCAAAGACGCGCTCGCGAGTGTTTCGCGCGATCCCAAGGATGCGGACGAGATCCCGACCTTGCTCGAGATCTTCCCGACGTACGCGCTCCCGAACCTCGGCGAGTGGCTCAAAGCCAGCGCGGGCGGCACGCGCCACATTGCCGTGTTCGCGCTCGCGACCGAGCGCCCGCTCGGCAAGGCGTTCGGCGCGTGGATGGAGGCTGGCGCCGACCTCTGGGTCGTCGGCGGCGCCCGTCTGCGCCCCGCGGCGCTCGCCCCGTGGCTCGATGAAGCGACCCGCCGCAGGCTCTCGGGGCTTCACGCGGGTGACCTCTGGGCGCGATCCGGCGCGACCACGCGCGCCGTTGTCGTTAAGGTACGACGGCCGGCGCCGCTGATCCCGCTTCCGTGGCGCTTCCGCCTTCAGAGCCTCCGCCGCCGTCGGCCATCCGCCGTGGCGCAGATGGCCACCGCGCTTGGACGCGGAGGCCGCCGCGCCGGGAGCCTCTACGACCGCCTCTGTGACCCCACGCTGCTGCGCGCGGCGTGGCTCCGCGTCGCGCAGGGCAAAGCCGACTCTCACGGCGTCGATGGCGTGAGCATCGCGCGCTTCAGGTCGTCCCTCGACCGCGAGCTCGGCGCCCTCGCCGAGGATTTGGCCTTGCGGCAGTACCGGACGCGTCCGCTGCGGACGGTCCTGATCCCCAAGCCGTCCGGGGGCACGCGCGGGCTGCGCATCTCGTGCATCCGCGATCGGATCGTGCAGACGGCGTGTCTCTCGGTCCTCGAGCCGATCTTCGAGTCGGCGTTCAGTCAGGCGAGCTTCGCCTTCCGCCCGCGGCGGAACGCCCATCAGGCGGTCGCGCTCGCGCGAAGCTTCATCGCCGGCGGACACGCGTGGGCGGTGATTGCCGACATCGAGAAGTGCTTCGACCGGCTCGATCACGACGTGCTCATGGAGCGCGTCGCGCGGCGCGTCGCCGACCCGCTTCTCCTTGCGCTCTTGCGACACTGGCTCACCGCCGACGTATTGGACTTCCGTGATCTCGTCCCCCTCGAAGTCGGCGTGCCGCAAGGCAGCCCGGTCTCGCCGCTCCTCGCGAACGTGTACCTCGATCCCCTCGACCGGCATTTGGAAGAGCTGCGCATCGACTTCGTGCGCTACGCGGACGACATGGTGCTCTTCGCGCGCGACGAGACGAAAGCGGTCGACGCGCTTCAGACGCTCGAGCGATTCCTGCGCGAGCCGCTGCGTCTCGAGCTGAAGCCGGCGAAGACGAACTACGTGCGGATCGCGGACAACGTCGACTTTCTCGGCTTCCGTTTGACCGACACGGCGATCACGATCCAGCCCGAGACGCTCGACCGCGTGACGTCGTCGCTCCACGCCTCGCTCATCGTCCTCGGCGCCGGCCCGACGAGCTTCCTCGAGCGCGCCCGGACGCTGACGCGGATGAACGCGCTGATCCGGGGTTTCAGGAACTACTTCGCGCTGCCGGGCGAGGCGGCCGTCGGCGGGCAGCTGCGCGACCTCGACCGGCGCATCGACCTCCTCGGCGAAGAGCACCTGCCGGAGTCGTTTCGCCGTGATCCGGCGTGGGCCGCGCGCGAGCGCTTCCTCCTCGCCACCGCGGACGCCGACGACGATGCGGTGATGCGCCGCACGCACGACGTGTATCCCGAAGAGCGGGAGGCGAGCCTGCCGACGGCCTGGATGGTGAAGCGTGACGAGAAGGAGGAGACCGGATCGATCGTGGCCTCGGCCGGGCCGCCTCCAACCCGTACGGCGGACGAGACGCCGCCCTCCCCGCATGACATCGTCCAGCACGAAGGCCGCGTGTATGTCACGACGCACGGGTCCTATGTTACCGAGGCGGGCGGGGCGCTGGTCGTCAAGCGGCGCAAGCAGGAGATCTATCGCCATCGCCTTGACGGGATTTCCCTGGTCTTCTTGCAGGGGCTCGGCACGTCCGTGTCGCTCTCCTTGGCGCTCGAATGCGCCCGTCGGGACGTGGCCGTTGTCGTCGCGCCGCCGGTCGGTGCGCCGGTCGCCGTGCTCAACCCGATCGACTCGACGCGCTCCCATCTACGAGGTCGTCAGGTCCTCCGGCGCAACGATCCCGACGTCGTCCGCTGCGGCCTGCGGATGCTTGCCGCGAAAGTCGCCAATCAGGCGTCGGTCCTCCGCTACTTCGCGAAGTATCGGGCGAAGACCGATGTGGACGTCTACAAGCGCCTCGTCGCCGCGAGCGATGACGTCCGCCAGCTCGCGCGGCGCGCCACCGAGATCGATCCCGTGCACGCGGGCGTTCGTGCGACGGCGATGGGCTTCGAAGGCCACGCGGCGGCGATCTACTGGACGCATCTCGCCCTGCTCCTGCCCGCAGGCATCGGATTCAGAGGGCGCGTGACGCGGGACGCGAGTGATCCCGTGAACCAATGCATCAACTACGTGTACGGCATGCTCTACGGCGAGGTGTGGCGCGCGCTCGTGCGCGCGGGGCTCGACCCGTACTTCGGCATCATGCACGGCTCCGAGCGCGATCACGGCAGTCTCGTCTTCGACCTCATCGAAGAGTTTCGCGCGCCCTTTGCCGATCGTGTGGTGGTGGCCCTCGTGAGCCGCGGCCTCAAGATCGAGACGTCAGAAGATAGTGGCCTCCGCTCCCGGGTGCGCCGCGTGCTCGCGCGCACGTTCATCCGGTCGTGGACGCGGGCCGTTCACTGGCGGGGCCACGACACCACGCCGGCCGGCGTTCTCGACCGCCAGGCGGGAGCGCTCGTCAAGCTCTTCAACGGCGATGGCGACTACCGACCCTTCCGGATGCGCTGGTAGTCTGAACCGTCCCGGGCTTTCCCCGGAGACCGCTCGGAAGCTCACGTCGGGGTTGAGAAAACTCGACGCGGGGCGATAACCCAGCTTACAGGTACTTCGTCGGCCACATGATCGTGCGCCACATGTGGCTCGAGGGCGAGCTGTCGAAGCCGAGCCCTTCCTTCGGCTGCCGGAAGTGCCGGCCGATCACGTCGGTGAACTCCTCCAGCTCCACCTTCACGGTCGGATCGAACGCGTAGAGGTCGTTCACGCAGATCTGCCGGGCGCTCATGTACCACTTGTGCTTCAGCGCCGTCTGGTAGTCGCGCTGGATGTAGTCGTCCGGCACGTAGTCCTCGCCGAACAGCTCCAGGTAGAGCTTCGGGTACGAGTAGCCGACCGACTCGTCGGGGAAGAAGCGCAGCGCCTGGTGATAGCGGATCGCCCACGCGACCTCTTCGTCCACGTAGGGCTCCACGAGCTGGGCGGCCCAGTAGCCGTGGTCGCCGCGGATGAAGCCGGCGATCGCGATGTCGTGCACGAGGCACGCGAGCACCAGCTTCTCGTCCACCCCGTTCTTCTGCGCGAGCCGGGCGCTCTGCATCAGGTGCGCGGTGGGGCCGAAGCGCAGCTTGAAGAAGTCCATGAGCGTCGGCTTGTCCGGCATCTTCGGCAGGCGCGGGTCGTGGCCCATCATCACCTGCTTGCCCGGCGGGCGCGGCGGCGTCGGCTGCCGCGGGTCGCGGTCGCCCGAGGTGTAGATGACGGACTTCACGACGGCCTTCTCCAGCTCCACGGCCATCGCGTGCTCGGCGGCTTCGGCCTTTTCCAGTGTGCTCATGCGGGCATCCTATCCCATCAGCAGGGCGCCGGGCACCTCGCGCCCCATCGTCTGGATCTGGTCGTTGGTGATGCCTTCGGCCTTCAGCGCGGCGACGAACATCTGCAGGCCGTCGGGCGGCGTCGGGTTGCCGGTCTGGCCGAGGTCGGTGCCGAGCACGAAGTGCTGAGCGCCGACGCTCTTGATGCACTTCGCGGTCTCCGCGGGCGGGACGCGGATGGACTCGTGCATCCATTCGAGCGGGGAGTTCGGCCCGACGAGGAGGCCCAGCGCGCACAGCTCCATCTTCGCGCCCATCGACGCGGCCTTCTGCATCTGGGCTTCGGTCATGCCGACCACCTCGAACTGCGCGTGGGTCACCACGACGCGCTCGCACCCTTCCTCGCGCGCGGCCGCGATGATCGCCAGCGCCTGCTCGGCGGAGGAGTGCCCGGTATGGACGACGAGCTTCTCGCGCGCGCAGATCTTCAGCACCTCGCGCACCTCGGGACGGACGGCGCCCGCCGCGTCGACGACCTCGACGCCGCTGGCACCGGTGCCGCGCTGCTTCACGTGGTTGTCCGCGTCGAACGTCGAGAACCACACCACGCGGCCGTAGCCGCCCTGCATCCGCCACATCCACTCGACGGCCTGCGGGTTCACGCCGCCGACCGCGCGGTTGAGCACGATGCCGCCGAAGACCTTCACGCCGGGCACGTGCTTGCGCACGAGCCACGCGCGATCGGCCGTGTTGGTGACGTGGTTCTTGAAGACGACGGCTTCCATCTCGCGCAGCAGCGCGAGCGAGGCCAGCGTGTCGTCGTCCACCGCGCGGCCCATGACATCGGGCGCCGCGTGCGTGTGGAAGTCGATGAGCCCGCGCGTCGGGCTGATCGCGGGCGGGGGCGGGGAGTAGCCTTTCACGGCGGTCGCGCTGGCGGAGGGGGTTTGGGGGTCCTGAGTTGCGTGGCCCCCATGTCCAGATGACCCGCCGCTGATGGGACGCGCGAGGAGGCGAGGCGAGCAGCCGCACGGATGAGAGGTCATGGCGGGGATGATACAGTCTCCGCGCAACCATGACGCCGTTCACCGTGCTGGCGACGGGGCCGAGCGGACCCGCCGAGGAGCTCGCGCCGCTGCGCGCGGCCGGCCTCGACGTGGTGATCGGGCGTCCGCTCGACGCGCCCGGCCGCCAGGCGTGGAGCGAGGCGGATCTCATCGAAGCCGTGCGCGCCGCCGACGTCGTGCTCGCCTCGCACCTCGAGCGCATCTCGCCGCCCGTGCTCCGCGCCGCCGAGCGGCTGCAGCTCGTGATCGTCCCGTTCATCGGCGTGGACAAGATCGACGTCCCCGCCGCGACGGCGCACGGCGTGCTCGTCGCCAACAGCCCCACGCCGGAGAACTTCGTCGCGGTGGCCGAGGCGGCGATCGCGCTCATGCTGATGGTGATGAAGCGGGTGAAGCACAACGAGGCGAAGCTGCGGCGCGGCGCGTGGGCGCAGCGCGAGGACCGCGGCGACTTCCTCTTCGGCAAGACGGTCGGCTTGATCGGGCTCGGCCGCGTCGGCGCGCGCGTGGCGCGGCGGCTGGCGGGCTGGGACGTGCGGCTGATCGCGGCCGATCCCTACGTCGATCCCGCGCGCGCCGCCGAGCTCGGCGTGACGCTCGTCGACCTCCCGACGCTGCTCGCCGAGTCCGACGTCGTGTCGCTCCATCCGTCGCTCACCGACGAGACGCGGCGGATGATCGACGAGAAGGCGCTCCGGCGCATGAAGCCGACCGCCGTGCTCGTGAACACGGCCCGCGGCGAAGTGGCGGACGAGGACGCGGTGGCGCGCGCGATCGAGGAGCGGTGGATCGCGGGCGCCGCGCTCGACGCGTTCACGAAGGAGCCGCTCCCGGCCGACAGCCCGCTGCGGACCGCCGACCCCGAGCGCCTGATCCTCACCCCGCACAACGTGGCGCACAGCGAAGCCGGCCGCCGGGCGAACCTGCAGCTCGCGCTCGACCAGATCCAGGCGCTCGCGCGCGGCGAGGTGCCCGCGCACGTCGTGAATCCCGACGCGATCCCGCGCTGGCGCGCGCGTCGCGCCTAGTGGTGCGGCTCGTCGTCCTTCAGTAGCGACGCGACGGGCGGCAGGTCCGCCGTCAGCACGGCGTCCGCGTCGAGGCACCCCGCGCCGTAGTCGTTCGTGTTCCAGCCGCCGGGCTTGCGCACCGTCTCCTTCAGCACCTTGAGGAAGGCCGCCACCCCCATCCACCGCTGAGGGTACGCGGCGTCGAGCGCGGTGCGGTGCTTCAGGAGCCAGAGCGCCGCCGTGCCCGCGACCTGCGGAGTGGCGAAGGACGTGCCGTCGCCGTAGCCGTACTCGAACGTCCCGAGCTGGGTCGTGCTCGCGCGCCAGATGGGCCACGCCGGCGCACAGACGTCGACGTAGCGGCCGTAGCTGCTGCCGGTCCAGGGACGATCGCCCGGCGTGCTCCCGCCGACGGCGATCGTGCGCGGCGCGCGGGCCGGCGTCACCACCGGGCGAATGAGGTTGCCGGCGGCGCAGCACACGATGATCCCGCGCTCGTACGCGAGGTCGATCGCCGCGCGCGCCTTCGGCGGGAGGTAGGCCGGCAGGGTGGCGCCCATGCTGATCGTGATCACCTTGACGCCGACGTCGTCGACCAGCCAGGCGAGCGCGTCTCCGAGCGCGTCTGTCGTGTCGTTGATCCACACGCTGTTGCTGATGCGCACCGGGACGAACGGCACCCTGGGCGCGGCGCCGAAGTAGCCCTCGGTCGCCTGGCCGCCGTCGGCCGCGCGCCCGGCCGGGCTGACGTCGTAGCCGGCCAGCACGCTCGCGGTGCGCGTGCCGTGGCCGCCGAACGCGCCCATGACGTTGTCCTCGGCCGACCACGTGTCGCGGTTCGCCCAGCGGTCGGTGGCGGGATCGGCGCCGAGCTCGCGATGGAAGAAGTTGCGGTCGTTCGCCGTGTTCGTCCACGTCGCCGGCCATCCGAAGCACGGATGTTTCGTGTAGCCGGTGTCGATCTGGCCGACGACGATGTCGCGCCAGTCGATCGCGTGCGGGCCCCCCACGTGCGCCCACGCCTCGACGAGGCGCGAGGCGCGCAGGTGCCAGTCGTAGCGCTGGTCGACGAGCGTCCGCGTCTGCGGCGTGAGCCCGAGGTCGATCTCGCCGGGCTGGCGCGCGCTCTGATACCGCGCGAGCGCCTCGGGCGAGACCGGCTCCAGCCACTGGGCGCCGTGCGGGCGGAGGATCTGCTCGACGGTCTCGAGCGGACTGGTGGCGGCGATCGCGTCGGCGTAGACGGGCCCGAGGATCGCGCGCGTGGCGGACAACGGCGCGAGCGCGGGGCCGGTCGCCGACGTCTTGACCATGAGGTCGATCGTGGCCGCGAGATTCCGCAGGCCGCTCGTGGTGCCGTGGACGATGTACGTGGGCTCTGCCATCGCGACGCCTCCCCGCGGGCGGCCAGTGTACTCTTGGCGGCGCCGGGGCGCGCGGCGTCCCGAGCCAGGGAGGCCCGCATGTTCTTCGAGCTTCGGCAGTACCACGTCCATCCGGGCAAGCAGAAGGAGTGGGTCAAGTGCATGGAGGAGGAGATCATCCCCTTCCAGGTGAAGATGGGCATGGTCATCCTCGGGAGCTGGACGGGCGAGGAGGACGAGAGCGTCTACGTCTGGCTGCGCCGCTTCGAGAGCGAGGACGAGCGCAAGCGCCTGTACGACGCGGTCTACCAGAGCGACTACTGGAAGACCCAGATCTCGCCGCGCGTGCCGACCATGATCGACCGCGAGAAGATCAAGGTCACGCGCATCGTCGCGACACCGCATTCGGTGATCCAGTAAGCACGGCATGACCCCTTCGCTTCTCGACGCCGCGCGGAAGCTGGCGCCGCAGATCCGCGCGAGCGCCGACGAGGCGGAGGCCCTGCGGGAGCTGCCCAAGGCGCTCTTCGCCGACCTCTTCGACGCCGGCTTCGTCCACATGGCGCTCCCGCGCTCCATCGGCGGCGCCGAGCTCGACCTGCCCACCTACGTGCAGGTCATCGAAGAGATCGGCAAGGCGGACGCGAGCACCGGCTGGGTGGTGAACCAGCTCGCGATCTTCAGCACGTACGCCTCCCGGATGCCGATCGAGCTGGGCCGCCACATCTGGATCGACACGCCGCGCGGCTGCGTCGCGAACACGCCGGCGGCCACCGCGAAAGCCGTGGTGGTGCCGGGCGGGTATCGCGTCACCGGGCGCCAGGGGTTCAGCACCGGGTCGCGCAACGCGGCGTGGGTCGCCGCCCACGCGCAGGTGATCGACAACGGCGAGGTGCGGCGCGACGAGGCCGGCGACCCGCTCGCGCTCTATTTGTTCGTCCCCGTCGCCGAGGCCGAGCTGCTCGACACGTGGAAGGTCCGGGGCATGCGCGGCACCGGCACGCACCACTTCGCGGTGAACGACGTGTTCGTCCCCGCCGAGCGCACGGTGCTCTCGACGGGCGCGCCGCTGCGCGAGAAGGGCCCGCTCTACCAGGTGCCGCGCACGCTGTGCTTCGCGTCCGGCGACGCCGCGGTCTCGCTCGGCATGGCGCGCGCCTGTCTCGACGCCTTCATGGAGCTCGCCGGCGCGAAGACGCCGCGCTCGGTGCCCACGCTGCTCCGCGAGGTGCCGATGACGCAGCTCCACGTCGGCCAGGCCGAGGCCGCGCTGCGCTCCGGCCGCGCGTTCCTGATGGAAGCCGTCCGCGACATCTGGGAGGCCGCGCTCGCGAACAACGTCACGCTCGAGGAGCGCGCGACGCTCCGGCTGGCCACCACGCACGGCATCCGGCTCGCCGCGCAGGTGATCGACACCGTGTACAACGCGGCGGGCGCGACGGCGGCGTACGAGGACCAGCTCCTGCAGCGGCACTTCCAGGACATCCACGTGATCACGCAGCACCTGCAGGGCCGGTTCGCGCACTACGAGCTCGCCGGACGCTACTGGCTCGGGCTGCCGATCGACGAGGCGCGCCTGTGAGCGGGGCGCCCGTGAGCCGCGCCGCCTGGCCCGAGACGCTCGCGCGCGTGCCGTACTGGGTCTACCAGGACGGCGACAACTATCGCGACGAGCTGCGCCGCATCTTCGAGGGGCCGGCGTGGAGCTTCGTCGCGCTCGAGGCCGATCTGGCGAAGCCGGGCGACTATCGCACCACGTTCGTCGGCGAGATGCCGGTGGTGGTGGTCCGCGGGGCCGACGGGCGCGTGAGCGCGTTCGAGAACCGGTGCGCGCACCGCGGGGCGCTCATCGCGATCGACGACGCCGGCTGCGCGAAGAACTTCCAGTGCATCTACCACGCGTGGACCTACGACCTCGAGGGCCGCCTGATCGGCGTCGCGTTCGAGAAGGGCACCCACGGCCGCGGCGGCATGCCGCCGTCGTTCGTCAAGGCGGAGCACGGGCCGCGCAGGCTCCGCACCGCCGTCCTCCACGGCCTCGTCTTCGCGACCCTGAGCGACGACACGCCGCCGATCGAGGCCTACATCGGCGAGCCGATCCTCGGCCGGCTCGCGCGCGTCCTCCACAAGCCGGTGCGCGTGCTCGGGCGCTTCGTGCAGGTCCTGCCGAACAACTGGAAGCTCTACGTCGAGAACGTCAAGGACACGTACCACGCGAGCCTGCTCCACGCGTTCTTCGGCACCTTCCGGATCACGCGGCTCACGCAGGCGGGCGGGGTGCTGGTCAGCGCGGACGGCGGCCACCACGCGAGCACGACCATCGACCGCGCGGACGATCGCGCGAGCTCCGCCTACCGCGATCAGGGGATTCGCTCCGAGCAGGAAGGCTACCGGCTCACCGACCCGAGCCTCCTCGACGGGGTCGACGAGTTCGGCGACGGCATCAAGCTGCAGATCCTCAGCGTGTTTCCGAACCTCGTCGTGCAGCAGATCCAGAACTGCCTCGCGGTCCGGCAGGTGCTGCCGAAAGGCCCGGACTCGATGGAGCTGCACTGGACGTACTTCGGCTTCGCGGACGACACGGACGACATGCAGCGCCGGCGGCTGCGCCAGTCGAACCTCGTCGGCCCCGCCGGCTACGTGTCGATGGAAGACGGCTGCGTCGGGGGCTTCGTGCAGCGCGGCGTCGCCGCCGCGAGCGACGTGCTGTCGGTCGTCACGATGGGCGGCGAAGAGGCGGAGTCGCAGGAGACGCGCGCCACCGAGGCGTCCGTGCGGGGCTTCTGGAAGGCGTACCGCCGCTACATGGGGTACTGAGCTGAGCGCCGACTCCGCGAGCCTCGTGCAGCTCAACGCGGAGTACGCGCGGGCCATCGACGACGACCGGCTCGAGACGTGGCCCGACTTCTTCGTCGACCCGTGCCTCTACACGATCACGTCGACCGACAATCACCGCCGCGGCCTGCCGGCCGGCCTCGTGTACGCGGACTCGAAGGGGATGCTGCGCGACCGCGTGACCGCGCTGCGGCAGGCGAACATCTACGAGCGCCAGAGCTACCGCCACCTCGTGGGCCTGCCGGCGGTGCTCGAGGCGCGTGACGGGGTGACGCGCGCGGAGACGCCGTTTCTCGTCGTGCGGGTGATGCGGGACGGCCGCATGGACCTCTTCGCGACCGGGCGCTACGTGGACCGCATCGTGGAGGACGGCGGCGCGCTGCGCTTTCGCGAGCGCGTGGTCGTCTGCGACAGCGGCCGCGTCGACACGCTGCTCGCGATCCCGCTCTAGGCCGCGCGGCTACGCCGCCCGGCGGAAGTCCTCGGCCTCCACGTCGCGAGGCGCGCGCGCGCGGGCGATGGCGCCGTCCACGCTCAGCGGTCCCGCGCCGTGCCCCGCGAGGAACACGAACGTCAGCGCGAAGAGCAGCGCCAGCTCGCCGCCGTTCTGCACGGGCATCCCGCCCTGGGGCTGGTGCGCCATGAAGTACGCCGCGAGCATCTCGATCGCGAGGACCGCGCCGACCGGGCGCGTGAGCAATCCCGCGATCAGCATCACGCCGCCGACGAGCTCGAGGAGGCCCGCCACGCCCATCATCGAGCCGAGCGGGACCGCTTCGCCGCCGAACATGCCGAAGACCTTTTGTAAGCCGTGCTGCAGGAAGAGCAGGCCCACGCCGATGCGGAGGATCGCGTGCGTCAGGCTGTCGAACCGCAGGGTCTCCATGCCATGTAACGAATGCATCTTGCGTACCGGCGTCGAAAACGCTTCGAGGCGCCGCGGGTCGCTTGCTAGAGTTTCGGCATGTCGATCGCCCAGATCCTCACGAATCCCTCGCAGGTCGGACAGTTCAGTGTCGACAACACGCGCGTGATCCTCAGCTTCGGCGGCGCCTCCGGCGGCTTCGAGTTCGCGATGGAGCTGCGGCGCAACATCATGCAGAAGTACAACCTGCCCTTCAACGGCAACCCGGCTTTCGTCTACCTCGACGCCGAGTCGCTCAAGGTCGATCCGGGCACGAAGTACACGTGGGACCAGAAGCTCGGCATCTTCAAGATGTCGAACCCGTTCTGGAAGTCGTTCTACCAGGGCGCGATGGGCAACTCGAAGACGATGATCTTCCTGCTCACCGGCCAGTGGCTGCGCTCGAACTGGTGCTGGGACGAGCTCGACTGGTACCAGGAGCGCCTGTCGAGCGGGCTCGGGATCAAGCCGATCTGGGTCATCTTCCCGGACGCGAAGGCCATGCTGATGCAGGCCACGATCACCACGCGGGACGGCAAGACGCGCCGGCCCCGTCGCTTCTACGAGGCGATGCTGTCGGTGCCGAACGCGGTGAAGGTCTACATCAACACCGTCGTCGGGAGCGACATGCGCAAGGTGCTCGCGGCGAGCGGGCACTCGTACACGTTCAGCTACACGTGCAACCAGGTCGAGCTGAACCTGATCCTGAAGGAGGTCGCGACCTAACGCGCGACCACCTGGCGTGCGAGCGACGCGCTAGCGTGCGAGCGACGCGGCGATGCGCTCTCGCGTCGCGTCGTCGGGAAGCGCGCCGAGCCCGGCGGCCATGTTGCCCGCGAGGTGCTCCGGGGAGCTGGTCGCGGGGATCACGCACGTGACGGCCGGGTGCGCGAGGATCCACTTGAGGTAGACCTGCGCCCAGCTCGTGCAGCCGAGCTCGGCGGCCCACGACGGCAGCGGCCGCCCGCGCACGCTGCGCGCGAGCCCGCCGGACACGAGCGGCCGGTTCACCATCACGGCCACCCCGCGCTCGCGCGCGCGCGGCAGGAGCCGGCGCTCCGCCTCGCGCTCCTCGGGCGAGTAGTTGAGCTGGACGAAGTCGAGCGCTTCGGCGCGCAGCACGCGCTCGAGCGCGTCGTAGCCGCTCGCGGTGTAGTGCGTGATCCCCACGTAGCGGATGCGTCCCGCCTGCTTCCACTCGCGCAGCACGGGCAGGTGCGTCGCCCAGTCGAGCAGGTTGTGGATCTGCATCAGGTCGAGCGGCGTCTTGCGCAGGAGCTGGAGCGACCGCTCCATCTGCGCGAGGCCGGCGTCGCGGCCGCTCGTCCACACCTTCGTCGCGACCCACAGGCGATCGACGAGGCCGGCCTCGGCGGCGAGCTCGCCGACCACCGCTTCGGCCTTGCCGTACATCGGCGAGGAATCGATCACGGCGCCGCCCGCCGCGACGAAGCGCTGCAGCACCTCGCGCCGCGGCGCCCGCTCGGCCGCGGAGCCGCCGATGTCGAACGCCTGCCACGTGCCGAGGCCGATAGCCGGGATCTGCTCGCCGGAGGAGGGGATCGATCGCATCAGCATGTCCGCGATGGTATCCGTTCCGTCACGTTGACGCGTGCGGCGCCGCGTGGCTACAGTCGCGACGGAGGCGCCGATGTCCGACGAGCTCGAGCTCAAGCGCTGGACCCGCAAGGAGTACGACCTGCTGATCGAGCGGGGCGTCTTCGACACGACCGACAGGATCGAGCTGATCGACGGCCAGCTCGTCGTGGCCGAGCCGCAGGCCGGGTACCACTACAACGCGATCACCCTGGTCGTCCATGCGCTCGCGGAAGCGTTCGGTGCCGGGTGGTGGGTCCGTTCCCAGGGGCCCATCGCGCTCGACGACGTGTCGGAGCCCGAGCCTGACGTTGCGGTCGTCCGCGGCAACGTTCGGGAGTACGGCAGGGACCACCCCGCCGATCCGGTGCTCGTGGTGGAAGTGACGCTGACGAGCCACACGATGGACCGTCGGTACAAGTCGAGCCTCTACGCTCGCGCGGGCCGGCCCGAGTACTGGATCGTCAACCTCGCCGATCGCGTGGTCGAGGTTCGGCGCGATCCGCGCGCGTCGCCGGCAGCCCCGTACGGGTGGGACTACGCGGACGTGCGCGTGGTGCGTCCCGGCGAGCGTGTCGCTCCACTCGCTGCGCCGGATCGCACGCTCGCGATCGACGACCTCTTTCCCTGGTAGCCGCGCTCAGCGGAACGCCGGCATCACCTCGCGCGCGAAGAGCTCCATCGAGCGCAGCACGCGCGTCTGGTCGAGGTCGCCGAACCAGAAGCTGCAGTTGAAGTGGCTGATGCCGACCAGCTCCTTCACGCGCCGGAGCTGCCGGATCACCGTCGCCGGCGTGCCGACCACCAGGTAGCGCTCCATCAGGTCGTCCAGGTCGGGCTCGTTCGGCGCGGGCACCGGGATCGCGCGGCCCTGCTCCACCTTCTCGTAGTGGTTCCGCAGGCTCAGCGTGACCCGCATGTTCCAGCGCGCCTCTTCGGCGGCGGCACGGGCATCGGCGTCGTTGTCGGTCACGTAGACCGCGCGCTGCACGCCGATCTGCGGGGCCTTGCCCGGCGTCTCCGCGACGACCTTGTCGAAGAGCTTGCGGAACTCCGCCAGGCGCTCGATCGACACGCCGAAGCCGCCGGTCAGCACGTTGAAGCCGCGGCGCACGGCCGCGTCGATCGAGTCGGGGCTCTGCGCGGTGACCCAGATCGGCGGGTGCGGCTGCTGGTACGGCAGCGGGAAGATCGAGGTCTCCGGGATCTTGAAGAACTTCCCGTCGTAGGAGAACGGCTTGCCGCTGAACGCCTTGAGGATGACGTCGACCGACTCCTCCCACCGGCCGCGCGCGCTGTCGAGCTCGAGGCCGAGGCGCTCGAACTCGTAGTACTGGTAGCCGCGCCCGAGCCCGATGTCGACGCGGCCCTTGGCGAGCAGGTCCAGCGTGGCGATCTCCTCCGCGACGATCAGCGGGTGGTGCAGCGGCACCACGATGACGGCGGTGCCCACGCGGATCTTCGTGGTCTTCGCGGCGAGGTACGTGGCGAGCTGCGCCGGCCGCGCGAGATAGCCGTACGTAGAGAAGTGGTGCTCGGCCAGCCAGATGTTGCCGAAGCCCAGGCTCTCGGACGCCTGCGCGATCTCGACCGCGCGGTCGTAGATCTCCTGGGAGGGGCGCGCGGACGGCGACTGCATCAGGAGGAACGTGCCGAAATTGATCGTCATGGAGCGGTCACTTCCTTTTGGAGTACCAGGGATGGGGAACGCCCGGCACCTTCACGCGCAGCGTGTAGACCGAGGTGTTCGCGGTGAAGAACAAGGTCTTGAGGTCGGGCCCGCCGAACGCGACGTTCGCCGGGTACTCCGGCAGCACGATGGTCCCGAGGTGCGTGCCGTCGGGCGCGAACACCCAGCAACCGCCGGGGCCCGTGCAGTACACGCGGCCCTCCACGTCCACCTTCATGCCGTCGGGCACGCCGTTCTTGTCGCTGTCCGACGGCATCCCGGCGAAGATCCGCCGGCGGATCATCGTGCCCGCGCTGTCGAGCTCGAGCACGTGGATGTACTGCGCCCAGCGCGTGTTCGCCACGTAGAGCCGCCGCTCGTCGGGCGAGAACGCGAGCCCGTTCGGATACTCGAAGTCCGCCGCCATGGTGATCGCGCCGTCGGGCGCGATGCGATAGACCGCGGCGTGCGGCAGCTCGCGCTGCTCGAACGGCACGCGATAGCCGGGGTCGGTGACCCAGAGGCTGCCGTCGGACTTGCACGCGACGTCGTTGGGGCGGTTGAGCCGCTTGCCCTGCCAGCGATCCATCAACGTCTCGCCGCCGGTCTTGAGATCTCCGTTCCAGCGCGTCACGCGGCGATGGCCACCCTCGCACACGACCACGCGGCCCTGCAGATCGAACGTCGTGCCGTTCGTCTCGCCGCTGTCGTCGCGCACGAGCTCCGCCGGCTTGCCGGGCGCGATCTTGTGGATGCGGCTCCGGCGAATGTCGACGAAGTAGTAGAAGCCGTCGGGGTGCCAGAGCGGCCCTTCGGTGAACTGGAACCCGGTCGCGAGCCGCTCGGGCGTGGTGGATTCGAGGATCGTCGAGAGCGCGTCAGCCATCGGGGCCCTTTCTCACTCGGCCTGTGTGCGGAGGCGGTCCCACAGCGCGCGCACACCGAGCTGCTCCGCCCAGTGGGCAATATAACGCGCGTCGAGCTCGCCGCCCGACACCCTGAGAATGCCGACGACGTCGCGCGCGTGCATGGCCGAGTCCACCTGCTGGATGTAGAGCAGCTTGTAGAGGATGACGTCCTCCGGTCTCACGAAGTAGGCGTCGACACCCGGAACGATCGGCAGCCGATCGCGGCGGCGCAGCCGCTCCCGGTCGTACGCTGTGTCCGGGCTGACGTAGACGTCGATCTTCATCGCGGATGCCGGATGGATGATGTTGAACTGGCCGCGGGTCGTGACCGCCTCGCGTGCGGCGGCCTCATCGACGTAGAAGTCGTCAGCCGGGAATCGGGCGAGGAGCGGCGCGATACGGTCCGGCGGCAGGTCGACGATCACGTCGATGTCCCGCGTGAGGCGCGGCTCGCCGTAGTAGATCCCGGCATGCGAGCCGCCGATCATGTAGTCGACGCTCAGCGACTCGAGGACCTCAACGAGATATCGGAGCAGCTCGGCCTGGGTCATCGAGCATCCGGCGAGCGGCGGCGCGCTCGACCTCTTCGGCCGACCATTGCGGATGGCGCGCGGCAAGGTAGGCGCGCAGGCGATCACGGGTCAGGATCCACGTCTCGTGCGCGAGGCGAAGCCGCTCCATCCCGCTGCGCGCTCGCAGCGCGCGCGCGACCTCCGGATGGACGGCCTCGCGCTCCGCACTCACGCGGGCGTCTCCATGCGGCGCTCGCCGGCGTTCTTCGAGGGCCCGATGAACTCCACCATGTTGCCGTCGGGGTCCTTCACGAAGACCTGGCGCAGGCCCGTCGGCCCGGAGATCACGTCGCGGGTGGTGAGGCCGAGCTCGCCGATCTTGCGCGCGGTCTCGTCGCAGTCGTCCGTCCACACCGCGAAGTGCGCGTAGCGCGCGATGATCTTCTCGCGCTCCACGGCGGGCCGGACCAGCTTGTCGTTCAGGATGATGTGCAGGCTCAGGTCGCCGCCGAGGCTGTACCAGATACCGGGGAAGTCGAACGCGGGCCGGGGGATCTCCGTGAAGCCCAGGACGCCGGAGTAGAACTCGCGGGCCTTCTCGACGTCGGTGACCGTGATGCTGACGTGGTTGAGCTGCTTGAACAGGCTCATGGGTCTCCTCCCGGTCGCAGGTCAATCAAAGATAACGCCGCCGTCGACGTTGAACGACTGCCCGGTGATGTTGCGCGCGCCGGGCGAGGCGAGGAACACGGCGAGGGCGGCGACGTCGAACGGCTCGTTGGGCCGCCCCAGCGGGATGTTCGCGTTGCGCCGCCGCTCCATCTCCTCGACCGTCACGCCGTGCTCGGCCGCGCGCGCGGCGAGGTTCGCCTGCGAGAGCTCGGTGACCGTCGTCCCCGGGCAGATCGCGTTGACGTTGATGTTGTGCTGCGCGAGCTGGAGCGCCGCGAGCCGCGTGAGGCCGATCACGCCGCCCTTGCTCTGCGCGTAGATCGCGTTCGAGGCGCCCACGAACCCCTTGCCGGCGACCGACGCCATGTTGAGGATGACGCCGGTGCGCCGCGGAATCATCTCGCGCGCCACGCGCTGGAGGCAGAAGAACAGGCCCTTGCCGTTCACGCGCATGATGCGGTCCCAGTCGGCTTCGGTGAGATCCATGATGTACGCGCGCCGGGTGACGCCGGCGTTGTTGACCAGGATGTCGATCCGGCCGAACGTGGCGACGACCTGCCGGACCATGGCGTCGATGGCGGCAAGGTCGCCGATGTCGGTCTGGATCGGCAGGCTCTTGCGCCCGAGCCCCCCGACGCCGGCCGAGGTGTCGCGCGCGGCCTGCCAGTCGATGTCGACGCACGCGACGTCGGCGCCGGCATCCGCCAGCGCCAGCGCGGTCGCGCTGCCGATCCCTTTGCCCGCTCCGGTGACGATGGCGACGCGGTTGGCGAGAATCATGCGCGCCACTGTACGATCCGGCGGAGCCGTGGACAACCCGCATCGCCTGCTGTTCCTCGCCCCCGGGCACTTCCACGCCGCGCTCACGGTGCGCACGCCGCACCCGCGGGTGGCGGACGAGCTGGTCGTCTACGCGCCGGACGACGCCGAACGGCGGGACTTCCTCGCGCTCGTGCGGCGCTTTCCGCATCCCTGGCGCGTCGACGTCGTGACCACCGCCGATCCGCTCGCGACGCTGATCGCCGAGCGCCGCGGCGACGTCGTGGTCGTGGCGGGCAGGAACGCCGGCAAGGCGCGCGCGATCCGCCGGCTGCACGAGGCGGGCTTCCACGTGCTGGCCGACAAGCCGTGGCTCGTCCGCGCGGAGGATCTCGCGGACATCCGCGCGAGCCTCGCCGGCCCGCCGTGGGTCGCCGAGATCATGACCGGCCGCCACGACCTCGCGGCGCGCGCGCTGGCGCGGCTCGTGGGCAGCGGCGACGTCTTCGGCGGCTTCCGCGCCGCCACGCCCGCGCTCGAGCTGGACAGCGTGCATCACCTCGCCAAGCGCGTCGACGGCGTGCCCCTGCGACGGCCGTGGTGGTTCTTCGACGTCGGCGTGCAGGGCAGCGGGGTGGTCGACATTCCGACGCATCTCGTCGATCGCGCCCAGTGGCTGGCCGGCGAGGACACGCCGCCCGAGCTCGTGGGCGCGCGCCTGTGGCCGACCCGCGTGCCGCTCGACGCCTTCCGCGCGATCACCGGCGAGTCGGAGATCGCGCCGTCGCTGCGCGCGGTCGTCGAGGGCGATGCGCTGGTCTACGCGTGCAACGCCGAGCTCGACTTCCGCGTGGGCCGCGTCGCCGTGCGCGCGCGCTGCGGGTGGGAGGTGGAGACACCGCCCGGCGGCGGCGACGCGT
>Ga0194120_10003659_pt1 | contig 24798 bp, 26 predicted proteins | sample TA2MahCa65mmetaG_FD_148642 | JGI IMG/M metagenome (GOLD analysis project Ga0194120, IMG submission 148642) | Freshwater microbial communities from Lake Tanganyika, Tanzania - TA2015019 Mahale Deep Cast 65m | ecosystem: Environmental > Aquatic > Freshwater > Lake | place: Tanzania: Lake... | reverse complement strand
GAATCGCGGTCGATGTGGTATGTTCCTGCATGGCGTTGCTTCCTTTCGTGGAATCAGCACCCCGAGCCTAACGGCTCAAGGCGAGCAACGCCGCTCCTCCTTTTTCAACAATGATCGGGACATCCCCGTCGGCGAGCGGCGTGACCGCGTTGCGAAGATGCAGCAAGTCGCGCCGCATCGTATAGAGCTGCTCTATCTCGACCCTGCCCATTGTCGTCGTGATGACATGGTCTTCGATGTTCTCGACCTCGTCGTTGATGGCGTCGAGCACAGGGAAGTAATTATCGACGATGAAATCGAGAATGGCGTAGACGATGAAGTCCTCGCCTTCAGAGAGACGTTCCGCGCGCGCTTCGCAGCGTTCGCGCACCTGGGCATAAGAACTTGACGCGCCATGGCGCACGCTCACGACATAGCCGACGCCGACGAAAAGATGCGTCTCGCCAAAGTCGATGTGGCCATCGACCAATTGCGCTGTGCGCGCGGCGATGAAAATGCCGTGCTCATATTCTTCGAGCTTGGGGAACTGATGCGCCTTGACGGCGTCCTCGATCGCGAGCTGATGCAGCCCGAACTGGCGCCCAACGCGCTCGAGCAGCGCCCTCGACGGCTCGTGAAGGCCGATCCAGACGACATGGTCCTCCCGCTTGGCCCAGTCTCCGGCCTCGTCGATCTCGATGTCGGCGATCTTGCGGCCGCCCTGATACACGGCCGCTGCGACCACGCCGGCTTCCTGGGGCTTCGTCGCCGTCGCGCGTTCGTCCATGGCCGTTCCCCGGCGTCAGGAAGGCTTCGATCCGCCGCGCGCCACGCCGACCTTGGCCGGCCGCAGCACGCGTTCGCCGATCATATAGCCCTGCTCGACGACCTGAGCCACCGCGCCCGCCGGCTGCGTCTCGTCGGGGATTTCGAACAGCGCTTCATGCAGATTGGGATCGAAGCGCGCGCCTTGCGCCTCGATCTTCTTGACGCCGAAGCGCGAGAGCCGCGCCAGAAAGTCGCGCTCCATCACCTCGACGCCTTCGATGAGCGAGGCCACCGCCGGGTCGGCGCGAGACTCCTTGGGCACGCTCTCGACCGCGCGGCGCAAATTGTCGGCGAACGACAGCATCTCGCGCGCGAAATTGGCGACGCCATAGGCCTTGGCGTCGGCGATCTCGCGTTCGGCGCGACGGCGCACATTCTCGACTTCGGCGAGCGCGCGCAGCAGCTTATCCTTCAAGCCGGCATTTTCCGCATATAAATTTTCGAGCTCGGTGAAGGGTTCCGGCTGCGCAATATCGGATTCCGCCGAGGGCTGCGACAGGGACGAAGGCTCCGCCACGCCCTGATTTTTCGTCGCGTCAGCCTTCTTGTCCGCATTCATTGGATCGCTCATGTTCTCACCATTGTTCTTGTAAAGGCCCCGATATCTGCGCGCCAATTGCCAAAATCAAGTCGGCGCGGCCAATGCCTTTTGGCCGCGCGCGCCCTGGCCGCCAAGCACATCCAAGAGCTGACGCTTGATTGCCGCGTGACGCTGCGGCGAGGCGATTTTCGCGCCGGTCAAATCGGTGACGTAGAAAGCGTCGACGGCGCGCTCGCCGAAGGTGACGATATGCGCCGAGGCGATATTGAGGTTGAGCCTGGAGATCGCGTTGGTCAGTTCGAAGAGAAGACCTTCGCGGTCAAGTCCCGAGACCTCGATCACCGTGTAGACATTGGAGAGGCTGTTATCGACGACGACCTCCGGCGCAACCGAGAAGGCGTCGGTCGGCGGATGGGATTTGGCGCGCGCCTTCAATTCTTCGGACACGACGACCTCGCCGCGCAGCGCCCTGGCGATGAGGTCGGCGATGCGCCGGGCGCGACGCATTTCGTCTTCGTCCTGGCCGAAGGCGCGCGAGAAGAAGATTGTGTCGAGCGCCAGTCCGTCCACAGTGGTGAAGATATGCGCGTCGACGATATTGGCGCCCCCCGCTGCGCAGCCGCCGGCGATGATCGACAGCACGCGCGGATTGTCAGGCGCGACGACGGTCAATTCGACCGCGCCCCGCGTCCTGTCGAGTTCGACCGCGGTCGCGAGCGGCGCCGACGCGCCGTTCATTTGGCGTAGCAGCTCGGCATGACGAAGCTTGCGCGCCACGTCGACCTTGAGCCAATAGGCCGGATAGTGGCGCTTGGCGTAAGAGTCGAACGCCTCGTCGCTCCATTCCGGGAGCGCGGCGCGCAATTCGTCCTTGGCCACCGCGACGCGGCTCTTGCGATCGACCGCCGAATGGCCGCCGCCGAGCACCACTTCGGTTTCCCAATAGAGCACGCGCAGCAGCTGCGCCTTCCAGGCGTCGAGCACGCCGGGACCGACGGCGTTGATGTCGCAGACGGTCAGAACGAACAGCATTTTCAACCGCTCGATCGTCTGAACGATGGCGGCGAAATTCTCGATCGTGACGCGGTCCGAGAGATCGCGGCTCTGCGCGAAACTCGACATTGTGAGATGATGTTCGACGAGCCAGGCTACCGACTCGGTCTCGCCGGGCGTGAATCCCAGCCGCGGACATAGCGTGCGCGCCACCTCCATGCCGGCGCGGGAGTGATCCTCCTTTCGGCCCTTGGCGATGTCGTGCAGGAAGAGGCCCAGATAAAGGACCTTGCGGTTGACGATCGTCGGCAGGATTTCGTCGACGAGTTGCTGATGCTCCGGCATGCGTCCGGCTTCGAGATCGGACAGTCCGCCGACCGCGCGCAGCAGATGCTCGTCGACGGTATAGTGATGATACATGTTGAACTGCATCATCGCGACGACCTTGCCGAATTCCGGGATGAAGCGCCCGAGCACGCCGGACTCGTTCATCCGCCGCAGCGTGATTTCGGTCATGTTGCGCGACAGCAGGATTTCGAGAAACAGCCGATTTGCCTCCTTGTTGGCGCGCAAATTGGCGTCGATCAGGCGCAGCGACTGCGTCACCGCGCGCAGGGCGTCGGGATGCAGCGGCAGGCCGTGATGATCGGCCATCCAGAAGAGGCGGATGATGTTGACCGGATCGCGCTTGAAGACGTCGGCGTCGACGATGCTGATGCGGTCGTGATCGACGATGAAATCGCCCTGCGGGGCGTGGCTGCGCCGGCGTCGGAATGGCTGCAGGAAGCGCTCGAAGATGGCGCGCGGCTTCGCCTGCTTCTCTTCAAGCGCCGCGCAGACGATCGCGGTGAGATCGCCGACTTCCTTGGCGACGAGAAAATAATGCTTCATGAAACGCTCGACCGGCGACAGTCCGCTACGGTCGTGATAGCCGAGGCGTTTGGCGATCGCCGGCTGCACGTCGAAAGACAGCCTCTCCTCGGCGCGCCCCGTCGCAAAATGCAGATGGCAGCGCACCCGCCAGAGAAACTCTTCGCAACGTTCGAACAGACTGAGTTCGGCGGCGGTAAACAGACCCGCGGCGACGAGCTCCTTCGCCTCGCGCACGCGATAGACATATTTGGCGATCCAGAACAGCGTATTGAGATCGCGCAACCCGCCCTTGCCTTCCTTGACGTTGGGTTCGACGAGATAGCGCGAGGCGCCGGCGCGCATCACGCGCGAATCGCGTTCGGCGAGCTTGGCGGAGACGAATTCGCGCGTATCCGACCGCGCGATCTCGCGGTCGAAGCTCTCGCGGAATTCGCTGAACAATTCGGCGCTGCCGAGAATGAAGCGCGCTTCGAGAAGCGTCGTTCGAATGGTCATGTCGGCGCGGGCCTGACGCATGCATTCGGCGACGGAACGCGTCGCATGGCCGACCTTCTGGCGCAGATCCCACAGAATATAGAGGATCGCCTCGATGACGCTTTCGCCCCAGGGCGTCTGCTTGTAGGGGACGAGAAACAGAAGATCGATGTCGGAGCCCGGCGCGAGCGTCCCGCGCCCATAGCCGCCGACCGCGACGATGGCGAGACGCTCGGCGAAGGTCGGATTGTCGACGACGTAAACATAGCGCACGACATAGTCGTAGATGGCGCCGATCAGCTCGTCTTCGAGCGCCGAGATCAATCTCGCGCAGGCCAGTCCCGAGCCGCGCGCCTCCAGCCGCGCTCGTGCGATCTCGCGTCCTTCCGCGAGAATGGAGCGAAACAATTCGACGATCGCCGTGCGCCGCGCATGGCCGCGCTCTCTCTTGCAGATAGCCGCGACCGCGGGCGCAAGCGCCTCGCGCAGGCCGCGGAACCGCTCATTGGGATCGAGGCCGGCGAAAAGGCTGATCGGCGCGACTTCGTTCATCGGGCGTGTTCCGGCGGCCGGCCCGACGCGCGCTGATCGCGCAGACGCCGCTCGATGGTGTCGAACAGCGGCGGCGCGAGATCCGGCCCGCCGACGCGTTTTAGCGCGCGCAGCCCGGTCGGCGAGGTCACGTTGATCTCGGTGAGCCAGCCGTCGATCACGTCGATGCCGACAAAGACCAGTCCGCGCCGCTTCAGCTCGGGCGAAAGCCGCGCGCAGATTTCCTTCTCTCGCGCGTCGAGTTCCGACGCCGCCGGCGCGCCGCCGCGCACCAGATTCGAACGGATGTCGTCATCGGCCGGAACCCGATTGATCGCGCCCATCGCCTCGCCGTCAATGAGAAGGATGCGCTTGTCCCCCTTCACGATCTCGGGCAGGAAGCGCTGCACGACCCACGGCTCGCGAAACGTCGTCGCGAACATGTCGAAGAGCGAACCGAAGTTCGGATCGCGCGGCGCGACCTTGAACACTGCGGCGCCGCCATGGCCGTAGAGCGGCTTCATGACGATGTCGCCATGCGTCGCGCGAAAGCGCTCGATCGCCGCGCGGTCGCGGGTGATCAGCGTCGGCGGCATCAGATCGGAAAATTCCATCACGAAGATTTTTTCAGGCGCGTTGCGGACATGCGCCGGGTCGTTGACGACAAGCGTTTTCGGCGCGAGCCGCTCCAGAAAATGCGTAGAGGTAATATAGGCGAGATCGAAGGGCGGGTCCTGGCGCAGCAGCACAACGTCCATGGCGTGAAGTTCGAGCTGGGCCGCCTCGCCCAGCGTGTAATAGCGGGACGGATCGTCGAAAACCTCGATGCGATGGGCGCGCGCCGTCAGCCGCTCGCCTTCCAGCGAAAGCGCGTCCGGCGTATAGAACCACAGGCGATGCCCTCTGCGCTTCGCCTCCAGCATCAAAGCGAAGGTCGAATCGCCTGCAAAATTAATGCGTTCCAACGGGTCCATCTGGACCGCAATCTCGAGCATCGATCCCCCTGCCGCGGCCGCCGCTGTCCGGCGCCCCCTCTAGGAACGGGCCGCCCCTTCGGGCGACACTTAGCAGGAGAATGGCGGCCCTGCGCAACCCTCGGCCGGCGCGGCGGCGCTCAGGCCCGAAGCGGGTCAGATTCCATAATCGAAAGAATCATAGGCGAGGCCGCGCAGAAGCTGGTCCATGTCGCGCGCCGGCTCCATGCAGGATTCGGTCCCGACCACCTTCGCCGGAACGCCTGCGACGATCGAATTCGGCGGGACCGATTTCAGCAACACGGAGCCCGCGGCGATGCGCGAACAGGCGCCGATTTCGATATTGCCGAGGATTTTGGCGCCGGCTCCGATCATCACGCCGCGCCTTACCTTGGGATGACGGTCGCCCGCGGCCTTGCCGGTGCCCCCTAACGTCACGCCATGCAGGATTGAAACGTCGTCTTCGACGACCGCCGTCTCGCCGACGACGAAGCCGGTGCCGTGATCGAGGAACAGGCCCTTCCCGAGGCGCGCCGCCGGATGAATGTCGGCCGCCAGCGCGTCCGAAGCGCGGCTCTGGACATAATAGGCGAAGTCATGCCGCCGCCCGCGCCACAGCGCATGGGAAAGGCGCGCCGACTGGATCGCATGGAATCCCTTGAAATAGAGCAGCGGATCGATCAGCCGCCCACAGGCGGGATCGCGTTCGACATAAGCGCCGAGATCGGCGCGGAACCCCGCCGCGATCGTTTCATCCTCGTCCACCGCCTGCTTGAAGGCGTCGGCGATCGTCTCGGCGTCGATCGCCGAGGCGCCGAGTCTCTCGGCGATGCGCCGGATCACCGCGTCTTCGAGCGAGGCGCGATTGAGGATCGCGCCGAGCATCAGCGGCGTCAGCGACGGATCGAGACGCAGCGCCTCCTCGGCCTCGCGGCGCATATGCGTCCACATCGCCTCGCTCTCCGCCGCAAGCGCGCTGAAGTCCCGGCTCGGGGCGTCGGCGTCCATTTCTAGAACTTCACTTGCGGCGGAGATTGCGCCGAGTCGGCCGCGGAGAATTCCGCCATCGGCTTGGTTCCGGCGAAGAAGGTCTTCGCCCAGAGCAGCGTCGGGAAAGTGCGCAGCGAGGTGTTGAACTCCCGCACCGCCTCAATGTAGTCGCGCCGCGCGACATTGATGCGGTTCTCAGTGCCTTCGAGCTGCGATTGCAGGGCAAGGAAGTTCTGGTTCGATTTCAGATCGGGATAGGCTTCGCTGACCGCGATCAGCCGGCCGAGCGCGCCGGTGAGCTGGTTCTGCGCCTCCTGGAACTGCTTCATCTTTTCAGGATCAGTCAGCGAACCGGCGTCGACCTTGACCGAGGTCGCCTTGGCGCGCGCCTCGACGACCGAGGTCAATACGTCCTTCTCCTGCCTGGCGTAGCCCTTCACCGTCTCGACGAGATTGGGAATGAGATCGGCGCGGCGCTGATATTGCGACTGCACGTCCGACCATTTCGCCTTGGCGTTTTCTTCGAGCGTCGGAATCGTATTGTAGCCGCAACCCGAAAGACCGATTGAAAGGAGAATCGCGGCGGCGACTGCACGCCAACGGGAAAAGTCGCTCATATATTTCTCCGTGAGAGCGGCGCTGTGCGCCAGGCGATCATCGCGATGAAATGTAAGGCGTCGCTCTGGGCAAGGAAAGGGCGCGGCGCGCCGCCAAACTTCATGTAGGATGGCCCTCGCAGGAAGGATGCGGGCAAAATGCGGATCGACGAGATCATCGGCAATTTCGAACTTCTCGATGAGTGGGAGGACCGCTACCGCTATCTGATCGAGCTTGGCCGCACGCTCGAGCCGCTGCCCAAAGACGCCTATACGGACGCCAATAAGGTGCGCGGCTGCGCCAGCCAGGTGTGGCTCGAATCGACGCCGACGCGCGATCCCGGCGGACAGACGATCCTCAACTTTCGCGGCGACAGCGACGCCCATATCGTGCGCGGCCTCGTCGCGCTGACGCTGGCGCTCTATTCGGGGCGGCCGGCGCAGGAGATCGTCGAAACCGACGCGGCGCCGCTGTTCAAGGAGCTCGGCCTCGCCGAACATCTGACCCCCCAGCGCGCCAATGGCCTCCGGTCCATGGTCGAGCGGATCAAGAGGGAAGCGCGGGAGGCGATGGCGGCGGCGCCACCCTCCCCTTGAGGGGGAGGGTCGGACTGCGAAGCAGTCCGGGGTGGGGTGAGCCCCCCAACCAACGCTATTGCCGCGTCGTCTTGCTTTTGCGCTTCGCGCCTTTGTCACCCCACCCCGAAGCGCTGCGCGCTTCGACCCTCCCCCTCAAAGGGAGGGTCGAACTCACGCTCTCGGCCGATAATCCTCGGCGCCCCAATGCAGCAGCGCTTCGGCGCGGTCGCGGCCGCGGGCTTCGACCGCGAGGCCGTAATGGCGCGCCAAGCGATCGAGCGCGATTCTCAGCACCACTTTGGCCGAGCGCGCCGGCCAGCCGCGCTCGCTTTCGACGATTTCCAGCCCCTTGAGATAGCCGCAGACGTCGGTCATGAGGCCCGCCATCTCCGGCCCCACGGCGTCGAAGGCGCGGGCAAGGCGCCGGCGCGCGTCGATCGCGAGTTCGGAGACGGCGCCAGCGTCGGAGCCGCGCCGCGCGGCGTTGATCGACGCCTCCCAATTCGCGGTCACGCGCTGCAATAGCTGGGCCTGCTCGATGTCGCGGCGGAAGCGCTCGCCGGCTTCGATCTGCGCGGCGTCGAGAAAGGATCGGCCCTCGCGGTCCTTTCGCCGCGCCAGCCAGGCGAGCGGGCTTTCCGCTTCGTTGACCAGCGCCGGACGCGCGCCCCTGTCGAGCTGGCGCAGCGCATAGCTTGCGTGCTGAGCGCGGAAAGGTTCGGCCTGTTCGATCTCGGGCGCGGACAGTCGCCGCAGATGCGCGCGGCCGGCGTCGGTCAGCGCCAGCCGGCGCGCGCCGCCGCCATCCTCCCAGCGGACGAGTCCGTCGGCGAGCGCCGAGTCGCCAATGGCGGCGGGAAGGCGGGCGCGCACGACAGTGACGCCTTTGCTCGCCGCAAGCACGACCAGCGTCGATTCTTCCAGCCCGCTCGGCGCGCCGCACGCGCCGGGCTCGGCGAGCGCCTGCAGCAGCCGCCGCATGGCGCGGCCGATGTCTTCTCCGGACGAACGTCTCGCGCTTTTCTTCATTGCGCGCTCCCCTGCGAAAGAAGCGCGCAGATCATGTTTCGCTGGGCGGCGAGCGCGGTTTCGAGCCGGGCGGCGCCGGCGTCGAAACGCGGATCGTCGCGCAAATCTTCGATTGTCGCGCATGCGTGACGGATCGTGGCGCGGTCGCGCGCAAAAACCCTGGCGCAGGCCGAAAGGCTGGCGCCGAGCGCGACATGGTGGAGATAGACCGCGAGCTGACGGGCGCGAGCGACCGCGGGGCGGGACCGGCGGGATGAAAAGAGTTCGGCGAATGGCGCGGCCTGAGCCGCGGCGGCTGCGGCGGCGCTGAGCCCCGGAATGGGCGCGGGACGAAGGAACATGGAAGGCTCCAGCTTGGGTGGAGCTTCACCCTATTACGGAATAAAATCCTATTCAAGCGGAATAAATTGCTTATCCTCATCCGTTTGAAGGAGCGCATTCTTAGAGTCATGGAGGATGAGCCTTGACGCACACGCCAATTTCACAGCCAGACGACCGCGCCGCCCGCTTCACGGCGGCGGCCGGCGCGGCGCTGAACGCCGCCCTCGCCGCGGGCGAAAGGACCTATGACCGCGCGAGCGCGCTGGCCCGTCTCCATCGCCTGTCGCCCGAGACGATCGCGAGCGAATCGCCGGACGCGGCGCGCGCGGCGCTCAAGGAAATCGAGCGCGCGATGCGCGCCGAACGGGCGCGGCGCGGCCATTGGAGCTACGATCTCAACCGGCATATCGCCCTGTTTGTCGCCCATCGCGCCGAGACCGCGCGGCTCCACCGCCTCATGAAGCGCGTCTAGCGCATTTTCCGCCGAAGTGGATGCCGGTTCGGCGTAGAAAATGCGTCAATTCAAGAAACTAGATCGTATTCATGAATCGAAGATTCGTGAATGCGATCTAGCGCCGCCGCGCTTCCGCCCGCCTGCGCAATGCTTTAAGCTTCGCGCTTTAACGAGAAGACCAAGGGCCGATGTATCTGGAGAAAATACTGGCGCTGTCAGCTGCGGCGCTCGTCGCGATTGGAGCCGGCGTCGGCTTAACGTGGCTGGCCCTCCACCCTGCTCCGCATTTGGCGGGCGCCGGCGCGGCGTCGATCGACAAGGGAAGCGCGCGCCAGCAGATCGAGACCCTGATCGCTTCAACGCCGGACTATGCCCGTTATTTCGCCCGGCTCCGCGAGACTTTCACCGCCGATTATGAAGCGGCGATCAATGATTTCGCCGCCCGCCTGGCCCAGACCAAGGAAGAGCAGAGCGTCGACTACTATCTTTCCGAGGCCGTGCGCCGCATCCGAAGCGCGCATGGCGCGCTGGCGGCGAAGGCCGAGCCCGAGCCGATGGCCCGGGTCTTTGAAAAGCAGCTCGACGTGCTGCAGGCGGTGGCGCGGGAAGACAAGCGCATGTGCGTCGCCTTCCTTTATGGCGCGACCAATCTCGACTTTCAGCGGTTCGCGTCCTCGCGCCGCCAGATCGTCTCGGACATGGCGCTGGCCGGGCTCGAGGCGATCGTCAGCGGACAGGCCAACAAGATCGAACGCGCCGCGCCGACCGAAGCGGACTTCCGAATCTTGGAGAACGCTCTCGCGGCGCGGGGCCTCGGCAAAGCCGAGATCGACGCGCTGCTCGACGGCAAAATGCCCAATCCGCCGCTTGAAGACGCGCGGATGTGCGGCGCCGGACAGACCTACTTCGAAGTGCTCAAGACCCTGCCGGAGCCGGCGCGGACCAAAGTCTACGGCCTCGCTCTGGAGCTGATGGCGCGGTCCTGACCGGCCTGCGCCGGCGGCGTCTGGGCCGCGGACGCAGGCGCGGCGGCGCCGCCCTTCTTGCCGGACTCCTCCTGCATCTGACGTAACTGGGCGACGGCGACCCGGATCAGCGCCTCGCGCGGCCGCGCCGGTCCGATCTCGACCGTAGCCATATTCGCCATCACCCTGGCGAGATTTTCGGTCGGCAGGCCATCGGCGGTGAACAGTCCCAGATCCTCGTCGGGGCCGGAGGCGACGCCCTGGGCGATGCTCGCGGCGTAAGCGGCGATCCGCGCGAATTCTCCGCCGCAGCTCGAAACGCCGATGCCTGGCGCTGGCCGAAGCGCTGGCGTCGGCGCCAGGTCGGCGACGATTGTCTGGGGCGCCGATCGGATCGTCTCGGCGGGCTTCTCGCGCCGCGAGGGAAGCTCGGAAACTCCAGCCATGATCATAGGCGCCGGCATCAGGTCGACCGGCGCGCCGAGAGGCGCCCGCGCCGTCTTCGGGTTGACCCCGCCGCGACCATGCGCCGCCAGCCAGCGGGCGCGCAGCGTGTTGCGAAGCCCGCGCGGCGCGAGCCCCATCGGCGCGATGCGCTGAGGCGGAATCCGCGCCATGCCCGCGCGCGACGCCGACATCCCTAGAACGGGCCGCGCGCCGAAGAGGAAACATTGCGCCGGCGCCCAGCGCTCGACAATCGCGCGCGCGCTGCGCCGCCCATAATCGACATAATAGCGGCGCAGCAGCAGCGCCGCGACGGCGGCGCCCTCCGCCGCCGAAGCGAATGCGACATGGCCGTCCGAATCGGCGGCGATTTCACCGTTCCACCCGGCGCTCTTGACGCACCAGTAATTGTTGAGCTTGACGCAGCGGGTCGGCGCGCCCTCCTCGGCGCCGACCGCGCGGCGGATGGCGGCGAGCGGCGCCATTTCCAACGCCAGCGCGCTCTCGACGCGCCAATTGTCCACCGCGCGCGCCTCCGGCAGGTAGGCGGGACTCGCTGCGGCCGCCAGCGCCGACGCCGGCGCTGCGAAGACGGCGGGCGCCGTTTGAGGCGCCGCAACGGCCAGCATCGTCAGGAGCGCTTCGATCAGCACGGCCGTCCGTCCAAGGGTTCCGACCAGGTCAGTCGGGGTCTTCGGTCGCCTCACCCCGCAGAATGCCTGGCGTCACGAAGCGCGTGAGGCAAGCCCCGCCTCTGCCGACTTCCGACCAATGATCGATGTCGAAATCGAGCACCGCCAGAGCCGCCGTAGGGAATTTAGCGCGCATCAGCGCCAGATCATCCGCCTCGCCCGAGCCGGCGAGCCAGGACGCAAGCTCCGCGAAGCCCGGATTATGGCCGACGGCGAGCAGCGTACCGACCTTGTCCGGCGTCTGCCGCAAAATCTCGACAAGGTGATCGACGGTCGCAAGATAGATCGTATTCTCGATCAGATGGGTGACATGGCCGCTAAAGCCGTCGAGCACTCGATCGAGCGTCTGCCTGGCCCGGCGGGCGTTGGAAGCGACGGCGAGGTCCGGCGCAATGTTCGAGTCGCGCAGGAACTCGCCCACTCTGCGGGCGTCTTCCATGCCTCGACGGACGAGCGGACGTTCGCGGTCGCCGCCGGCTGAATGCCGGTCGGCCTTGCCATGGCGCAGGAGCAGGAGTCGACGCATGCCGTCTCTCTATCACGCCGCCGCCGCGCCGCCACGCCCCGCTTCTTGCCAATTCACCACTGCGACGAAAGCACGCGCCTCTTTACCTTGGCGGCGCCTCATGCAACCTCCTTTGTCTCCACCTCGTCAGGGCTTTCCGATGCGCAGGATCCTCGTCGCCGGCGTCGCGATGTCGCTATCGCTCGCGAGTTTCGCTGGTCCTTCGCGGGGCGCCGGCGAGAACCCGCTGACGCTCGACAATATCGTCGTCACGCTCGGCGCGACGACCTATCGCATCCCGCATATGGAAATCGAGGGCGCAAGCCTGCCGTTGGCGGAGCTGGCCGCGCTGTTCCTGAGCGGCGACGCCAATGTCGCGGCGCGGCTCGCGCGTGTTTCAGCGCGGCGAATCGCCGTGCCGGCGATGTCGAGCGAAAGCCGCAATGAGTCGCGCGTCATACGCGCAGCCTATCGCAAGCTTTTGTTTGAGAATATCGTTTCCGGGCGCGCCGCGAGCGTGCGCGCCGACGGCGGCGAGGAAGCCATCGAATCCGCGAACGGCGCCGTTCAGCGCATCGCCTGGGGCGTCTCGGCGGCGAAAGGCGTCGATCTCGCCGGGATCGCGCGGCTCGGCGCGACGCGCAGCGAGGCCGATGCGCCGCTGACGCCCTTGGTTGACGAGGAAGTCGTCGACTCGACGCGTCTCGAAAATGCGGGCGGCGTTGTTGTCGTGACCACAGGACGCGTGAAGATCGCCGGCGTGCGCGGACGTGCGCTGCAGACGCCGGCGGAAAAACTCGTCGAGCGATTGGAGAAACTCGATGCGGCGAAACCAGAGGACGATCCCGCGCTGATGGGCGATCTCCTCGATGCGCTCCGATCCTTCGAGGCGGCATCGACCGACGTCGAGAATGTCGTCATGGCCGGCAAGGGCGAACCAGGTGGTAAGCCCTTTGCGTCGAAGATCGCGCGCTTTGGCATGCGCAACGTGGCGGGCGCCGGCGCTGGCGAAATATTCGCCGAAGATTTTTCGCTCAGAGCGTCCGACGGCGGCTATCTGTCGGTGAAACGATTTGCGCTGAACGAATTGCAGTTCGCCCCCGTGTGGCGGGGCGCCTATCCCAGATTCGCGCACATCGAGATGCGCGGCCTTGCCGCCGATCTACCCGATCCCAAGAGCGGCGACGCCTCGCGCATCAAATTCAGCGTCGAGAACGCGAGCGCGAGTTTTGAGAATTTTCTCGAAACGACGCCGACGAAATTCTCTGGCAGCATCGACAAATTCATTGTCGATCTCGCGGCGCGCGGCGAAACGCAGACGACGGCGCGTTTTCTGGCGCTGGGCTATCGCGAATTGGCGCTCTCCGGACTCGCCGCCGCCGAATGGCGCGAGAAGGCGGCCGAAGCGTCGTTAGAGCCGATCGCGATCGACGCCAAAGACATGGGCGCGGCGCGCCTTTCGGTGCGCTTCGGCAATGTGTCGAGCGCGGCGTTCTCGTCTTCGCCAGTGATCTCCCGCGCGGCGATGCTGGCGACCTCGGTCAAGTCGATCGACCTTACGCTTGAAGGCAATGGTCTCGTCGATAGCGTGCTGGCTTTGGAAGCGAAAGAGCAGAAGATTTCAGTCGACAAGGCGCGGAGCGATTACGCCAAGGCGGCGGCGACGGCGATCGCGACGCTCGGCGGCAATGGCGCAAACGCCAAGCGGGTCGCCGACGCCGTTTCAGCCTATATCGAGAAGCCGAAGCGGCTGCGTCTTCATCTCGTCGCGCCAAAAGGAATCAACGCACTCGACGCGCTTACGCGAAAGCCCGGCGAGATTTTGGAAAGCCTCGACGTCGAGGCGAGCGCCGACAGGTGATAATGCGCCAGAGCGCGCGCGAACTTCTTTAGCGCGTCACCGCCCCGAGAATCGCGGCGCGCGCTTCTCGAGGAAAGCGGCGCGGCCCTCCATATAGTCGTCGCTGTCGAAACAGGCGCTCGCCAGAGCTTCGCATTGTTCATGCGACGGCGCGCCCGGCAGTCGTCCGGCGGCGCGGATCGCCGCCTTGGCGGCGCGCAAGGTCAGCGGCGCGCCGGCGGCGATCGTTTCGGCGAGCGCATGCACGCCCCCTTCGAAACTCTCCGGCGCAAACAGCTGGCTGACGAAGCCGCGCTCATTGGCTTCGACGGCGGTGAGGCGGCGCGCGGCGTAGAAGAGATCGAACGCCAGTTGGATGCCGACCGCGCCGACGACATAGGCCATCGCCGCCGGCGGATAGCCGACCCCGAGCTTCGCCGCCGGAACCGCAAAAACCGCCCGCGCATCGGCGACTCGCAGATCGCAGGCCGCGGCGATGCCGAAGCCGCCGCCCATGCAGAATCCCGACACGGCCGCGATCGTCGGCTTGGAGAGATTCGAAATCGCGTCGAAAGCCTCGACATTGGCCTTCTCATAAACGCGCCCGCCGTCGCTGGTCGCGCGCAGGGTGGCGAATTCGCTGATGTCGGCGCCGGCGCAAAACGACATGCCCGGCGCGCCGCTGATGACGAGAATGCGCGCCGCTTCCTCCGCGTCGATGTCGCGCATCAGCGCCGGCAGCGCCCGCCACATTTCGAAGTCGAAGGCGTTGCGCTTCGAGGGATTGTCGATATAGAGCCGCGCGACGCCGAAATTCACCGTGACGCGCAGCTTGGGTGTAGGAGACAGAATCGCCATTGTTCCTCGCGAGCAAATCTTCGTATTTCGCCGGATCGATTGTTCAGCATCGCTAAATCTGCGCGATTAGACCGCACATGCCAACTACGCCAAGACCACGGACGCGCAAAGCGACCTGGCCACGCATGCGCCACGCGCCGGCGCCCGCCGCACAGCTGCGATGCGCGACCGAACGCCGAGGCGCGCCACGGCTTCCCGCAACCGCATGCCACAATATTCCGCACGCTTGATCGAGATCGCTTTTTTTCGCGGTTCAGACACCCGACAAAGTCGTTCTCATGAACGGCGTCAATGACGAAATCCAGCACGTCGGCGCATCGGCCCATGTCGAATATACGAAAAAACTCGTCGAGTATTTTTTCGACGTCGACGACGTTCAGATCATCGCCATTCCCCGCATCAACGAACGCGGCTTCAAAACGGGGAATAGCGTTTCCGGAGCCCCGTCCTGCTATAAGCCCGCCATGGACCTCCTCTCTCGAATGCTTCACCGCGACGGGCTGATGCTGATCATCGACAAGCCGGCCGGGATCGCGGTGCATCGCGGTCCGAAAGGCGGCCCGAGCCTTGAAGACGGCTTCGATCAGCTCCGCTTCGGCCTTCCGCGTCCGCCGGCGCTGGCGCACCGTTTGGACAAGGACACGTCCGGCTGTCTGGTGCTCGGACGTCACCGCAAAGCGCTGGAGCGGCTCGGCCGCCTGTTCAAATCGGGGCGCGTCGGCAAGACCTATTGGGCGGTGGTCGAGGGCGCGCCGGCAGGCGAGCAAGGCGAGATAGACCTTGCGCTCGGGCGGCTCGACGCGTCGCGCGGCTGGTGGATGCAGCCTGATCCGCTTGGTCTGCCGGCGCGCACGTCCTGGCAGGTGCGTGGCAGAAGCGCTGACGGCGCCCTGACCTTCATAGAATTCACGCCGCATACGGGCCGCACGCATCAGATCAGGGTGCATGCGCAGGCGATGGGCTGGCCGATTCTCGGCGATCCGATCTATGGCTCAGGTCGCCGCGATGGCGCGCCGCCCCTTCATCTTCATGCGCGCGCGGTTAGCGTGCCGATGCAGGACGGCAAGCCGCCCGTGGAGGCTCTCGCCGCGCCGCCGGCGCATATGACCGCGGCGCTCGCCGCCTGCGGCTGGCGGGACGAAGCGCCATCGTAACGGAGCGATTGCAAATCGCCGCCGAAACGCCCAACATAATGAGGCAATTGGGAGCGACATATGGCGGCCGCCGCCACGCCTTTTCATTTGGAATCCTCCTACCGGGGCCGCGGCGCTTTCGCGCTGGACCGCGCGCTTCTTTACGATCTCGCCGATCTTGCGCTCACCGCCGCGCGGCAGAGCGGCGCCGCCTACGCCGACCTCAGGATCGGCGAAACGCGGCGCGAATACGCCTTCGCCAAGGACGACCGGCTGGAGAGCTTCGACGAACGCGCCTCGCAGGGATTTGGCCTGCGCGTTCTGCTCGACGGCTGCTGGGGATTCTACGGCGCCCGCCGGCTCGATCCGCTCAGTCTGCGCGACGGACTCGAGCGGGCGCTGGAGAACGCCCGCGCCGTGAAGCCAATCCAATTGCAGCCGATCGAGCTCGAGCGCCTGCCCGCCCATGAGGCCGAATGGATCATGCCGATGGGCGTCGACCCTTTCGACGTGCCGGCCGACGAAAAAGCCGATCTGCTGCTGTCGATCATCGCCAGCGCGCGTGATCATGGCGCGGATTTCTGTTCGGCGTCGTTCTCGGCGGCCTGCGAAGAGCGCTTCTTCGCCAATAGCCTTGGCAGCCGGATTCATCAGACGCGCACGCGAGTCGCGCCAAATTTTCAAGCCGCCGCCGTCGACCGTGCGAAGGGCCGTTTCGCGACGCGCGACTGCCTGATGCCGGCGCGCGGGGCCGGCTGGGACTATGTCGTCGGCGCCGGCCTGATCGAGGAAGCCGCGCGGGCGGGCGAAGAGGCGCGCGCGAAACTTGACGCGAGGCCGGTGACGCCGGGCGATTACGACGTGGTGATCGACCCGACCAATCTGTGGCTCACGATCCATGAGACGGTCGGCCATTCCACCGAGCTCGATCGCGTGCTCGGCTGGGAGGCGAATTTCGCCGGAACGAGCTTCGTCAAACCCCATATGCTCAACGAATTGCGGTTCGGCTCGGAGCTGATGACGATCGTCGCCGACCGCGCCCAGCCCGGCGCGCTCGCCACGATCGGCTATGACGACGACGGGGCCGCCGCCGAGGCCGCCGAATTCCCGATCGTGGAACGCGGCGTCTTCAGGAATTTCCAGATGGCGCTGGGACAGGCGCATCTCATCGGCCTCTCGCATTCGAACGGCTGCGCCTATGCGGACAGCCCGACGACCTTTCCGATCCAGCGCATGCCGAATATTTCCTTGAAGCCGAACCCTCGGAAGTGTTCCTTCGACGATCTCATCAGCGACGTCGAGAATGGCATTTACGTCGTCGGCGCCGGCAGTTGGAGCATCGATCAGCAGCGCGACAATTTTCAGTTCGGCGGGCAGCTCTTTTATGAAATCAAGAAGGGTAAGCTCGGCGAGCTGTTGCGCGACGGCGCCTATCAGGGCCGCACGACGCAGTTTTGGAATTCGCTTTCCGGCCTGTGCGACGCGAGCGCCTATCATCTCGACGGCACTTTCACCTGCGGCAAGGCCGAGCCGATGCAGCTGGCGCCGGTCTCGCACGGCAGCCCGCCGGCGCTCTTTCGCAAGGTGCGCGTGCTGAACACGAGCGACGACGCATAAAGCATGTTTCTTTCTTCAGACGACGCAAGAGCGGTCGCCGACAAGGTTCTCGCGCGCTCCAAGGCCGACGCCTGCGTCGTCCATATCCAGGGCGGTCTGGACCAAAGTCTGCGCTTCGCGCGCAGCGGCGCGACGACGAATCTCGCGACCGCGGAAGCCAGTCTGCGGATTTCGTCTCATATCGGCGGGCGCATCGGCGCCTGCAGCATCTCGCGCCTTGACGACGATTCTGTCGCCGCCGCCGTCGCGCGTTCGGAAGAGATCGCCCGCATGCTGCCCGTCGATCCGGACTATGTCGCGCCGCTCGGTCCGCAAAATTACAGCTTTTCCAACCGCTATGACGAGGCGACGGCGCATTTGCGCCTCGACGCGCTCGCCGACGCGGCGGCGCGGGTCATGGAGGAAGGCGCGCGAATCGGCATCGACACATTCGGCTGCGCGACGACCGCCACGCGATTTGACGCCTTCGCGACGAGCGCGGGGCTCTTCGCCTATGAGCGGCGCAGCGAAATCGATCTCTCCGCCACGGCGCGCAACCACGCCGATTCCTGGTCTGGCTGGGCCGCCGCGCATCAGTTCTTCGCCGACCGTCTCGACGCCGACGAGATCGCGCGCGTCGCCTGCGCCAAGGGCGCGCATGATTCGACGCCCGTCGATCTCGATCCCGGCGCCTATACGGTGGTGCTCGAGCCGGAAGCTGCGGCGGAACTCGCCTTTTGGCTCGTCCGAGCGATGGAGGCGCGCGCCGCCGACGAGGGTAGAAGCTTCTTCGCGCGTCCCGGCGGCGGCGCGCTGATCGGCGAAAGGCTGTTCGACGAAAAGCTCACGATCCGCGTCGATCCCGCCGATCTCTTGGCGCCCGAAGCCGCGGTCAGCTTCGAAGGCCTGCCGTATCGCGCCCGCGCCTTCGTTGAAAATGGCGTTGTTTCGACGCTCTATCGGTCGCGCGCCTGGGCGCAAAGGACAGGAGCCGAGCCAATCCCTTTTGCGCGCAACTTCGTGATGGCTGGCGGCGACGCTTCGATAGACGATATGGTGCGCTCCGTGCGACGCGGCGTTCTGGTCACGCGGCTTTGGTACACCAATATCGTCGATCCCAAGAGCCTGTTGCTCACCGGCCTCACGCGCGACGGCAATTTCCTCATCGAGAACGGACGCATCGTCGCGCCGATGCGCAACATGCGCTTCAATCAGCGACTCGGCGAACTCTTCGCCAATATCAAGGCGCTCGGTCCGACGCGCCGGACCTGGCGCGCGGCGGGCGAAGGCGTCGCGCCGGCGGCGCCGGCGATGCTCGTCGAAGGCTTCAATTTCTCGTCGAAGTCGAGCGGGATTTAGCAAACGATCGGCGTCAGAGGTTGAACATGGAAACGAAGGTCGACGAAATCGCCGAGCGCATTTATCGCTTGTCGACATTCGCGCCGGAGATCGCCGCGCCTGCCGGCTTCACCTTCAATCAGTTCCTCATCGACGCGGATGAGCCGCTGCTGTTTCATTGCGGGCCGCGTTCGCTGTTTCCGCTGGTATCGAAGGCTTTGGGCGCGATCATGCCGGTCGAACGGCTGCGCTGGATTTCCTTCGGCCATGTCGAGGCCGATGAATGCGGCGCGATGAATCTGTGGCTCGCGGCGGCGCCGCAGGCGCAAGTGGTTCACGGCCAGATCGCCTGCATGGTGTCGCTGAACGATCTCGCCGACCGGCCGCCGCGCGCGCTCGCCGACGGCGAGAGCATCGACATCGGCGGCAGGCGCGTGCGCTACATCGATACGCCGCATGTGCCGCATGCGTGGGAATCAGGGCTGATCTTCGAAGAGACCACAAGCACGCTGTTTTGCGGCGATCTCCTTACGCAGATCGGTCAAGGGCCGGCGCTCGTCACGGACAGCGTGCTCGACGCCGCGATCGCGGCGGAGAACGCCTTTCAAGCCACCGCGCTGACGCCGGCCACCGGCCCGACGATTCGCCTGCTCGCGGCGCTCACGCCGCGCCGTCTCGCAATGATGCACGGCTCAAGTTATGAGGGGGACTGCGCAGCGCAGCTCTCACAGCTCGCGGATTTTTATGACGCAGCGCTTGCGGCGAAAAGCGCGCATCCGCCTCCCCCTTGAGGACGACGTGCGTAATCTCACCCTCCCCTTGAGGGCGAAGGGCGTGACCCACCCTCCCCTCGAGGGGGAGGGTCGCATTGCGAAGCAATGCGGGGTGGGGTGACAGCCCGGATCAATCCGCAGATCGCCGCGCGCCGAACCACGCGCGTAATGACGATGTTTCCGATGTTGCTCCACCCCACCCCGGCGCTGCGCGCCGACCCTCCCCCTCAAGGGGAGGATGGGTAAAGCGCCACATGGATCGTATCCAGCACGCCATCGATATTGTCGTAAACTTCGGCATTCCAGAAGCGCAGAACGCGGTAGCCTTCACTTTCAAGCCATGCCGTGCGGCGCGCGTCTTTCTCCGCCGCGCCTGGTTCCGTATGCGACGGTCCGTCAAGTTCAATCACAAGCCTCGCGCGCAGCGAGACGAAATCGACGACATAGGGGCCGATCGGCGCCTGTCGGCGGAAATGCGTCTTGACGAGCGGCACGCGGTCGAGCGCGCGCCACAGACGATCTTCGGCGCTCGTCGTATTGGCCCGAAGCCGCTTGGCGTTGGCGCGACGAAAGCCGCTAAGCTTGTCGTTCGTTCTCATCGAGCGTCATTCTTACGCTTCCTTGAGCAAAGTGCGTAACCTCACCCTCCCCTCGAGGGGGAGGGTCGCATTGCGAAGCAATGCGGGGTGGGGTGACCGCGCGGATGAATCCTTCGGAAGCGGCCCAAACTCAGCGCTTAACTACATAAATTTGCCACCTGGCTGCACCCCACCCCGGACTGCTTCGCAGTCCGACCCTCCCCCTCAAGGGGAGGGTGAATTCGTGCAAGTGGGATCGAACGCTATCGTCAAGAGAGTGCGGACGCATCGACGATAAGTCGAACCTGCGGTAAGACTTCTGCGCACAGCTGAAGGAAACATGCGCAGCTTCTTCGTCGCTCTCGTCGCCGGCCTCGCCGGCCTGTTCCTCGCCGCCGCGCCGGCGCAGGCCGACAAACTGCGCATCGCGCTGCAGAAGACCGGCACACTCGGCTGGGAGCTTGCCGTAATAAAGGACTTCGGCCTCGACAAGAAAGCAAAGCTCGACATTGAGGCGACCGAACTCGCCTCGACCGACGCCGGCAAGATCGCCATTCAGGGCGGCGCCGCCGATCTCATCATTTCGGATTGGCTGTGGGTCGCGCGCCAGCGCGCGCAAGGCCAGAAGCTGACCTTCTACCCGAGTTCGACGGCGATCGGCGCGGTGATGACTAAGAATCCCGCGATCAACAGCGTCAAGGACCTCGCCGGCAAGACGCTGGGCGTCGCCGGCGGGCCGCTCGACAAGAGCTGGCTGATGCTCAAGGCCTATGCGCTAAAGAACGGCGTCGATCTCGACAAGACCGCGACGGTGCTCTATGGCGCGCCGCCGCTGATCGCCGAAAAGGCGCTGCAAGGCGAGATTGACGCGGCGCTCGAATTCTGGAACTTCGCCGCCGATCTCGAAGCGCAAGGCTTTACCCGCGCCGTTGAGCTCACCGACGTCGAAAAGGCGCTCGGCGCCAAGGGCGAAGTCGTCGTCACCGGCTATGTCTTCGACGAAGGCTTCGCGGCGAAGAACAAGGACGCGCTGGCGCGGTTCTTCGCCGCGAGCCGCAAGGCCAAGGAGCTGATCGCGACTTCGGACAAGGCCTGGGGCGCCGTCATCGCCCAGCGCCTCGGCGGCAAGGACGCCAAGACGATCGACATCTACCGCAAGCGCTATGTCGCCGGCGCGCCGAAACGTCCGATCGCCGAAGAAGAAGCCGACGCCCGCGCACTCTATGGCGCGCTCGCCGCGCTTGGCGGCGAAAAGCTCGTCGGCCCCGGCAAAACGCTCGATCCCGGAACCTTCTACAAGGGCGCCGAGGGCAGGCCGCGTTGATCCGTCTGGTCTCGCTCGCGGCGCTGCTTCTTCTTTGGCAGGTCGGCGCGTCTCTGTCCGATCCGCATCGCCTTCCGGGACCCGCCGCCGTCTTCGAGAAAATCTACGAGGAAGCGCTCTCCGGCGCGCTGTTCTTCAATCTCTCGGTCACGCTCGCGCGCGTCGTCGCCGCCTTTGCGCTCGCCATGAGTTTCGGCGCGGCGATCGGCTATCTCATGGGCCGCAACAGACTTGCCGACCGCTTGCTCGATCCCTGGGTCGTCACGCTGCTTAATCTGCCGGCGCTGGTCGTCATCGTGCTCGCCTATGTCTGGGCGGGACTGACCGAAGTCGCGGCGATCGGCGCCGTCGCGCTCAACAAGCTGCCGAACGCCATCGTCGTGGTGCGGGAGGGCGCGCGCGCGCTCGATCCGCATCTTGAAGACATGGCGCAGGTCTTCCGCTTTTCGCCGGCCGCACGCGCGAAGCATCTCGTCCTGCCGCAGCTCGCGCCCTATCTTGCGGCGGCGACGCGCTCGGGCCTGTCGCTCGTATGGAAAATCGTGCTTGTCGTCGAACTGCTCGGGCGCTCGAATGGCGTCGGCTTCGAGATCAACATGGCCTTCCAGCTCTTCGACATGAAGCTTCTGCTTGCTTACGCGCTTCCCTTCGTCGCGCTGATGCTCGGCGTCGAAACTTTTCTGGTGCAGCCTCTTGAACGACACGTTTCGCGCTGGCGGCGCGGCGTCTCTCGACGTCTCGATCGCGTCTAAGGATTATCATGCCGCGAGCGGAAGGCCGCTGCGCGCGCTGGAAGATTTGCGGCTGACTCTGCCTGCCGGACAGGCCGGCGCGGTCGTTGGCCCTTCCGGCTGCGGCAAGACCACGCTGCTGCGGCTCATCGCCGGGCTCGACAAGGATTATGTCGGAACGATCACGCTGCCTGAACACGGCCGGCTCGGCATGGTCTTTCAGGAGCCGAGGCTGCTGCCCTGGCGCAGCGTCATCGACAATATAAGCATCGCCGCGCCGCTTGCGCGCGCGGAGGAGATCGCCGCGCTCCTCGACGAATTCGGGCTCGCCGAGCATGCGTCGCATTTCCCGCGCGAACTGTCGCTGGGCCTCGCCCGCCGCGTCGCGCTGGCGCGCGCGCTCGCCGTCAAGCCGGACCTGCTGCTGCTCGACGAGCCGCTGGTGTCGCTCGATGCGGCGCGCGCGAATGACCTGCGCGAGATGATCGCACGCCTCATTGACGAGCGGCGCATCACCACGCTGATCGTTACTCACGATCTGCGCGAGGCGATCGCGCTCGGCGACCGGATGTTTCTGCTGTCGGCGCGCCCCGCCCACGTCGTGACCACGATTGATGTGCCGGCGCCGCGCAGACTATTGGAGAGAGAGGCGGCGGAGAGGATCGAGGCGCAGGCTCGGGCCGTTTACCAGGGCAAGTCTTCCTACCACGGCAAGTCTTCGCCGCGATAGTCGAGATAGCGGCGCGTGTCGGCGAGCGTCAGCGACTCGACGGTTCGAATGATGCCCGCGACACTGTCGCGCACGTCGAGCGTCGCATCCGGCCCGCCCATTTCGGTGCGCACTTGGCCCGGACTGAGCGCGACGACGATGACGCCTTCCGGTTTCAAATCGTCGGCGAGACATTGCGCGATCTTGTTCAGCCCCGCCTTCGAGACGCGGTAGGCGACATTGACCGTCCCGCCGAGCGACATCGCGCCCAATCTGCTGGTCATCAACACGATACGGGGATGGGCGCTCCGCTTCACCAGCGGCAGGAAGGCCTGGACGACGCGCAACGGACCGAGCGTATTGATCGAGAATAGATCGAGCGCGCCGTCGAAATCCATGTCGGTCGAGGATTGGCGCTGCGGCCCATAGGCGCCGGCGTTGGCGATCAGCATGTCGATCGGATCGGAAACCCGCGCGGCGGCGGCGCTGATCGCCGCCGCGTCGCGAACATCGAATTGCAAGGGCGCCGCATGCGGCGCAGCCTCTTTGAGCGCAGCCAGGCCCGCCGCGCTGCGCACGCTCGCGGTCACCCGCTCGCCCCGCGCCGAAAGCTGGCGCGCAGTTTCAAGTCCGATGCCGCGGCTCGCGCCGACGATAAGCCAGTGAGACAATGCGTTCCCCGCGCGCCGCAGATTCTCCTGACATCTTACTTAGCGCGCGCCGCGGATTAAGTGCGCCAACCCCGGCCTGTTCGCCACCGTGCGAGCCTGGAGGCCCGCCAAAGCTCCTGCGACCGATTCAGTTATTTCATGGCGTCGCCTTAGCGCGAGCGCCCGCATCGAGCAGGCGCGCCTCGCGCGCGGCGACGCGGCCCGTTGCGGCCGCTATCGCCTGATTATCGCGATGTGCGTTCGAAGCCTACTACATCGCCGCCGGCGCAGGCGCCGAACCGATGTGCGCGACGCCGTCGCGAACGGCCGCCTGCACCTTCTCGAAGGCGCGCACCTCGATCTGGCGCACGCGCTCGCGTGAAACGCCGAATTCCTCGGACAGCGTTTCGAGCGTGACCGGGTCGTCGGAGAGGCGCCGCGCCTCGAAAATCCGGCGCTCGCGCGGGTTGAGCACGTCGAGCGCGCCGCGCAGCGCCTTGAGGCGATTATTGCTCTCTTCCTGGGCGACCAGCAGATGTTCCTGATCGACGCTATCGTCGACGAGCCAATCCTGCCATTCGCCTTCGCCTTCCTCGCGCAGCGGCGTATTCAGCGACGCGTCGCCGGCCATGCGGCGGTTCATGTCGATGACGTCCTGCTTGGACACGCCGAGGCGATGCGCGATCTTCTCGACGTTCTCAGGCCTGAGGTCGCCTTCCTCGAAGGCGGAGATGCGACTCTTCGCCTTGCGAAGATTGAAGAACAGCTTCTTCTGGCTCGCCGTGGTGCCCATTTTGACGAGCGACCATGAGCGCAGAATATATTCTTGAATCGAGGCGCGAATCCACCACATCGCGTAGGTCGCAAGGCGGAAGCCGCGTTCGGGCTCGAAGCGCTTGACCGCTTGCATCAGGCCGACATTGCCTTCCGAGACGATTTCGCCGATCGGCAGGCCATAGCCGCGATAGCCCATGGCGATCTTGGCCACGAGCCGCAGATGCGACGTGATCAGCTCTTGCGCGGCCTTGGGGTCCTCGTGCTCGCGCCAGCGCTTGGCGAGCATATATTCCTGCTGCGGCTCCAACATTGGGAACCGCCTGATTTCAGATAGATAGCGCGAGAGGCCGTCTTCCGAAACGATGGGCAAGGCATTCGCCATAAGTCCCTCCTGACGAACTCCCGGGTGTGGCAAGTCCGCAAAGCGCTGGTCACGAAACGTCGACCGCGACAGGAGGTCATTATAGGGCGCCGCCTGGGGGCTCGAAAATGACGATTGCGTGAAGGGACGCTAAAGCGCGGATTAAGTTTCCGCAATGTGAATGAGGCGGCTGGCGAGCGCTTGCGATGGCGCCTCTGCTTGCTTTCCGAGTTAACCCGTCTTATTCACCGAGGGCCTGATTTTGGGCTGGCGAGTGTGGTGTAAGATACTGATTTAGTGTATGGATTGGTTGCTGACGCCGATCCGTTCACGCCATCGCATCGAAGCCACACCCGCCATGC
>Ga0194120_10003658_pt1 | contig 24812 bp, 25 predicted proteins | sample TA2MahCa65mmetaG_FD_148642 | JGI IMG/M metagenome (GOLD analysis project Ga0194120, IMG submission 148642) | Freshwater microbial communities from Lake Tanganyika, Tanzania - TA2015019 Mahale Deep Cast 65m | ecosystem: Environmental > Aquatic > Freshwater > Lake | place: Tanzania: Lake... | reverse complement strand
TCGACCGCTTCGGCAATGCCGAGCAGCGCCGGCGCCTGTTGCCGAAATTATCCTCGATGGCCCATTTCGCCAGCTATTGCCTGACCGAGCCGGGTGCCGGCTCGGACGCCGCGTCCTTGCGCACCCGCGCCCGGCGCGAGGGCGATCATTACGTCGTCGACGGCAGCAAGGCTTTCATTTCCGGCGGCGGCGTCAGCGATGTCTATGTCGTCATGGTCCGCACCGGCGAGGAGGGACCGCGCGGGATTTCGACCCTGGCGGTCGAGAAGGGCACGCCCGGCCTCGACTTCGGCAAGCAGGAGCGCAAGCTGGGCTGGAACAGCCAGCCGACGGCAACGGTGACTTTCGACGCTTGCCGCGTCCCGGTCGCCAACCGCCTGGGCGCCGAGGGCGAGGGCTTCAAGATCGCGATGATGGGCCTCGACGGCGGGCGCATCAATATCGGCGCCTGTTCGCTGGGCGCGGCGCGGGCCTGTCTCGACCTGGCCCGCGATTACGCCCTCCAACGCACGCAGTTCGGCCGGGCCATCGCCGATTTCCAGGCCACCCAATTCAAGCTGGCCGACATGGCGACCGAACTCGAGGCGGCGCGGCTGATGATCCGCCAGGCCGCGGCCAAGCTGGACGCGGCCGATCCCGAGGCGACGCTGCATTGCGCCATGGCCAAGCGCTTCGCCACCGATGCCGGATTCCGGATCTGCAACGAGGCGCTGCAGATTCATGGCGGCTACGGCTATCTCAAGGACTTTCCGCTCGAACGCTTTTTGCGCGATACCCGCGTGCATCAGATCCTCGAAGGCACCAACGAGATCATGCGCGTCATCGTCGCCAAGCGGCTGTTGTCCGGGAACATGCCGCGGTGAGCGCGGCCGAAGCCGAAATCCTGTTCGCGGTCGAGAACGGGGTCGGGCGCGTCGTCCTCAACCGGCCCAAGGCGCTGAACGCGCTGACCCGCGACATGGCCTTGGCGCTGGATGCGCGGCTGGCGGAATGGGTTCGCGATCCGGCCGTGGCCTGCGTCTGGATCGAGGGCGCGGGCGACCGCGCGCTGGGCGCGGGCGGCGACATCCGCCGGCTTTACGATACCGGCCGCGCCGGCGATCCCTATGCCCGCGGATTCTTCCGCGACGAATACCGCATGAACCGCCGCATCTACCGCTACCCCAAGCCCTATGTCGCGATCTACAGCGGCATCGTCATGGGCGGCGGGGTGGGGGTGTCGGTGCATGGCAGCCACCGCATCGCCATCGAGCGCACCGTCTTCGCCATGCCCGAGACCGGCATCGGCCTGTTTCCCGATGTCGGCGGCGGTTATTTCCTGCCGCGCCTGCCGGGCGAGATCGGGCTGTTCCTGGCGCTGACCGGCACGCGGCTGAAGGCGGCGGATTGCCTTTATGCGCGTGTCGCCGACGCCTTCGTGCCCGAGGCGAAGTTGGGCGAGTTGAGGCAGGCTCTCGGCACGGCGCGGAACCGCCAAGACGCCGGCGCGATCGTCGCGCGTTTCGCCCAGGACCCCGGGCGCTCGACGCTGGAGCCGCATCGCGCCACGATCGACCGCTGCTTTTCGACCGCCAGCGTCCAGGCCGTCCTGGCCGCGTTCGAGGCCGAGGGCAGCGATTTCGCCCGCGCCCAGGCCGCGACCATCCGCACCAAATCGCCGACCAGCCTCGAACTGGCCTTTCGCCAGATCCGCGCCGGCCGCGCGCTCGACTTCGAAGAGGTCATGCGAATGGAATACCGCATCGCCTGCGGCTGCCTGGCCGGACACGATTTCTACGAGGGCGTGCGCGCGGTGGTGATCGACAAGGATCAGGCGCCGCGCTGGCGGCCGGCTAGTCTGAGCGATATCGCGGCGGCCGATATCGACCGCCATTTCGCGCCGCCGCCCGACGGCGACCTCACCTTCGACTGACGGAGACTCCCCCATGACCAAGATCGCATTCCTCGGACTGGGCAATATGGGCGGGCCGATGGCCCGCAACCTGATCAAGGCCGGGCATCAGGTGACCGGCTACGATCCGGTGCCGGCGGCCATCGAGACCGCGGCCAAGGCCGGCGCGCGCAAGGCCGGCTCGATCGCCGAGGCGGTATCCGGCGCCGAGGCGGTGGTCACCATGCTGCCGGCTGGCGCCCAGGTGCGCGAAGCCTATGCCGCCATCGTCGCCGCCACGCCCAAGGGCACGCTGCTAATCGATTCCTCGACCATCGACGTCGCCTCGGCCCGCGCGGTCGAGAAGCTGGCCGCCGACAAGGGCCATGACATGGTCGATGCGCCGGTTTCGGGCGGCGTCGGCGGCGCCGAGGCGGCGACGCTGACCTTCATGGTCGGCGGCTCGGCCCGCGCCTTCGAGCGCGCCAAGCCGCTGCTGGAAAAGATGGGCAAGACCATCGTTCATGCCGGCGCGCCCGGCAACGGCCAGGCCGCCAAGATCTGCAACAACATGATCCTGGGCGTGGCCATGATCGGCACCTGCGAGGCCTTCGCCCTGGCCGAGAAGCTGGGCCTGCCGGCGCAGACCCTGTTCGACATCTCGTCCAAGTCCTCGGGTCAAAGTTGGTCGATGACCAGCTATTGCCCGGTACCGGGGCCGGTGCCGACCTCGCCCGCCAATCGCGACTACAAGCCGGGCTTCACCGCGGCGATGATGCTCAAGGACCTCAAGCTGGCGCAGGAAGCGGCGCAGGCCGCGGGCGCGGCGACGCCCTTGGGCGCGTCGGCGGCCCAGCTTTACGGCCTCTTTTGCAATGCCGGCCAGGCCGGGGCGGATTTCTCGGGCATCATCCGCATGCTGCGGTCCTAGGGCTGACGAACGCGGCTTCGTGGACGCCATCGTCCTGGTCCAGGCCGGGCTGGCCGGCGCGCTGGTGGCGCTGACGCCCGGTCCGGCGGTGCTGTCTTTCCTCGCGATCGGTACGGCGCGCGGGCGCATGGCCGGGGCGCGGTTCCTGATCGGGCATCTGGCGGGCGATCTGTGGTGGGGGCTGCTGGCGCTGGTGACCCTGGCCTGGGCGGCGCTGCTCGATCCATGGGTGCTGCGCGGCCTGGCGGTGTTCTGCGGCGGCTATCTTGGCTGGCTCGGTTTGCGCGCGGTCTTGGCGCGCGATGCGGCCGAGGCCCATGCCGCGTTGGACACCGCGCGGCCCTTCGTCCGAGGAATCGTGTTCGGCCTGACCAATCCCAAGAGCTACCCGGTGACGCTGGCGATGTTCGCGGCTCTGATCGGCCATGTGCTGGGCGATCTCACGCCCGGGCAGGGGGCGCGCATCCTGGCGGCGATGATGGGCGGATTCGCCGTGGCGGACGTGGCGATGGTGTGGCTGGTGGGAACGCCGCCGCTCAGGGCGCTTTACGATCGCCGGCGCCTTTGGGTCGTGCGCGCGACGGGGTTGCTGTTCCTGCTGTTCGCCGTCGACGCTCTGCGGCTGGCGTGGGAGCGCTGAGCCGCCGCGGCGGCACCACGGCGGTGGCCTCGATCTCGACCTTGGCGCCTTCTTCCAGCAGCGCCGCCACCTGCACCAGGGTCATGGCCGGGAAATGGCGGCCGATGAGGTCGCGATACGCCGCGCCGATCTCGCGCCGCTTGGCGGCGTAGTCGTCCTTGTCGACCACGTACCAGGTCATGCGGCAGATGTGTTCGGGCTTGGCGCCGCCTTCGGCCAGCACGGCGACGATGTTGGCCAAGGCTTGGCGCGCCTGGGCGGCCAGGTCGTCGGAGACGATCCGCGACTGCGCGTCCCAGCCGACCTGACCGGCGACGAACACCAGCCGGCCCTCGGCGGATACGCCGTTGGCGTAGCCGATCGCAGGCGCCCAGCCCTTGGGATGCAGCAGCTTGGCCATGGCCAATTCTTAAGACTCGATTCGCCGGCCGGCAAGGGCGCGCGGCAGCCATGCCGAAAACGCGCTTGCGTGGCGTTCGCAAGCCGCCACAATGCGCCCGCCCCGTGACCGATCTCGCCCAGCCCCAGCTTGCGCTCCGCATCCTGCTGACCATCGTCGTCGGGTCCGCCGGCGGCGCCGTGTTCGCGTGGCTGAAATTGCCGCTGCCGTGGATGCTGGGTTCGCTGTGCGCGGTGACGCTGGCGGCGCTGATGGGCGCGCCGATGCGCTTCACCCAGCGCGGCCGCAGCGTCATGGCGGTGGTGCTGGGGGTGCTGCTGGGCTCGACCTTCACGCCCGATCTGTTCGCGCGGCTGGGTTCGCTGCTGTCGATGCTGGGGGTGCTGGCGATCTACGTCTTCGCCTCGATGGCGCTGGGCATGGGCTATTTCCTCTGGATCGCCAAGCAGGACCGGGTGACGGCCTATTTCTGCTCGGCGCCGGGCGGCTTCGCCGAAATGATCCTGGTCGGCGAGGCGATGGGCGCCGAGCCGCGGCAATTGTCGCTGGCGCATGCGGTGCGGGTGCTGATGACGGTACTGGCGGTGCCGCTGTGGTTCCGCTATGGCGCCGACATTCCCTCCAGCGACATGGTGCGGCCGATGGTGCTGGCGATCCCGTGGCAGGACGGCGGCATCCTGGTTGCCTGCGGCGTGGCGGGCTGGTTCGTGGCTTCGCGCATCAAGCTCGGCGCGGCGCCGATGCTGGGGCCGATGGCGTTCAGTGCGGCAGCGCACATCTCGGGCCTGACCGAGTTCGCGCCGCCCTTCTGGCTGGTGGCGGCGGCGCAGGTGGCGCTGGGCGCGGCGGCGGGAGCGCGTTTCGCGGGCTTGGCGCTGGCGGTGGTCGGGCGAGCGCTGGCGATCGCGCTGGGCTGGTCGGTGCTGCTGCTGGGCCTGCTGGCGGCGCTGGCCAAGGCGGCCGAGCATCTGGCCGGGTTCGACTATGCGGTGGTGATGCTGGCGATGGCGCCGGCCGGCATGGCCGAGATGGGGCTGGTGGCGCTGGCGCTGGGCATCGACACCGCCTTCGTCTCGACCGTGCAGGTGATCCGCCTGACCAGCGTGGTGGTGCTGACGCCGAGCTTGTTCCGGCTCTTGGGCTGGAAGCGCGAGGCGCCGTCGTGAGCAAGCGTCGGCTGACGGTGGAATGGGACGATCCCAAGACGGGCGCGGTGCGCGCGGCCGGGCTGTCGGGGATCGACTATGTGCGCGCCATGATAAGCGGCGAGGTCCCCGATCCGCCGATGGCGCGGCTGTTGGGCTATCGCATCGTCGAGGCCGAACCCGGCCGCGCCGTGCTGACCGCCACGCCCGGCGAACAGCACTGCAATCCCTTCGGCACGGTGCATGGGGGGTATACGTCGACGTTGCTCGACACCGCGCTCGGCCTGGCGATACAGACCGGCCTGCCCAAGGGCCGCACCAGCACAACGGTCGAATTGGCGGTCAAGCTGGTGCGGGCGATCACGCCGGCCACGGGCCCGTTGCGGGTCGAGGCGCGGTTGGTGCATGTCGGTTCGCGCATCGGCACCGCCGAGGCGCGGGTGGTCGATGCCGCCGGCAAGCTCTACGCCCATGGCAGCACCACCTGCCTGGTGCTGGAGGCGGAGACCGGGAAGGGGAAAGGGAAGCGAGCATGAGCGCGAGCCAAAAGGCGATCGTCGTCGTGCTGTGCGGTACGCTGATCGCCTGCATCACTTTCGGGGTGCGCACCTCCTTCGGCCTGTTCCTCGGGCCGATGTCGAGCGAACTCGGCTGGGGCCGCGAGGTGTTCGCATTCGCCATCGCCGTGCAGAACCTGCTGTGGGGCGCGGCCCAGCCCTTCACCGGCGCGCTGGCCGACAAGTACGGCACGCGGCCGGTGGTGCTGGCCTGCGCCGCGCTGTTCGCGGCCGGGGTCTGGCTGATGGCGCACGCCGACACGCCCGGAACCATGCTGCTGACCAACGGCGTCATGGTCGGGCTGGCGCTGTCGGGCACCAGTTTCGCGGTGGTGTTCGGCGCCATCGGCCGCATGGTCGTGCCCGAGAAGCGCAGCCTCTATCTCGGCATCGCCTCGGCCGGCGCATCCTCGGGCCAGATCGTGCTGGTGCCGCTCGGCCAGACGCTGTTGAGCGATTTCGGCTGGTCGGCGGCCTTGTCGCTGCTCGGCATCGGCAGCGCGGTGGCGCTGGGCCTGGCGCTGGCGCTGCCGGGGCGCGACATCAAGACCGCCCAGCCCGAGGGCAAGCAGAGCCTGTCCGAGGCGCTGGTCGAGGCCAAGGCCCATGGCGGCTATCGCCTGCTGGTGGCGGGGTTCTTCGTCTGCGGCTTCCATGTCGCCTTCGTCGGCACGCATCTGCCGGCTTACCTGGTCGATCGCGGCATCGCCCCCGAGATGGGCGCGACCGCGCTGGCGCTGATCGGGGCGATGAACGTGCTGGGCAGCTTTTTCGCCGGCCATTTCGGCGGGCGCTATTCCAAGAAATACTTGCTGGCCGGGCTCTATCTGCTGCGCGGCGCGGCCTTCACCCTGTTCCTGGTGCTGCCGATCTCGAACTTGACCGTGATCCTGTTCGCGGTCGCCATGGGCTTCGCCTGGCTTTCGACCGTGCCGCTGACTTCGGGGCTGGTGGCGCAGATCTTCGGCCCGCGCTACATGGCGACGCTGTTCGGCATCGTTTTCTTCAGCCACCAGCTCGGCAGTTTCGTCGGCGTCTGGCTGGGCGGGCTGCTTTACGACCGCTTCGGCAGCTACGATGCGGTGTGGTGGGCGGCGGTCGGACTGGCGGTGCTGGCGGCGCTGCTGCACTGGCCGATCGACGAGCGCGCCGTGACCCGCCCGGCCACGGCCTGACAAGCCCGCGCCCCGCGGCTAGAGTCGCCTCATGGCCAAATACGATTTCGATCTGTTCGTGATCGGCGCCGGCTCGGGCGGTGTCGCCGCCTCGCGTCGCGCCGCCGCCCATGGCGCCAAGGTGGCGATCGCCGAGTCGAGCCGGGTCGGCGGCACTTGCGTCATCCGCGGCTGCGTGCCGAAGAAGCTCTTGGTCTACGGCGCCGAAGTGCGCGAGATGCTGGAGGACGCCAAGGGCTATGGCTGGAGCATCGGCCCGGCGGCGCATGACTGGCCGGCGCTGATCGCCGCCAAGGACAAGGAGATCGCCCGGCTCAACGGGGTCTATCTGCGCATGCTGGCCAATTCGGGGGTGCGGCTTTATGAGACCCGCGCCCGGATCGTGGATGCGCATACCGTGGCGTTGGAGGGGCAGGGACAGGTCAGCGCCGAGCGCATCCTGGTGGCGACCGGGGCGCGGCCCTTCCGGCCGGCGATCCCGGGGGCCGATCTCGGCATCGTTTCCGACGATGCCTTCGACCTCGAGGCCCTGCCGCGCCGCGTGCTGATGGTCGGCGGCGGCTATATCGCGGTCGAGTTCGCCGGCATTTTCCACGGCCTCGGTGCCGCCGTGCAGCTGCACTATCGCGGCGAGCAGATCCTGCGCGGCTTCGATCGCGATCTGCGCGACGGGCTGGCGGACGAGCTGCGCAAGTCCGGCATCGCCTTGCGGCTCAACAGCGACCTGACGCGGCTGGAACGCGCGGGGTCCGCCATCCGCGCCCATCTCGTCGACGGCAGCGCGGTCGAGACCGACCTCGTCATGTTCGCCACCGGCCGCAAGCCCAACACCGCCGGCCTCGGCCTCGAGGCCGCGGGCGTGGCGCTGGGCCCCGAGGGCGCGGTCGCGGTCGACGCCGACTCCCGCACCGCCCAGGCCTCGATCTACGCCATCGGCGACGTCACCAACCGCTTGGCGCTGACCCCGGTGGCGATCAACGAAGGCCGCGCCTTCGCCGACACGGTCTACGGCAAGACCAAGCGCACGCTCGACTACGCCAATATCCCCAGCGCGGTGTTCTCGCATCCGCCCATCGGCACCGTCGGCCTGAGCGAGGAGCGCGCTCGCGCCCGCTTCCCGGCGATCGACATCTACAAGGCGCGCTTCACGCCGATGAAGCACACGCTCTCGGGCCGCGACACCAAGACGCTGATGAAGCTAGTGGTCGACGCCAGGACCGATCGCGTGCTGGGGGCGCATATGCTGGGGGCGGACGCGCCCGAGATCGTCCAAGGCGTGGCCATCGCCCTGGTCTGCGGCGCGACCAAGGCCCAGTTCGACGCCACCGTCGCCATTCATCCCTCGGCGGCGGAGGAGTTCGTCACCATGCGCGAGAAATGGCAGCCGCCGAAACCCGCCGCAGCCGATTGATATTCCACGTCTTTTTCGCTGTGGCTTGGGCGCAACGCCGGGCGGAATAGCAGAGCCCCAGGGAATGGGTGGGACCTCACGCGCGTTTGATGGATGAGCATTCGGCATGACTCCGGTGACCATCCGACCAGGGGGCGATCATGCGGCTTGTGACCTCGGCTTTCCTTGCCACCTTCGTCGCGGCCATGCCGCTGACGACCGACCTCAACCTCAAGACGGCCGACCGACCGCAGGATGCGGTCGAACGCGCGCTGCAAATGCAGCGCGACCAGGCCGGCCAAAGCGGCCATCTGCGCGACGAGCGCAGCCTGCGCCGGGCGCTGGAAGACCGGCGCTATCGGCTGCGGCCCGCGGCCATCGAGCGCGACCTGCTGCTTCCGGTCGAGGCCGAGACCGAGCGCGACGCCGCCGACGACCGCGCCGAGACAGCCGAGAAAGGCTGATACCAAGCGGCGATGAGCGCGACTCATCGCAGCTTGGAACGGCCATTGAGGCCGCGCGCCTTTCGGCGCGTGAGCCAAGGGCAAGATCGTTTGGTCTTGAACCGGCGGTTCAAGACCAAACGTGAGTCTTGCCCTCGTAGCGTCCTCTGGACCGCGATCCCTGGTTTGCATGGAACGGCGTCTTCAACTCCATGCAAACCGATCGCGGTCTGGCGCGGATGCGCCCGCCCGGCGGGAGTGCGATCGACCTGAATGGATCGCGAGCGATCCTTTCAGGTCGTGAATCGCACTCCAGAGCAGGATACGAGGGCGCGTTGACCGGTCACGGTCAACGCAGATTGGTCTAACCCCCGGCGCCGGCTAGCGTTTTTCCGGCTTTGGCGCTATATCGACCCTCCCCCGATTGGTCGCGAAAGGATGGGGCGATGGCCCAGGCCTGGGCGAAAGACAGTTGGCGCGCGCGCAAGGCGGCGCAGTCTCCGGCCTATCCCGACGCCGCCAAGCTGGCGGCGATCGAGACGCGGCTGCAAAGCTTTCCGCCGCTGGTGTTCGCGGGCGAGGCGCGCAATCTCAAGGCGCGCCTTGCGGCCGCGGCCGAAGGCCGTGCTTTCCTGCTGCAGGGGGGCGACTGCGCGGAAAGCTTCGCCGAATTCCACCCCGACAACATCCGCGACACCTTCCGCGTGCTGCTGCAGATGGCGGTGGTGCTGACCTTCGCCGCCAAGCTGCCGGTGGTCAAGGTCGGTCGCATGGCCGGCCAGTTCGCCAAGCCGCGTTCGTCGGACACCGAGATCCAGGACGGGGTCGAGCTGCCGGCCTATCGCGGCGACAACATCAACGGCATCGCCTTCGAGGCCGCGGCGCGCACGCCCGATCCCAACCGGCTGCTGGAAGCCTACAGCCAGTCGGCGGCGACGCTGAACCTGTTGCGTGCCTTCGCCCAGGGCGGCTATGCCGATCTGCACCGGGTGCATCGCTGGATGCTGGGCTTCGTTTCGCGCACCCAGGCCGGCGAGCGCTATCGCGACGTCGCCGACCGCATCGCCGAGGCGCTGGACTTCATGGCCGCCTGCGGCGTGACCTCGGAAACCGTGCCCGAGATGCGGCAGACCGATTTCTACACCTCGCACGAGGCGCTGCACCTCGGCTACGAGCAGGCGCTGACGCGGGTCGATTCCACCTCGGGCGACTGGTACGACTGCTCGGCGCACATGCTGTGGATCGGCGATCGCACCCGCCAGCCCGACGGCGCCCATGTCGAGTTCCTGCGCGGCGTTTCCAATCCGATCGGCCTCAAGGCCGGGCCGTCGCTGGATGCGCCGGGCCTGTTGCGGCTGATCGACGCGCTCAATCCCAAGAACGAGCCCGGGCGCCTGACCCTGATCTGCCGCATGGGGGTCGACAAGGTGCAGGACAAGCTGCCGGCGCTGGTGCGGGCGGTGGCGCGCGAGGGCCGCAGCGTGGTGTGGTCCTGCGATCCGATGCACGGCAACACCGTCAAGACCGCCAGCGGCTACAAGACCCGCGGCTTCGACCGCATCCTGGGCGAGGTGCGGCGGTTCTTCGCCGTGCACCAGGCCGAGGGCACCCATGCCGGCGGCATCCATGTCGAGATGACCGGCCAGGACGTGACCGAGTGCATCGGCGGCGCCCAGGCGATCGACGAAAGCCAGCTGGCCGACCGTTACCACACCCATTGCGATCCGCGGTTGAACGCCAGCCAGTCGATCGAGCTGGCTTTCCTGATCGCCGAGATGCTCAAGCAGCAGCGGCACCGCGCCGCCGCCCGCCTGGCCGCGGCGTCGTGAACGATAGCGGCCGCAAGGGCAAGCCCGAGCCGGCCGGCGATCCCGCGCTGGAAGCCAAGATCGCGGCCGAGACCGACCACTACTTCAAGCGCACCAAGCAGATCGTCCAGCGCCACGGCGACATGCGGGTGACCTATGCCCTGTTCATGCGCCGGCCGGTGATCTTCACGCCGCGGCTGATGGTGGAATGGCTCGAGCGCGTGGCCGCCGCCCGCGGCGCGCAGATCCGGATCGAGCCCTGCTTCGCCGAGGGCGCCTGGGTCGGCGCCGGCGAGCCGCTCTTGTACCTCACCGGCTCGATGGCGCAGTTGGTCGATCTCGAGACCGTCTACCTGCAAAAGCTCGGCCCGCCTTGCGTCGCCGCCTTCAATGCCTATGCGATGTGCTGCGATCTGCCCAAGACCGCGTTCCTGGCGATGGATGCGCGGCATTGCGCCGGCGCCGAGATGGCCGAGATGATGGCCTATGCCGCCTCGGTCGGCTCGCAGGCCGCCAAGCGCGATGTCGGCGCCATCGGCTTCATCGGCAATGCCAGCGACGCCACCGCGCATTATTTCGGCAAGCCGGGCGGGCTCGGCACCATGCCGCATGCGCTGATCGGCTATGCCGGCTCGACCCGGCGTGCGGCCGAGCTGTTCCGCGCCACCTTCCCGGGCGAGCCGATGACGGTGCTGGTCGACTATTACGGCCGCGAGATCTCGGACTCGCTCGAGGTCTGCCGCGCCTTTCCCGAGATGGCGGCGGCGGGGCAGTTGTCGGTCCGGCTGGACACCCATGGCGGGCGCTTCGTCGAGGGACTGGACCCGGCCAAATCCTACGAGGTGCTGGACCGCCGCGCCCCCAACGCCGTGCGCCAATACCGCAGCGAAAGCGAGCTGCGCTGGCTGGTCGGCACCGGGGTCTCGGCGGCGGCGATCTGGCACGCGCGCGAACAGTTGGACGCCGCCGGCTTCGCCAAGGTCAAGATCGTCGCTTCCTCGGGCTTCAACCCCGCCAAGTGCAAGGTGATGGCCTCGGTCGCGGCGCCGATCGACCTCGTCGGCAGCGGCTCGTATCTGCCGGAAAACTGGAGCGAAACCTACGCCACCGCCGACATCGTCGCCTATGACGGCCGCCCCAGCGTCAAACTCGGCCGCGAATTCCTGCTGGCGAAGAGGTAGGGGGGCGGGCGCCGCGTGTCAGGTTTGTGTAAAAGATTAAAAAGAGTTAGCATCTACTTGTAAAGACATATTAATAATCTTGTCATAGATTTTCGGCGATGGCGCGCACGGGGGTAGTCGCGAGCCTTACCGATGAATTATGCTAATATTTTGTAGTTTATCTATTTTTTATAAATTCATTAAATTTGATATAATTCCATCATGGATCCGATCCGTAATCCCTATGCCCCTGGCGCCGGCGCACCTCCTCCCGAAATGGCGGGTCGAAACGAAATCAGGGAGCGTGTTCGCATTGCGCTGGCGCGGATTCGTGCCGGCCGCTCGGCCAAAAGCGTGATCCTCATTGGGCTGCGCGGGGTCGGCAAGACGGTCCTGCTTGACCGCATGCGCGACGATGCCGAAGCGGCGGGCATCCAGACCATTCGCATCGAAGCGCCCGAGAATCGTTCATTGCCGGCAATGCTGGCGCCCCAACTCAGGCTCGCATTGTTGCGGCTGTCGCGTTTGGAAAACGCGAAGGAATTGGCGCAGCGTGCGCTGCGGGGGTTGGCCGGTTTCGTAAAGGCACTGAAAATCAGATACGCCGACATCGAGGTTGGCATCGACTTCGATCCCGAACCAGGCCTGGCCGACAACGGCGACTTGGAACACGATCTTCAGGCACTGTTCGAGGCTGCCGGCGCGGCCGCCAAGAGCGCCGGCACGGCGCTGGCCTTGTTCATCGACGAAATGCAGTACGTCGCCGAAGACGAGCTTGCGGCCTTGATCACAGCCTTGCATCGAACCATGCAACACAATCTGCCGGTCGTGCTGGTTGGGGCAGGTCTGCCGCAACTGCCCGGACGCATGGGCAGCGCCAAGTCCTATGCCGAGCGGCTGTTCGATTTCCCGCTTATCGGACCGTTGAACCCGGATGACGCGCGCGAGGCCTTGGCCAAGCCAGCGCTGGCGGAAGGCGCGAGTTTCGAGGACGCGGCGCTGGCGCGGATCCAACGCGAGACCGAGGGCTATCCCTATTTCCTGCAGGAATGGGGGCGGCACGCCTGGGATTGTGCGGTCGGACCCGATATCAGGGTAGGCGACGTCGATCAGGCCTCGCGCTCGGCGATCGCGGCGTTGGACGAGAGCTTTTTCCGGGTCCGGTTCGATCGCTTGACCCCTGGGGAGCGGAACTACTTGCGCGCCATGGCCGAGCTTGGACCCGGCCCGCACCAGTCCGGCGAAATCGCCAGCCAACTTGGGCGGAGAGTGACTTCGCTTGGCCCGACCCGCGACAAACTGATCGCCAAAGGCATGATCTGGAGCCCGAACCACGGCGCGACGGCGTTCACGGTGCCGTTGTTCGACCAATTCATGCGCCGCATCATGCCGGGCGACGATTGGAAGAGGTGACTGTGAGGTGGGCAAGTTGCCCCTTCGACCCACTGCGGTTTCACCGGGCGAGCCGGCGTTCGCGATCGACTATCGGTATGTATTACATAATTGAAGTGTAATACATTTATCGATAATCTCGCTTCCATGCCCACGCCCGTCATGACCTTTCGCGTTCCGCCCGAGCGGCGGGCGGCGGTGCGCGCGGTGGTGGGGGCGATCAAGCGCGATGCCGCGCTGGGCGAGCGCCTGGTGCGCACGCTGGGCGCGGCGCGACGCGGCGGCGGCGGCCGGGCGGCGCCGGCGCCCAATACCGGCCCGTTTCGCGATGCGGCTTCGGCGTTGGAATTCCTGGTCGGCCGGCTGGCGGCGGCGCTGCGGCCAGAGGCGATCTACCTGTTCGGCAGCCGCGCCGGCGGCCGGGCGCGGCCGGACAGCGATTTCGATCTGCTGGCGGTGTTGCCGGACTCCTCCGGCTCCAAGCTCGATTACTTCGCCGCCCGTGCGCCGGTCGCGGGGCTGGGCATCGGCGTCGATGTCGTGCCTTGTCCGCTGGCCGATTTCCTGGCCGAGCGGCGCAAGCCCGGCACCGTGGCCCACGAGGCGGCGCGGACCGGACGCCTGCTTTACGCGCGGCCCGGCGGGGCGTTGCGGCAAAAGCCGGCGGGTCGGGGCAAGCGACCGTGAGCGGACGCCGGCCGCCGGCACTGATCCAGGCGGCTAAGCGCGATCTGGCGGCGGCGCGCAAATTGCTGCCGGATCTGCCCGACCGGGCGATCTTTCATGCCCAACAGGCGGCCGAGAAACTGGCCCGCGCGGTGTGCGAGGGCGCGGGACTGGCTGTCGGACGAACCCACGATATCGGCCAGATCGCCAGCATGTTGCCTCAGGGGCATGCGTTCAAGGCCGACCTGATGGGCTTCGATACGCTGTCGGCGGCAGCGACCGCCTGGCGCTATCCCAGCCCCGTCGGACGTTTTCCGGAAATGCCCGATGCCGGTTGGGTGGCGGGGGTGGTCGGCGATTTGGCGGCGCTGGCGCCCGAGATCGCGGACTGGCTCAAGGAAAGGCGGTAATCGCGCGCTGAAATGGGACCACGGAAATCGGAGTGTGCCCCCTATGGGTAGAAGCCATGTGCGCGATAGTGACCCTCTGTAACAAAGTTAACGCCGGACGGGCGCGGAACGCGCCTCTGCGCCCGGTGTCCTCGCGATTCCTCAATCCGATCAAGGACATGGCCTGTAACAAATTGGCCATTTGCGCGCATTTGCGCGCAAATGGGGCTCGGTTCCGCGCCGACGCGGCTCAACTCCGCGCCGATGAGGCTCGATTTGGCCCCGACCCGCGCCCAAGCGCGCTTGTCGTGCCGCCCGCGCTACAGCGGCAGCACCAGCTTGGCGCGCAGCCCGCCCAGCGGCGAGTCCTCCAGCGTCAATTCGCCGCCATGGCCGCGCGCCACGTCGCGGGCGATGGTCAGGCCGAGGCCGGCACCGCCGCTTTCGGCCGAGCGCGCCTCGTCCAACCGCGTGAACGGCCGGAACACGTCCTCGCGCTTGGCAAGCGGAATACCCGGCCCGTCGTCGTCGATCGTCACCACCGCGTGCTGGGCATCGTCGCGGCCGAGCGCGACCGCCACCTTGCTGCCATGGCGGAGCGCGTTGTCGAGCAGGTTGGTCAGGCAGCGTCGCATGGCGACCGCGCGCAAGGGCAGCACCAGGCTTTCGGGCGCGGTCAAGGGCATCTCCGCCCCCTGGCGCTTGAATCCGGCCAGCACCTCGCGCATCAGCCGCGCCAGATCGGCCGGCCGCGCCGCTTCGCCGTCGGCGCCGCGGGCATAGGCCAGATAGCCCTCGACCATGCGCTCCATCTCCGACACGTCCTGGCGCAGGCCGTCGATGCCGGCAGCGGTCTTGGGCATCATCTCCAATTGCAGCTTCATCCGCGCCAGGGGCGTGCGGAGATCGTGGCTGACCCCGGCCAGCATCTCGGTGCGCTGGCGGATCGCGCGCAGGATGCGGCCGCGCATGTCGAGGAAGGCGGTCGCGGCCTGGCGCACCTCGGTTGCGCCGCGCGGCCGGAAATCGGGCACGTCGCGGCCCTTGCCCAATTGCTCGGCCGCCAGCGCCAATTGCCGGATCGGCCGGATCTGGTTGCGCAGGAACAGGACGGCGATGCCGGCGAAAATCAGCGACGAGGCCAACGCCCAGCCGAGGAAGGTCGCGGTGCCGAGGCCGGAAACCCGTTTCATCGGCGCGGCGACGTGCAACAGCGCGCCGCCGACATCGACCGCGATCTTGACCTGGCCGGCCGGGCGCAGGATCTCGACCCGGAACGGCCGGGTCATGGCCTCGGCCATGCCGCGGGCGACGTTGCGCCCCAACAGATCGGCCGGCTCGGCGATCGGGCGGGGCAGGATCTCGCCCTGCATCAGCCGCAGATTGAGCCCCAGGTTCTGCCGCGCCAGATCCAGCAGCACGGCGCGCTGGGCCGGATCGGGGAAGGCCGAGAGGCTGTCGACCACCAGCATCACCTCGCCCGCCAGCGCCAGCGACAGGCGCCGGGTCGAGGCCTCCCAAGGGCTGTCGTAGAAGACGTAAAGCATGACCGTCTGCGCCAGCACCAAGGGCGCGACCAAAATCGTCAGGCTGCGGGCCAGAAGCCCGCGCGGCAGGAATTGGCGGAGGCGTTCGATCACGGCTCAGTCCGGATAGAGCGCGTAGCCTTCGCCGCGCACCGTGCGCAGATAGCGCGGCAGACGCGGATCGGGTTCGAGCTTGCGCCGCAGCCGCGTCACCTGGACATCGATCGCCCGGTCCGAGCCCTGGGTCAATGCCGCCGCCAGCTCGGCGCGGGCGAAAGCCGCGCCAGGGCGCCGGGCCAGGGTCTGCAACAGCGCGGCTTCGGTGCCGGTCAGGCGCAAGGGCTGGCCGTCGCGGGTCAGTTCGGCGCGGGCGACATCGAAGGCGAGATCGCCCAGCTTGAGGGTTTGCGGCGCTTCGGCCGGGCGCGGCGCACGACGCAGGATGGCGCCGATGCGCAGCAGCAATTCCTTGGGCTCGAACGGCTTGGCCAGGTAGTCGTCGGCCCCGCCCTCGAGCCCGGCCAGGCGGTCCTCGGTCTCGGCCTTGGCGGTCAGCATCAGCACCGGCACGCTCGAATCCTTGCGCAGCGCGCGCACGAAACTGACCCCGTCTTCGCCCGGCATCATCACGTCGACCACCAGCAGATCGAAGCTCAGCCCGGCCAGCTTGGCGCGGGCCTCGGCGGCGTCGGCGGCGGCGGTGACGCGAAAGCCGTTGTTGGAAAGATACTGCCCGACCAGCTCGCGCAAGCGGCGGTCGTCGTCGACCACCAGCACATGCGGCGGCTCGGCCGCGGCGGGCGAGACGGGGCTGGGCAGGGGCGCGGACATCGGGCGCTATTCGCGCAGGATCGAGCGCAGCACCTTCTCGCGCTCGCTCGGTTCGATCAGGCCCAGCAGCACCTTGCGATAACCCGCCACCGCCTCGGGTCCGGCGTCGCGGAAGGCGCGGGCGACGCGGCCGCGCTGGGGCTGGGACAAGGCGCGTTCCAGCTCGGTGCCCTTGGCGGTGAGGTAGAGCAGCCGCTGGCGGCGGTCGCGCTGGCCATGGCGCTGCTCGATGAAGCCGCGGCGGACCAGTTGGCCGAGCACGCGTGCCAGGCTTTGCTTGGTGATGCGCAGGATGGCCAGCAGCTCGGACACGGTCATGCCCGGATTGCGGCCGACGAAATGGATGACGCGGTGATGGGCGCGGCCGAAATGATAGCTGGCGAGGATGGCATCGGGGTCGGAAGTGAAATCGCGATAGGCGTAGAACAGCAGCTCGATCGCCTGGCGCAATTCGGCCTCGCGCAGGAAAGAGGGCGGCGGCGCGGTCTTTATGTCAGCCATGTTGACTTATTCCGATCACGACATTACACTCCCCGGCCATCGCGCGACACGAACGAACTCGGGAGCCCTCCCATGGCGACACAAACTTTCGACGACCGAGACGGCTGGATCTGGTGGAACGGCAAGATGGTCCCTTGGCGCGAGGCCAAGCTGCATGTCCTCAGTCACGGTCTGCATTATGCCAGTTGCGTGTTCGAAGGCGAACGGGTCTATGGCGGCAACGTATTCCACCTCACCGCCCATAGCCAGCGCCTGATCGATTCCGCGCGCATGCTGGGTTTCGAGATCCCCTTCGGCCTGCAGGCGATCGACGACGCCACGCGCGAAGTGGCCGCCGCCAACCGCATCACCGACGGCTATCTGCGGCCGGTGGCCTGGCGCGGCTCGGAGATGATGGGCGTCTCGGCCCAGCAGAGCCGGATCAACGTCGCCATCGCCTGCTGGGCCTGGCCGTCCTATTTCGCGCCCGAGATCAAGACCAAGGGCATCCGCCTGCAATGGTCGGACTGGAAGCGGCCTTCACCCGAGACCATCCCCTGCAAGTCGAAGGCCTCGGGGCTTTACATGATCTGCACGCTGGCCAAGCACAAGGCCGAGAGCGAGGGCTATCAGGACGCGATGATGCTGGACTATCGCGGCTACGTCGCCGAGGCCACCGGCGCCAACGTCTTCTTCGTGCGCGAGGGCGAGATCCATACGCCGACGCCGGACTGCTTCCTCGACGGCATCACCCGGCGCCACACCATCGGCCTCGCCCGCGGTCGGCAGATGAAGGTGATCGAGCGCCACATCAAGCCCGAGGAACTGTCGGGCTTCCAGGAATGCTTCCTGACCGGGACCGCGGCCGAGATCACCCCGGTCGGCCAGATCGGCGAGCACCGCTTCGTCCCGGGCGCGGTCACCCGCCGCCTGATCGAGGACTTCGAAGCCTCGGTGCGGGCCAAGCAGGCGGCTTGAGCGTCCGGCCGGAGGAGGAGCTTTACGGCGGCCTGCCGGCGCCGGCGGGGCCGGGCTATCTGCCGGCGGCGGGTGATCCGCACTGGCAGCGCGCGCTGGCCTTCTTCGCCGACTACCCCGCGGCCTCGCTGCTCTCGCCCGCGGCGCGGGCCTATCTTTACTGGCTTCTGCGTCGGCGGCGGGCGCGGGTCGCGCTCGAGATCGGCACCTACCTGGCCGGCACCAGCGAGATCCTGGCCCGCGCCTTGGCCGCCGAAGGCGGCCGGCTGGCGACCATCGATCTCAATCTCGAGCGCGACCGCCAGGTGCGCGAGACGATCGGAACGTGGCCCGCCGGTCTGAGCGCGGCGGTCGACTACTTCAACATCGACTCGGCGCGCTATTTCGGCGCGCTGGAGGATCGCGGCGACATGCGCTTCGATCTGGTGCTGGTCGACGGCTATCACGAATACGGCTACGCGCTGTTCGACATGGTGATGGCGGCCAAGTACATGGCGCCCGGCGGCGCGATGGTGATCGACGACGGCATTCTGCCGGCGGTGTGGTGGGCGGCGCGGGATTTTCTGGATTCCCACCCCGGCTGGTCGGCGGTGGGTCCGGCGATGGAACAAGCCCCGCCGCTGGCGCCACTGCGACCCTCGCTGGCCGACACCACGTTCATCGTCCTGACCGCGCCCGCAACCGTGGTCGTGGGAGCGCGGCCACGCGCCTTCCACTACGCGCAGCTTGCCGGTCGCGGCGTGCGCGGCTTCGAGTTCCTTCCCATGCCGGGCCAGGCGCCGGGGCGGATCGAAGGCGTGGCGATCCTGCGCGCCAGCCGACCGCTGCCCAGCCATCCCGAACAGCAAACGCTGCGGCTGGCGATCGACCTGAGCGGCGACGTGCCGACCGTGCTGCCCTGCCTGTTGGCGGTCGAGCGGCCGGCGGCGCGGCTCGATGTCGAGCTGCAATTGACCTATTCCGGGCCGGGCCTGCTGCGCTTGCGGGCCGAGCCCGAAGCCATCATCCAGGCTTGAGCCAGCGCTCGGCGGCGCGATCGTCGGACTCGCGCGCCGCCACCCATCGCTCGCCTTGCCCGGTCTCCTCCTGCTTCCAGAACGGCGCCCGGGTCTTGAGCCAATCGATCAGGAAACGGCAGGCCTCGAAGGCGTCGTCGCGATGGGCCGAGGCGGTCACCACCAGCACGATACGCTCGCCCGGCTCCAGCCGACCGTGGCGGTGCACGATCAGGCAATCCGCCAGCCGCCACCGCGCGCGGGCCTCGGCCTCGACCCGCGCCAGCTCCTTTTCGGTCATGCCGGGATAGTGCTCGAGGGTCATGGCGCCGATGGCGGCCTCGCCCGCCAGGTCGCGCACCAGGCCGGTGAAGCTGACCACCGCGCCGATGCCGCGATCGGCCGCGCCCATCCGCGCGATCTCGTGGCCGGGATCGAAGTCCTCGCGCTGCACGCGCACCGCCATGCTAGCCCCCGGTCACCGGCGGGAAGAAGGCGACTTCGTCGCCGGCCGCGATTGGGGCGTCGAACTTGACGTGGACCTGGTTGACGGCGGCGCGCACCAATTTCGGGTCGGCGAAGGCGGCGGCGTAGCCGGGGCCGCGCGCCTTCAGCCAGTCGATCAGCTCGGCGACGTTTTGCGCCGGCGGGGCGGGCGCGATGTCCTCCTCGCCCTTGCCGATGCGCTGGCGCAGCCAAGCGAAATACAGCAGCTTCATGCCGTCAGCTCGCTAAAGGGCATGAAGTCGACCATCATGCCGGGTTCGACCCGGGTGACGTCCTCGCCCAGTTCGACCAGGCCGTGGGATTCGACCATCGAGGTCAGGATTCCGGCGCCGTCGCGGGCGAACTTGCGCGCCAGCGGCACGCCGTCGCCGCCGGGATCGAGGCGCGCGCGCAGCCACTCCCGGCGCTCGGCCTTCTTGCGGTATTCGAAATCGGCCCGCACGCGATAGAACCGCGGCTCGACCTCGCGCACGCCGCCAAGCCGCAGCAGCAAAGGTCGGGCGAAGCGGAAGAAGGTCACCATCGCCGCCACCGGATTGCCCGGCAGGCCGATGAAGGCAGTGCGTCCGACCTGGCCCAGCGCCACCGGCCGGCCCGGCCGGATGGCCAGCCGCCAGAAATGGATCGCGCCCTGGCCGGCGACGGCGGCGCGGACATGGTCCTCGTCCCCGGTCGACATGCCGCCCGAGGTGATCAGGGCATCGCAGCGCTCGGCGGCCCCGCCCAAGGCGCGGGCGATGGCGTTGCGATCGTCGGGCAGGATGCCGAGATCCTCGATCTTCGCACCCAAGCCGCGCAACAGCGCCATCAGCGCATGGCGATTGGCGTCGAAGATCTGACCCGGCGCCGGCGGCTGGCCGGGATCGATCACCTCGTCGCCGGTCGAGAACACGGCGACGCGCAGCCGCCGATGCACCGCCAGGCGGTCGCGGCCGATCGAAGCGGCGATGCCGATATCCTGGGCCCGCAGCCTGGCACCCTCGGTCAGGACGATCTTGCCGACCGTGACGTCTTCTCCCGCCTTGCGGCGATTGGCGCCCGGCTTGAGGCCGGCGGGAATGACGACGAAATCGTCCTCGACGCGGCAATCTTCCTGCATGGCGCAGGTGTCGGTCCCGATCGGCAAGACGGCGCCGGTGAAGACCCGGATCGCCTCGCCGGATCCGGCGGCGCGCGCGGCGGGATGGCCGGCGGCGGCGCGATCGATCACGCGCAAGCGGGTCTCGGCCGCGCCCTCGGCCTGATCGCCGTGGCGAAAGGCATAGCCGTCGACCGCGGCGTTGTCGCGCGGCGGCACGGCGACGGTCGAGATCACGTCCTCGGCCAAGGCCCGGCCCAGCGCCTCGCCCAGCTTGACGGTCTCGACGTCGGTCACCGGCGCGACGCGTTCGGCCAGCAGCGCCAGCGCCCGGTCCATGGTCATCAGCGGGCCGCCGAAAGCGAAACAATCGTCCGACAATTGCGCCACGTCACACCGCCCGGCGAAGCGCGTCGCGCCCGAGGCCGGTGTGACGCAGGACGAACTCGGCGATCGCGCCGACATCGTCCAACGCCAATTGCGGCCGGCCGAGATCGGGCAGGGGGGCGTCGCTGGCGACGGCGACGATGCGCGGATCGTCCGGCGCCAGCAGCGGCTTGCCCAAGCTCGGGCGATGGATTTCGAGCTTGTCGTGGGCATGGCGCTTGTAGCCTTCGACCAGCACCAGATCGACCGGCGCCAGCCGCGCCAAGAGCTGCTCGAGCGTCGGCTCGGGCACATCGCGCAATTCGTGCATCAGCGCGAAGCGCTTGGCCGAGGCGACCAGGACTTCGGTGGCGCCGGCCTGGCGGTGCAGCCAGGAATCCTTGCCCGGAATGTCGACGTCGAAGCCATGATGGGCGTGCTTGACGGTCGACACCGTCACGCCCCGCGCCCGCAGGGCGGGGATCAGCTTGGTGACCAGCGTGGTCTTGCCGCTGCCGCTCCACCCCGCCAGCCCGAACAGCTTCATCGCTGCGCACCTTCGCCAACCGGCGCAGCGCCGGACGGCGCCGCTTCGGGCTTCGGCGGCTCGACCATCATGTGGCGCAGGCCCGCGCGCAGATAGTCGTAGCCGGTGTAGAGCGTCAGCAGCGCCGCTATCCACAGCAGCCCTTCGCCGATGACGCGGTTGCCGGGGACGAGGATTTCGCCGGCGTCGCCCACCAGGCAGGTACCGATCGCCCCCATCTGGATCCCGGTTTTCCATTTTGCCAGGGTCGAGACCCGGACGATGACGCGCAGCTCGGCCAGGAATTCGCGTAGGCCCGAGATGATGATCTCGCGGCAAAGGATGATCACCGCCGGAATGGTGGTCCAGGAATCGACCCGGTCGCGCGCCACCAGCATCATCAGCGCCGCCGCCACCAACAGCTTGTCGGCGACCGGGTCGAGAAAGCGTCCCAGATTCGAGACCAGGCCGCGGCTGCGCGCCAGATAGCCGTCGAAATAGTCGGTGACGGCGGCGGCGACGAAGATCACCATCGCCACCCAGTTCGATACCGGCTCGCGCAAATAGAAGCTGGCCACCAGCGCCGGAATGGCGAGGATGCGCGACAGCGTCAGCAGATTGGGCAGCGACGTCATCATGGCCGGGCGATCCGCACGTCGGGCATCATGCTATCACGCCGGCTCGTCGGCGTGGAAATGACGGTAGACGGTCTCGGCCATGCGCCGCGACACGCCCTCGACCCGTTCCAGGTCCACGATCGCGGCCTGGGCCACCGCCTTGGCCGAGCCGAAATGGCGGATCAAGGCGCGTTTGCGCTTGGCGCCGATGCCGGGAACGGCGTCGAGTTCCGAGCCCGACAGCGCGTTCTGCCGGCGCCGGCGGTGGGCGCCGACGGCGAAGCGGTGCGCCTCGTCGCGCAGCCGCTGCAGGTAGTAGAGCACCGGATCGCGCCCTTCGAGTGCGATCGGCTGTTCGCGCCCGGGCCGAAAAATACGTTCGCGACCGGCATTGCGGTCGGGGCCCTTGGCGATCGCCGCCAGTTCGACATCCTCGATGCCGAGCTCGGCCAACGTCGCCTGGGCGGACGAAAGCTGGCCGGCACCGCCGTCGATCAGCACCAAGTCGGGCCATAGGCCTTTTTCGCGCGCCGCGTCTTCTTTCAGCAGCCGACCGAAGCGTCGGGTCAGCACCGCCCGCATCATGCCATAGTCGTCGCCGGGAGCGATGTTCTCCTCGCCCAAGCCGAATTTGCGATAGCCGCTTTTGACGAAGCCCTCGGGGCCGGCGACGATCATGCAGCCCATGGGATGGGCGCCTTGGACGTGGCTGTTGTCGTAGACCTCGATGCGCGCGGGCGGCTCTTCGAGATCCAGCGCCGCCGCCACGCCGTCCAGCAGTACGCGCTGGGTCTGGCTTTCCGCCAGTCGGCGGCCGAGGGCGTCGCGCGCATTGGTCAGGGCATGGGCGACCAGTTCGCTCCGCACGCCGCGCTTGGGCACGGCGATCTCGACCCGGCGGCCGCGCTTGACCGCAAGCGCTTCCGCCAGCACCGTTTGCTCGGCGATCGACTCGGATAACAGGATCAGGGCCGGCGGCGGCTTGGTGTCATAGAACTGGCCGAGAAAAGCGCTCAGCACCTCGGCCGATTCGACGTCCTTGGCCTGGGAGGGGAAATAGGCGCGATTGCCGAGGTTCTGGCCGGCGCGGATGAACACCGTTTGGATGCAGCTTTGGCCGCCGGCCTGGTGGACGGCGATGACATCGGCCTCTTCGACGCTGGGCGGGTTGATGCCCTGATGGCCCTGGACATGGGCCATGGCGCGCAGGCGATCGCGATAGACCGCCGCGGTCTCGTAATCGAGCGCGGCCGAGGCCTCGTCCATGCGGTGGGCGACATGGTCCTGAATCTGTCGGCTCTTGCCCGACAGAAAAGCCCGCACCTCGGCGACGATGGCATCGTAGCCGTCATGACCGATGCGGCCGACGCAAGGCGCGCTGCAGCGCTTGATCTGGAATTGCAGGCAGGGCCGGGTACGGTTGGCGAAGACGCTGTCCGAACAGGAACGCAGCGGAAAGGCGCGCTGCAGGGCGTACAGGGTGCGATTGACCGCGGTGGCCGAGGCGAAGGGCCCGAAATACTCGCCCGGACGATTGCGCGCGCCGCGGTATTTGCCGATGCGCGGCCATTCGGTTTCGCCCTCGATCAGGATGTAGGGAAACGACTTGTCGTCGCGCAGCAGCACGTTGTAGCGCGGCTTGAGGGTGCGGATGAGATTGGCTTCCAGCAGCAGCGCTTCGACTTCGGTATGGGTGACGGCGATTTCGACCGTGGCGACTTGCGCGATCATGCGGGCGATGCGCGTCGATTGACGCTCGGTCTGGGTGTAGGAGGCGACCCGCTTCTTCAGGTTCTTGGCCTTGCCGACGTAAAGCAAATCGCCGTTGGCCGCGCTCATGCGATAGACGCCCGGCCGCTCGGACATGGTCTTGAGCGCGGCTTCGATCGCCGCGACGCCGGATTGCAATGAATTTAGGGTTGGCCGTTCCATGTCTGATTCAAAAGGCTTTTTTCGGTGCTTGCGCAAGATGCGCTCGGACTGTGGATAAACTTGTGGGCGAGTTGTCGATGGGTCTACGATTTGGCTTGAATTGGCGCGAAGCTTCGCTAAATCGGGCCTTGCCTAAAATTTCGGCAGAATTTGCAACCAATTGATTCATAACGGGAAAACCGTTGCACCCAAGTAACGTTGTCGTGACGTCAATCGCGCACTGGCGCCACACACTGGAATCCCGCCGAGCGCGGCCGGCTCTGCACAAGCCCCCCCTGTAAATCCCCGGAAATCAAGGGGTTTGACGGGGCTTAATCCTGAATCCGGCGTTTGTCTTGGGTTCGCCATTCGAGATGCTGCCCTCCGTCGAGTGCGATCATCTGCCCGGTCATGGCCGGGGCATCGAGAATGTAGCGCAAAGCGGCGCAGATTTCGGCCGTGGTGGTGCCGCGGCCAAGCGGCATGGCGGCGCATTGCTGGGCGAAATCCTCCTCCGACTGCATGACGTTCTTCAGCGCCGGTCCGGGGCCGATGGCGTTGACGCGGATGCGCGGCGCCAGCGCCATCGCCAGCGTCTGGGTCAAGCCCCACAGGCCGATTTTGGAGACGGTATAGCTGGTGAAATGGGGCGTCAGCCGCCAAACCCGCTGATCGAGCAGGTTGACGACGTTGCCCTGCCGGTTTTCGGGCAAGGCGCGCGCGAAGGCCTGGGCCAGGAAGAAGGGCGCGCGCAGATTGATGTCGAGATGCCGATCCCAGGACGCGCCGGTGGCGGTCAGCGCCGTCTCGTACTCGAAAATCGAGGCGTTGTTGACCAGCACCGACACCAGGCCCAGGCGGGACATCACTTGCGGCACCAGGCGATCGACCGCTTCCGCGTCGGCAAGGTCGGCCCGGAAGCTTTCGGCCCGCCCGCCCGCGGCGCGGATCTGGGCGACCGCCTCCTCGGCGGCGCGATCCGAGCGGTTGTAATGCACCGCCACGACATAGCCGGCCTGCGCCAGGTCGAG
>Ga0194120_10003654_pt1 | contig 24823 bp, 32 predicted proteins | sample TA2MahCa65mmetaG_FD_148642 | JGI IMG/M metagenome (GOLD analysis project Ga0194120, IMG submission 148642) | Freshwater microbial communities from Lake Tanganyika, Tanzania - TA2015019 Mahale Deep Cast 65m | ecosystem: Environmental > Aquatic > Freshwater > Lake | place: Tanzania: Lake... | reverse complement strand
TTTGGTGGAAGATATCGGGATCAAAACCCATTGTGCTAACCATTACACCATGCCCCAGAAGAAAGTTCTCTAAAACGAGAGTCTTAGAGAACTTCCCTAAGGAAGTTGGGTCATATTGTTAAAGAACTGGTATCCCGATACAGATTCGAACTGCAACCAAAAGTTTTGGAGACTCTTATGCTACCCTTACACCATCGAGATATGACTACAATAACACAATAAAAATCAAATGTCAACAAAAAACCCTAAGATTTTTGGTCCTAGGGTTGTTGTGTTAAAAATGATTTACATCAACCCTATGTTACTTCTCTCCAATTTTTTGAGCAAAAATTGACCATCGCACAACCTTCTTGGCTGTGTATGGCAATTGGAGATGTAATATAGTATGTGTTCATAACTGTATTTATAACACTTTTTTTCGTAAAATGTCAAGTTTTTTAAAAAAATTTAAAAATATTTTTACTGAGCAAGTAGATCATAGACCAGAATCTTCTTTGGTTATAATCCAATCTTTTACCAACGAAGATCGAACGATATCATTGCGATTGAATACAACTGTATCAAAATATCTAGTCATCTTGGAAGCAACATTTACAAAATCATCTAATCCAGATTTTTCCTTCTTAGTTGTGAGATCACTCTGTTTTGCATCACCGCAAACAAAAATGCGAGTATCTTCACCTAATCGAGTAATGACAGAATCTAGTTCATGGAAAGTCATTGATTGAGATTCATCAACTATAACAACACTATTATTTAAAGTGATACCTCTAACATAAGATGTTGTAATAAACTCAACCATACCTTTCTTCAATAGAATATCCCATGCAGTACCGTTACCACACAATTCATTAAATATTTGTTTGTATGGTATAGTATAAATTTCAGTCTTTTCTTGTATAGAACCAGGGAGAAATCCCATGTCTCTGGTAGGTACGGCACTTCTAACAATAACTATTTTACTAACTTCTTTTTTAAAGAGAGCATCGAGAGCAAGATAAGATGCAATATAACTTTTTCCAGTACCCGCTGAACCCGTTGCAATGATATTAAATCCTGACAAGTATGATCGCATCATCTGCGCTTGTGGTTCAGTTTTAGCTGTAATTGATTCTAATGAAAGATTATCAATTTTTTGACCGATTGGTTTTCTTTTGCCCTTTCGTGCTGATGATTTGATTGAGGTGTTTGCTGAATCTATGTATAGTTCTTCTTCTGTTAGATGCAATGTTACTCTCCTATTATTATATTTTTACAACATCAACACCCCTGGCTTTTAGAAAATCAATTCCAGCTTCGCTTCTATAAATGTTTCTATAATAGACCTTCTGTATACCAGTTTGTTTGATCATTTTTGCACATTCTATACAGGGTGATACTGTAACAAATAACTCTGCTCCTTGAGTAGAGTTTGTTGATTTTGCAACTTTTGCAATAGCATTCATTTCAGCATGTATCACTTCAGGTTTGCTAAAACCGTTTTCATCTTCACAGCAATTATCATCGCCACTAGGCGTTCCATTATATCCAATACCAATAATCGTGTCATCTTTTACTATGACACAACCAACATGCAATCTATGGCAAGAAGAAAGTTCACCATAGACTTCTGCAACTTTCATGTGTGCTTCAACTATTGTTTTTTTCATTCAATTTCATTATTCTATCAAGTACAATTTGTGCCCTTTTGGAAGGTTTCTTTGTTAAAAAGGCAGCCCTTCTTCCCAAATGATAAGGGGGCTTTTCACCTACATGTATATATTGTTCTTTTGTGGGATCAGCAAGCTCATTGGTGTCTTTATTTACTAACCACCAATGTGTTGCTTTACCATCTTTGTCTTCGTAACTTGCGACGAAGGGTTGATATAGATTCGTTCCTAACAGATGCCACAAAGCTTCTGCTGCAACATAACAATGCCCATCTGTAAAATGGGCATTGTTGTCACGAATCTTCCATCGACCTCGCAACAGGTCTGTTGTTAAGACCTGTTGCACGAGTTGAATGTTGTCATCAATACAAGATGTCATTCAGTCAAAAGTTTGGCATCACTAGCATAGTTAATTTCAATCTTGCGAGATTTTTTGTTTTCAGGAACAATCTTCTCCAAGAAGATTTTTAACATACCATTAATCATTTCAGCCTTATCAACAACAATTTGTTCATTCAGAGTAAATGCTCTGGAAAAGGCTCGATTGGCAATTCCCCTATACACATAATCGTGTTCAGTAGAATCTTCTATGCTCTTACATGCAACAATCAAAGTATCTTCTTTCACTTCAATGTTGATATCTTCAATTGAAAATCCTGCTACAGCCATTTCAATCTGATAAGTGTTCTCACCAGTTTTTCTAATGTTGTAGGGTGGATAATTAGTTGTGGCATTCTTATTAATATCACTATGAATTTTATTCATGCGATTGATAAATTCTTCGGTACCAATAAAATATGGACTAAAGTTCTTAAACATACCATCAAAAGTATTTGCTATATTTGTCATGCTATTTCTCCTATTAAGCGAGGTTTATAAAATTCTACCCTTACGGCGTAGATGCGGGAGATATTTGACTAGCCGATCCCGCGGCTAGATTCACGGTCCTAAGGTGAATGTGAATTCAACTCACAATCACACACCCTTTTCTTTCCATAGACCAATCTTATCGAAAGCGTTTTCAGTTACCCAAAACTTTCGATTCGGATTAGACTGTTCAAAAACTTGAATCAAGTCACCGTAATCTCCATCCCTGCGCGGCGATAGACTAGAAGTAATAACCTCTTCATCAGTGAACTTATTACGAAGTTTGTAGTAAACTGCTTTAGGTGCATTTTTCATAATATAATCTTTCATTATCGTTTGTTGCCAATGTTATATTTTGCAACCAAGTTCCAACCATCTTTTTCACCATATGATAAAATTTTGATTTGGTGCAATGGTGCAATAATATCTTCGTCTATAATACTTCTGTTTAAGATTTTTAACAAATCCCATTCTTCAAGGAGAAGTGCAATCGCATTACGCCTTGCAATATCGTTTTCATCAATGTTGGATGGTTTAGCATCCAACATGAATAGTTCTTTAAAGTGTACTATATAATATCTTCCTTTTTTATGTAAAATGTGACAAGATTGGAAGAGTATCTTATCTTTTCTCGATGAAACACCAATTCGTGTTAATGTTTCTTTTACTTTTAAAAAGTCATCTTCTTTTTTTAAAGAGACTTCAATAAACGACTGTAGAAGTGCATCGTTTCTGTCTGACTGTGTTGTAAGCATTTCATATCCTCAATCACTCGGTGAATCATTTGATACCACCTTTATCGGTTAGTTCTTTTATTTTTTTCATATTATCATCACCAATTAAATCAATTATTTCCCGAGCCTTCATTTCAGACAAACCAAAATACAATTTGACAACATCAAGATCATCATTTTTTTCAGGTTTATACCATTTAGAAAACTTGCGTTTTTTTGCTCGTATTGTATTTAGTAGAAATAGATATTGACTATTTTTACTAATAAAATGTCGCCTATTCATTTCATTTGCAAATATCACACAGTCTTCATGATGAGACAAACCAACATTTATCAAAAATGGATTGTAATCTTTTTCAAAACTATCATCTGCAATGTTTTTTTTACTTTGCATGATGTCGTTTAGATAATCAAACGGTGTCATTTAAACTCCACACTCATCATCAATTCTAAGAAAAATGCCATCAAATTGATTTGAGGATTGGCAACAAATGCATGTTTATATTGATAGTCAGCCATCAAAATAACAGCATTAGGAATAGATGCGGGTAGAATTATGTTTGGTAGAGAATCAAAAATCTCTTGAAAGATTGTATTTGGATCAACATCGTTTGTTGAAATCCATTTGCGCAGAGATGCATAATCTTTATTTTTCAAATATGAAACGATAGAATCAATTTTGATATTGTCGTTCAATTGAGTCAATAAAGACGAGTCAATTTTACCAAACTTTGAATAGCGTTGAAGTTCATTCAATACTCTACGAAAGTCTGGAAAATGGCGTTGCACAAACTCAGCAACAACAGGAGGCTCATATTCTACTTTTTCAGAATCCAGAATTCCCAAGATGCGCTTAAAGAACAAAGACGCTATCTTAGATTTCTCAGAACCCCTAAGAGTAAAATCAATAACAGAGCATCGAGAGTGCAATGGTTCAATGATGCGATTCTTGTAATTGCAAGTGAAGATAAACGAGCAATTACTAGCAAACTCTTCCATAGCGTTACGCAAAGCTGGTTGCGTAGTATTTGGATTTAGATAATCTGCTTCATCGATAATGATAACTTTTCGCTGCCCATCAAGAGACATTGAAGATGCATATTGCTTGATTTTGGTTCGAAAAGTATCAATACCAGATTCATCAGAACCGTTAATCACCAAATAATCACAACCAACTTCATTACACATAGCTTTGGCTATGGATGTCTTACCAACACCAGCACCGCCTGTCAACATAAGTGATGGAATGTTCTTTTGCTTTACATACTCCTGAAAAGGAATCTTTAGGCGATCAGGTAAGATACATTCGTCAACAGTTTGCGGTCTGTGTTTCTCAGTCCACAAAATATGCTTCATATTCATAATATAAACCTTCTATTACTTATTGTAAGTAGAACCTTGTTCAACAGTTACAAAGTATTCAATGTCGCGATTGGCGTTTTTGAAGTAAGCAAGACCCTTAGATGAAATTTGAACAGTATATGTTCCGGGAATAAATTTAAAATATTCTGTTCGGAAGATTATGCTGTATGTAGAACCATTACCCTCACAAATTTCATAAGATTCGCTGTGTGCAGAATCATTCGAGACATCAGTGGTTGATACAAAGATTTTTGCACCATCAGAACGAACAATCACATGAGGCGATTGAAGAATAGACGAAATCTTTTTGATCCAATTAAAATCAGATTCAGTAAGAGTGAAAGAAACTTCCGGATCAGTGAAATTGATATTCTTTTCTGGTGCAACAACAATCATTTCAGGTGAACATAGACGATAGTTGATTCGACTTCTACCACTATTGCTGATGATTACGGCAGACTTATTATCAAATTCGATTTCTACATCATTAGATGTAGAACTTACGACAGACAGAAAACTATTCAAATCATAGATACCGAAATCGCTATCAAAGGTTTCGGAAATTGTGGCTTTAGCCAAAATACTTTTCTGGGGAGAGATCGTTTTCAGTGTCTGCCCCTTTCGAATATAAATTCCCGGATTAATATCAGCAAAATTCTTTAGAATTGCAAATGTTTCATTACTTAGTTTCATTCTTTACCTCACTTTTCAATCGTTCAATATAAACAATAGCATCCATCAACTCTTCTTGAAGATGAATCATCCATCCTAAAAAATCAATATCAGTACGCTCTGTGGTTGTGCCATACTTTTTATAACCAAGTTCCATTCTTGATTTAAATGATTCTATCACATTAGCTACATTCTTGTCAATCATTATAGTTTCCCCACATATTGAGCAATCGCAGGCATATTACCAGTGAACGCATATGTACCAATATGTTGAGTCTTCATCCATGGGCACAAGTGAATCTTTCCATCAATTTTACGCCACATTTGACAGAACATATAATCTTCGCTTAGATACCGATCAGAACCACCACCAGTGATTGAGTTTGCGCTATCAATTACAGTATCAAAGTATGCATGGATGTACCGAGTGCCATCAAAGTTGGTTTGACCAACATGATCAGGTTTGTAATGAATCATCGGAAAAGCTTCTGCTAACTTTTCAAATACTTGACGCTTGATCATCATCATGCCAGTTCCGATTTCAAGAACTTCTAGCGGTTCGGTAACAGAAAATTGTTTAGTACCTCTAACAACATTAAATACATATTCCCCAACAAGATTTTCAATTTGATCAGCTTCAAGTTCAGGATTTTTCCTTATAGCATCTACTACATTTTTCCAATTAATAGATTTTTTTGGATAAGGTGCACCGATAACATCTTTATCCAATGCCATCAGAGCAACAACATCTTGAGGATTGTAATGAATGTCGGAATCAATAAACAGTAGATGAGTGCAATCTGATCTCAAAAACTCATCAACCAAATAATTTCGTGCTCTTGTGATTAATGATTCATTAAACAGGAAAGAGAATTTTACATCAACATCATACTTGCTTAGAAGCCCTTGAAGGTCTAGACAAGCTTTCACATACATACCATGAGCCATACCACCATACATAGGGGTAGCTACAAACAGTTTAATTTTTTTCAAGTCATCGACTTTTACTTGTATTTCCATAATAACTCCATAAAAGAAAATAGGCAATTGATATCATATTTATATCAATTGCCTAGAAAAACTATTTACTTTTTACGGCTTTTTGTTCGCGATGGAGTTTGTTCCAGTCGATAAACATTTACAGTCTTACCACTTGCGAGAGTTTTCTTCTCGGTAACAATGTTATGCCCGGTTTTACGCAATTCGTGAATTCGCGCACTAACATTTTTGATTCGATATTGGAATCGAGCTTGCGCAGTGGTCAAAGTTTTTCCTGAAGTAAGAAAGTTAAGAATTTTCTCTCTTGTAGCCATATTTTTTCTCCATAATATGAATGAATCGCCTAAAATAGGGAGGGCGATTCAGTCTCCCTTTTTCTTAGCTGGTCATGGTAACTGTAATCTCAGAATCAGTAGTTTCTGTTACAGTTTCTACAACAGTTGCTTCGGTCTCAGCAGAAACAACACCAGCATCAATCTTGGTGTACAAGTCCAAGAATGAGTTTTTAGTGTCCTCATCAAAACGATTCAAGCATAGACGAATCGCAGTCATTTTGTTACGGAAGATACCGTAAGTTTTTGCAATGTGAACCAGACGGCGAGTTGAGATAACTTCATCAGCAGCACCCTCTTCAAAAGACTTACGAATAATATCAGCCCAATTGACCAGAAGATTTGCGAAATCATCATCACTACAACCAGCGGATGCCAATTCCTTACTGATAATCTTTTTCTCAGTTGAGACTGGTGCCCACGATTGTTCCATAGTCACAGGAAAACGCTCAAGAAAGGCTTCGTTCAGAATATTCGTAAACATATAGCGACCATCATCAGAACCCCTACCTTTGGTGTTAGCAGTAGCAAACACGGTAAAGCCTTCAGCAGGTGTTACCAACTCATTTTTCTTTTTCAAGAGAAACGGTTTGCCTTCAAGAACCCGTTGCAAGGTCGAGAGATTCTGTGCACCATAGTCAATTTCATCAACGCACAAAACAGCACCTTGACGCGCAGCAACGGTGACAGGACCATCACGCCACACCATCTCACCATCAATCAAAACATAATTGCCCAACAGATCACCCTCATCAGTTTCAGGTGTCATTGAGACAACGATAAACTTTCGACCAGCTTTTGCACAAGCCTGTTCAATCGACATGGTTTTACCGTTACCAGATTGACCAGTCAAAAACACAGGAAAGAAACGCTTGGACTGTACGATATTGTAGATATCGTTAAAATTACCGAAAGCTACATAATTAGGATATTTGGTAGGAATCAAATTTTCCCGCTCAACATTGGTCGAGACGGATGCAATCGTTTTCCTAACAGAATCGATTGAAGTCACAACAGCATGATTTACGCTAACAGCGGGTTGTTGATTCTCATTACCAGGAATCCGATACAATCCACGCTTGATGCGCATACCGTTATCGGGTTTTCCAAACCATTGTGGAAAGACTATTTCGTTTTTTGAACACAAATCACGAAGTTCATGAATTGTGATTTCAGTTTTTCCAGTTGCTCGGAGAAGATTCAAAAAATGTTCACGAGATTCAGCACGTTTAGACATTATATAAGCTTTCAAGTTCACTCAACAGTTAATATTATACACATTTCCAGCAAAAAGTCAAGCATTTATGCAGAAATAATTTTCATCAGACTTGCGACCAAGGCTCGCTTATTCTGCTTATTTTTGTTGTTTTTCAAGAAGGTGGTCTTCATTTTTGTAACAGTCATTGTCGAATCAATATCCAATTCATCATCGGCATCCAAATCGTTTCCACCAGATACATAGAAAAACTTATCATAAGAAACGGTATCATGCGCAATAAATTTATGTTCCCGAAGTTGAGACTTATATTCATCACTAATCTCATAAGCGGGTTTATTTTTCGAATAAAACTCATTAGAAGACCAAATCTTAATCTTTTTAAGAATTTTTTTATTCGGTGCAATATAGAATCCAACAACTTTTGAATCAGTATATACATTATACCAATTAATAACACCACTTGTGGTTTCTTGTGAATATGTGGGAAATTGAATAAGTGTATCATTCACTTTTTCAGAAACAATAATCTTGCGAATATTAAATGCTGCACTATTTGGTTCACCACACAATTTTCTACCAATATAATCAGCATCACCGTCCTGAATAATAACAGTATTCAGAATATCAATATTATGAGATTCTTTAAATTGCTTTGCAATAGGAGCAAGTGCAATTAGCGATTCATTCAACGGTGTTGATGAAAGATCTTCCTGCGATGGCATTGTAATTTTAATTTTGACAACTTGTTTCTTTCCACCACTAATACCAGGTATTTCATTAGTAGGCTCAAGTTCAATTTCCTCATAATAATACCTATTATATGTTTTGGACAACGCAATGATATTTTTACAAGCTTGATCAAAGGTTGTTTTATTCATATTAGAATTCAAGTATTCACGCAAATATACTCGTTCCAATAAGATTTCCCCAGGATTGCGGGAAAATGAAGCGCCAGAAATATCTAAAGATTGTGTTCTTGGGAAATCAATTTGTCGAGCAGAGTTGTTAGAACCAAAACCATACACAACAAACGGAATTCCAGCACGTTTACAGAATTGAGCAAGAACCACCAATTGTTCATAAGAACCTTGCATATTTTCAGTCATGGATGCTGAACGGTCAAGAAGAATAACAAATCCATGATTTTTTCCGTTTGGCATTTTCATGATTCGACGGAAGATATTATCATCGGTTTTATACTTATAAACCTTTGCTAAGTCCAGATCACCTGTATTTGAGATTTTAGCTTTGGCATAAATCTTAGCAGCTTTACGCATCTCAAATTCTTTGATCAACAGATCAATATACCGAGAATTCCTAGATTTAAAAGTGTTGTAACTTTCGGACACAAATTTCGGAAAGGTGCTAAAATGTGTAGTCAACAATTCATGAACCCGAGAAGCAGGAGTCACAATGTTCTTTAGAACAGGTTTAGGCAACTTGGCATATGTATTGACATATGAATCAATTGACGACAATTTACTAATGTTGGTGTCAAAATTTTCTGCGGTTTCACAGGTAGGATCAGTCTCTTCCTCACGCTGATTATATTCAGAACTTGAGGAGCTATTATCTACCTCGACTTCATCCGAATCACTTACTTCACCAAACGATTGTTCAGTTCCATCGGAATCATCATTTTCTGTACCAGATTCAGATTCAGTCTCAAGCGAATCTTCACCATCATCAGAATCAGCAAAGTCATCATCTTGATCTTCTTTTTTGGCAGACTGTTGTTCGTTTTTTGAATATTCAAAAATGATTTTGGCGACCTCAACAGCCTCGTCGAAAGTGTCAACAGCATCGACCAGATCGACCATCTTTTGCTCTTCAGAAGAGAACTTGATGCCAGCCAACACACCGAGTTTAAAGTGCAAGTTTACTCTGTCAACAAAAAACAGATCATTCATATCGCGACCAGCGATGCCAAAGATATCCCTAGATAAAAACTCAGCATAACCCTTCACAAAAGAAGACCGAAGACCAGGATATCTACGCTTAATGCGCTTCTCAATCCGTGCATCCTCTACGATATTGATGAAAGATTTTAGCTTAGGATTTTCTTCGACAGTTGTTTTCCAGTCCTCATAGGGAGTATCAATTGCGTGACCGACCTCATGACCGATCAGCAAATCATAACCATGCTCAGACACATTCTTCCAGTTCGGAAGAGTCAGAACACGATTTTTAAGTTCGAAGGACGCTGTTGAAACGTTTCGAACCTCAACATTAATATTCTCAGTAGCCAAGAGTTTGGCTAAAAGCGACTTGTGATTCAGAATAGACATATTTGCTCCATCTCGATTACAAACATATTGTATACCAAGATAGGAGCAATGTCAAGCTTTTTTTGATGGTTCCTACTATAAGAGGAACTTATGAATCTTGTTGATAATTATAAATTAATTTTAGACCATAGTCATTAGTGCCACTAATCGCTTCAAAGTTTTCTTTATAGTGTAGCTTGTTCTTTTTAAAGGGTCTATAATCTACATAGTGATGCACTCTCCCATAACGCCAAACGACACTGGCGACATCTGGATGATAATCTGATAGCATCTGTGACTTCTCTAAAGTACCCCTAGGATCTTTTATATTTCCTTGCTTACCATATAGTTCTTCTGTGTTCCCCCCACCAACCGTCTGGGTTGCGCACTTTCCAGCTAGAAAAGCGTTGAATTGAACGGTGCAATAACCAGCCTTTAATACTTGAAGGCAAAGATCAACATCTTCATTATATTTTAATCGCCATCTATATGGGCAATCATTTTGAATTAGAATTGTCGAATAAACTTTCGTATTTAAATAATATGGCGGATATTTAGTAGTAGGTGCAATAAAAAAACGATAATTAAAACCTGAAACAGGAACATTATCATATCGATCAATAAAATCTTCTGCTGCTCTAAAAATAGCACCAGTTTCAACTCGAATTCTTTCATTACGATTTAATCTATAGAAATCGGAAATATTATCATCAATACACCAATGTTTTTTAGCTCCAATTGAAATGGAATGATCCCACAACCAATTTCTGGCTGGATAAGAACCTAAACCCAAATTACTAAATGGTAATTCTAATACGGTAGCGTATTCACTTAAATTAAAGGTTTCAACTGCTTTTTTATAATCATCGTATTCCTGGGGTTCTACAACAATATGATGAGGTACTTTCATGCGAGTCAATGATTTAGAAGTAATCATAGAATCGTGTCTTCCTTTAGAAGGAATATAAATTGGATATTGAGGGTTTGTTTGTTTACTTTTCATGATAAGAAACTTTCAATACTGTTAGGTGTTAGTTTATCGTTAATTCTATCTTCAAAAATTTTTCTTATTTGGTTAATAAAATTCATTTTTGTATGTTTATCTTTAGTTTGCTGAGATATCTTTAATCTATCTTCATATGTCAATTTCGATAATTCATCAATTACTTTAATTAGTTCTTTTTTGTTTATACCAGATGGTACTATTCTGTAATGATTAGTATCAACTGCAATTTCTGCGCTCGAATGACTGTTACTTTTGTTCGTAACAAGTATTAATGGTAAACCACAGCACAACGCTTCCAATGCACTAATACCCCATGATTCATTGGGGCATGTTGATATGTAACAAACAGCTTTTGAAATATGTTGTATCACATCATCATGCTTAAGGTCTCTTTTTGTTTCTTGTGGATACTTCCATTCCAAATTGTCATAGTAATACTTGTCATGCTTTTCATTTTTTAAAAAGCTACCACTATTTGTTACAACCAAAGAATTTTTATCAGAGCCTTTTAATTTTTTATGAATCCAAAAAGGATTCTTTAATGCTTCTGCTCTTCCAACTGTAACAGCATCATATTCAAGCTTTTCAGATACTGTGAATGAATCTTCTGCATACGCTGGATTAATAAAGCCTCTAACATTTTCAATTTCATGCCCATATAATCTAACAGACATTTGACTGAGAAAGTTATATTGATTTTTACTCACAAAATATAAATGACCACCATTATCAGTAAACTCTTTTAAAATCTTCAACATTGGTAGATATCTAATGTGTCGAATCAAAGGCACATGAACTATCAAAATTACAGGTATACCTAACTTTAATAAAGAATTCGTGTAAACATTTTCATCATAATTTGAAAAAATGATATCTGGTTTTTCTCTGTTAACAGCATCAAATAAAACAGATTTAACTTTATTCTTTCTTCTATGTTCTTCTGTTATTTCAACAGGCACTATTTCAGGTATTAGATTATACGCATTTTTAATGAATTTTTCAATACCACCAGAAACAATATTGCTGTGAATAGAAACTCCATTTTGAACTTTATAGGGAGTTAAAATTTTCATTCAGATTCGATCCAGCGTTTCAACATGTTATTATCAGCTTCCAACTTTGGATACCAAATACTCTTTGTTTTTTCTGTTAGATTCTGATCAACTAACTTGGCAAAGGCATTGTAATCATCTTCATTTCTAAAGCTTAGGAAAATCTTTTTGAACGGCGGCTTTTCTTCTTGAACGAACTCCGGCATGCCGACCCAATGTTCTTCCCAATTATGCTTATCATCTATATACTGCTCTTTTTCTTCATCAGTCAAATCTATAAAATCAAAAATCATTTTTCTTTCTTCACTCATAACTAACTCCTAAACAAATTGGGATTGTTTTTAACATTCTTGTTATACTGCTTCATTATTTTTAATTGTTTCTTTTTAGCCAACATAAGCGTTGCTGGTCCAACATGGTCAATCATTCTCACACCATTTAGATGATCAATCTCATGCTGAAATATGCGAGAAGTCAATCCAGTAAATGTAACTTCATATTTCTTACCAAGCTCATCATAATATTCTACATCAATCGATTCATGTCTGTAAATAGGTATTGATAATCCAACATATGATAAGCACATTTCTTTTTCTTTTACAGTTTCTTTTGATGCGCTAAGAATCTTCGGATTAATACATGTGATGAATTTGTCACCAACAGATAGAACAAACATTCGAATGTTTATACCACACTGAGGCGCAGCAAGACCTAAAGCACCATACAGTTTCAGAGTCATCCTAAGTCTTTTGGCAAGGGTAATATATTTACTGTAATCAACAGCAAGCTCTGGTACAACAAAGTTTTTCACAAGAATAGAATCATCAAAAACCTTGTATGGTTCTATATTATCTTGTCTTATAACACCATCATCAGTATTGATAGTTAAAATCTCACTCATTTTGCAATCCTCGAAAAATTATTCGTCTTTTCAAATCTAATCATTGATCTAAATTTATCTTGTAACACATCACCCTTATGACTAATAACAAACAGATTGGTGCCATCAAGTATGTGAAGCAAGTTCATTAAATATTCAGTTCCATTTGCATCTAATGATGAATCAAATACTTCATCCAAAATCAGCAAATTTGTATTGGCTGAATTTTTCATCTTAGCAATAGCTCTCCATGTTAACATAAGAGCCATATCTATTCTTTGCTTTTCACCTTCACTAAAAGAATCATAACTAAATTCATCACGGTGTCTTGATTTTATTGTTTCCTTAAACGATTCATCGAGATTAAAATTAACAAAAAAATCCATCGCAGATAGATACTTGTTGACTTGATTATTGATAACAGGAAGATACTGCTTAATAATTTTTGTTTTAATGCCAGTATCTTTTAAAAGAACACTTGCTGTTTCTAACAATTTCTTTTCTTCAAGTAACTGTTTTCTATTTTCAGAAAGATCATTTAGTTTTTGTTTTTCTGTATCAAGTTCTTTTTTCTTTTCATCGACATCTGTATTTTTTTGACTTAGCTTTTCAATTTCTTTTCTAATTGTCGCAATAAACTTATTAGACTCATCAATGGTAGTAGTATAAGAAGCAAGAAGAAGTTGTTTATTTTGTACTTTTTTGAGAATATTCTGTATATCATTTAATTTTAGTTGTTGAGTTGATATCTTACCTTCAATTTTCTTTAAAGCATCGTCATATTCAACGCCCTTAACAACAAGCTGTTTAATTTGCTCCTCTTTAAATTCTAAGCTAATGGCTTGTCTGCATGTTGGGCAGCCATCATTCTCTTCGAAAAACTTGATATCTTTTTTAGTCTTTTTATGATTGGTTTCAATCTGATATTCAAGCTGTGAAAGTTTCTTAATAGAAGAATCAACTTCTGTTTTATTTATGGCACTATTTTGAAGGTCTGTAATTTCTTGTGTTATCGCAATAATGTTATTAGTTGTATTTGCGATCAAATTTTCAGTGTCTATAATAGATGATAACTTCGATTGAATGATATCATCATTATTCTGTTTTAAGCTATGAATGTGGGTTTTGATTAAGGAATATGCGCTGTTGCTTATTTCTGCATCACGCTTATTACTATCTAATTCTTGTTTGTTTAATGCAACTCTGGACTTCAAGAGAACATTCATTGAAGAGAACACTTTTATATCCAATAATTCCTCAATGATATCTCTACGATCAGCAGCGGATAATTGCATAAATGGCGTAAAAGATGCTGAACCCAAAATAACAATCTGTGTGAATGACTTATAGTTCAGTTTAAGTATATTTTTCTCAAGATGATCTTGATAATCCTTGTTTGATGCATCTTGATTGATCAGTTCATTATTGACATAAATCTCAAAAATATTTGGCTTGATACCACGAATAATTTTGTAAGATTTGTTGTTTGTCTCGAACTCAATTTCAACAACACAATCTTTTTGATTTATTGAATTGATTAAAGTTGGTTTGTTGATATTACGAAAACCTTTACCAAACAAAACAAAACACAATGCATCAAGCAAAGTAGATTTACCAGCACCATTACTGCCGATAATAAGTGTGTTCGGTGATTTGTCTAGGGCGATTTCAGTAAAGAAGTTACCAGTGCTTAATAGATTACGCCATCGTATAACTTTAAACTTCATCTTTAATTACATTCCATTTCCAAAGACTCCACATACAATTTTCTCAGCAATCCTTTCAGTTTATCAGAATTAACATCAACTGTCAACTGATCCACATAATTAGATAGAATAGTCATGGTATCTTCCGACTGATCAACATCATCATCGTGCAAAGATGATAACTCAATGAAATCTTCAACAATATTCAAGTCTGCTGGTACTGCTTTGTAAAGATTATCCATTGCATAATCGAATTGATACTCATCAGTTTTGTTTAGCACAACAACTTTCACATAGACATCTTCATATTTGGAGTAATCAAAATTTTTCCAATAATCAAGCGTTTGTGTTGAATCATCATAATAAATTTTATGAAACAAAGTAAAAGAATTTTGCACAAATTCAATATCAAGAGTGTCTGTGTCAAAGATATGAAAACCTCTAGGATCATTAAAATCTGACCAAGTTATCTCGTATGGTGTTCCAAGATAACTTATGTTACTCTTTGTCGATTTATGATGAAAATGCCCAGAATACACATGATAATACTTGGAAAAAACATTGGAATCAAAACCATCATGTGAAATATTTCCACGATCCATTTCAAAACCAGCAATATCAAAATGCCCAAAGCATATTTTTGATTTGCTATTAGACATCTTTTCAATTTCAACTTTGCTATCAAATACCCAAGGTACAATGTCAATAGCTAATCCACCGAATTCTACTTGTGTAAATTTATCATACAATGTAATGTTGCTGTATTCTTTAAGCAATAACTCAGGTGAATTTAGATCAGGTGTATTTTTGAAATATACACAATGATTACCTAACAATACATGCATGTGCATGTTGTTTTGCAACAACTTATCAAAGAAGTATTGTTTTGAAAGATGAAGCGTGTTGAAGTTGACAAACTTTCGTCTGTCAAATAAATCACCAAATTGGACAACCGTTGTGATATTGTTTTTTAAACAGTATGGGAAAAACACATCATCAAAAAACTTCTTGAAGTGATCGTGAAAGTGTAATGAATCACCTCTCGCACCAAAGTGCGTGTCTCCTAAAAGGGCAATTTTCATAGATTGTCACTATCTAATAAGTGCATTGCTTCATCTTCAAAATCACCTTCTACTTCTTCAATCTCAACTTCAATAAACTTATCAAGACCTTTGACTTTTGCTTTTTTCTTTTTCTTACCTTCTTCAAAATTCTGGATAAATTCACCAATATTATCATAAAGATCGAATTGACGTATCATCTCACCATCATTATCATCTTCTGATAAATGCCCTTCATCGAGAACACCGAATTGAGTTGTCGCCTTATATTTTACATACAATTGTTTCTTTTCACGCATAATCCTTCGTAGAAAAGCATAGTAAACGATTTGTGTGAAATAAGCGAATGGATTTTTAGACTTCTCTGGATCAAAATTGCGGAAATACATTACACAATTTTCAACACCATCAGCAATCATTTCATCCCTAAAAGTATATGCGATAAAATTAGGTTTTCTGGACAAATGCTCTGCAATTTTTAAGAAACATTCACCGATATAATTTGGTACAGGTATGTTTGGATTTATTGCAGACGCTTCTTTATAATTAACTAACGCTTGAAGAAAATCTGCATTATTGATATAGTGTTTCTCGCTCATGATATTCCTTAGTGTTTTGTATCAGGTATTTCTGTTTTTTCTAAAATCTCCTTATACAAGTCTTCATCAGATGGTGGATACATCATTTTAGACATGATCTGAAATGCACTTTCATTATATTTGACAACTATTTCATCAGTTGGTTCAATAATCGTCAAGATATCATCAGCGTACACTATGGCGATATCATATTTTATGATATCGATTGGCAACCAAGGCACCATATAGTAGCTATATGATCCTTGGGTTTTCATTTTACCTACCACCATCGGGCTGAAAAAAGTAAGAGTATCATCTTCTTCATTGGTTGTATATGAAGAAATGATGTCTTCACCATTTTTTAACCTAAAGATTCGAGGCTCATGTACTTGTTTATCCATTTTTCAAATCTATTGTATAAAGTTTGTAATCGAATTTTTCTTCATCATATATTTTTAATCGCTCAATAAAATGTTGAAGAGTAATATTTGGTTTTTTACCGGTTCGAAGATCATCAGATATATCAATCAAAGTTGCTTGAGTTTTATTATCACCCAATCTCAATACACGACCAATACTTTGAAGATTTCTAATTCGTGATTTAGAAGGTGATGCAAATATCACATTATGCAAATTACGAATATTAATACCTGTTGAGAATGTGCCATATGAAGCTACAATAATTGCATTCTCTTCACCTTCTGTGATTTTTCTGGCATTTTCTCGCTCTTCGACTTCTGTTTTACCATATACGAAAAACAAATGTCTGTCGTCTTTTACTGATTCTTTCAACATATTGTATAACACTTTTCCATGTTTGTCAACTAGATTGAAAAGAATTAGTGTATTACCTTTTAAAGATAATACTAAATTTTTAATGAATTTATTTCTGGCATCATTTGAAACCAAAAAATCAATCTCATCCTGATATTCCCACTTATTAGATCGTGAGCAAGTTTCTTTAGGATATTTCAAAGTCAAACATTTAATTCTAAATGCAGCTAAACTTTTATTCTCGATAAGCTCTTTAGTTGTAATTGTTTTATAAACAGGTCCAAACAAACCTTCTAGCACCATTCTATGGGTTGCAGTGCCATCAAGCGTTCCCGTAAGACCTATTCTATACTTAGCGTTAACGCAATTGACTAAAATAGATGTTAATGATTTAGCTTTAAAAAGATGTGATTCATCACCAAAAACAAAATCAAAATCGTGAAAAAAGTCAGGACTTTGTGTATATAAAGACTGCCATGTTGATATGGTTAGAAAAGAGTTAGAAGCTCGCTCTGTACCACCATAAACTTTATGACAATTAGATTTTGAGTCATATCCATAGGATTCAAAATCACTATACATCTGTTCAACGAGCGATGTTGTTGGTACTATCAGCAAACCTCTTTTCAAACCAATTGATTGAAAATATCTCAATATCAAGTATATGATAAATGATTTACCTGATGCTGTTGGTGATAGAATTAGCATTCTCTTATTACGAATTGCATGAACAAATGCTTGCATCTGGTAATCACGAGCAACATGTGGAAGACCTAATGATGTAGCAAAATCAGAACCTTCTTTTAACGAAAAGTTAATTGTAAGTTCTAATTCAGGATCAATATCTAGATCATACTTTCTTTGCTTACAGAAGATTTTAACATATTCAAGAAGACCTCGATATAATTTTCTCTCTCTAATATTAAAGAGTCTTATTTTTCCATCCCAAAGTTTATTCTTGTATTGAGGTGAAAATTGATATCCTGGTACCTGAAATGTAAAGAATTCAGATAGCTCTTGCGCTAAATCTTTTTCACACTTCACTAGCATGAAGGCTTCATTGAATGGTGTTAATTGTATCATGCGCCTTGAATAAATCTTTCCCATTCAATAAGAGCCTTGATTTGAAAGGTTCTTGAATGCAGTTCTTTCATTATAGATAAACAAGATTCAATGACCTGTTCAGTCAAAGCTTTTTGTGCTAAAAGTCTTGTTATATCTTCATCACTATCGATATATGTATTAATATCTGTTTTTAATACTCTAATTAGAAATGGTTCCCAACCATATCGATTCAGCGTCTGTGAATCCATATTACCAGAGTAGTATTCCCACTTCAAACGCTTCATTCGATTAATTTTAAACTGAACATCTTTTAACACAAGTTGATTATGTGTTAAAACTGTTAAGTATTTACTGTGTAATTGAGGAATGTTTGTGATTTCACGACCAGGCTCTGTTCTGTCGATAACAGAATCCTTTTTCCACATTTCCAAAAGTTCATCAAGTTTGCTCATTGACTTCTCCATATTTGGAGAAATATTATCATAATATACAAGATTAGTCAAGCAGTTTCTATGTCAAAATACGAAAATCTGAAAATTGCATCAGCAGTTAAAACGGATTCTGGTGAATCTGATGCTGAAAAAATGAGTGATGAAAGCGATGTTGGGAAGCATTCATGCAATTTTACTCTATAATTAATATTGTTTGCAGATGTTAACAAAGATAGAGTTGCATCTGAATATTGTGGGGTATCGCTAACAACGAATGGGCTTTGTAATTGAGGCAATCTACGATATTCTGCAAAATCAGTTGGGAATGTTAATGCACGAATCCAATCATGAATTTCTTTCCAAGATTTTAAATCTTCATCAACCATAAATGTGATGTTTAAGGTGTCATAGATTATCTTCTCACCGGGTCTATAGAGATCGATGAATGGTGTTGACTGGAGTATTTCACCCATGTTCACACCTGGAAGATTTGCTGATTGACAAAAGAATGTCGTATTTGGCAATCTTGAAAAATTAAGTTGAAACTTATTTGGATGTAATAAGTTTGGATTTGATGGGTTTCTTGTTAGGGCTGTCATATGTGTATTTAGGTTATTTTACCAACGATATATCTGTATTTATAAAAAAACGGGAACCGAAGTTCCCGTTTTAAAACTAACTTATTGTTATTATTATAGTTAGGTTTTTATTACATCAGATTCGAAATCTTGAATGCTCTGTAATAGTTGTTTGTCTGAGCATTTAGACGACCCAGACCTTGGTTGGTGCCTTCAGCGAATGGATTAGCAACTAGACCGTAACGAGTCTTGAAGCCGATCTTTGGCTGGAAGTTACCGGTGTCAACTGCACGAACCATCTGTAATGGAACATATGGGCAATAGAACATACCAGCATCATAAGCATTTGAACCCTTATAACCAACAACAGCGAACTCGCGAGCAGCTGAAGTAGGAGCATATGGATCAATGTAAACCTTGATACGACCGAAGATAGTACCAGCAAATGTATTGCCTGTGTCATCAACAGTTAGATTTACTTGGCTGTTCAATGCAGATTGATAGTCAAGAACACCAGCCATAGCAAGAGCAGAAGCAACATCAGAAGAAACGATCATGATGTTACCTTTACCTCTACGAGTTGTCTTTGCAATAGCGTTAGCTTCGCGCTCGATTTGGAAAGCAAGACCCTTAACTTTTTCAACCATCCAACGACCGTTAGAATCGGTATCTAAGTCAAAAGTACCAGCTGCTGTTGTACCAACTTGTGCACCAGTCTTAGCAATCTTGTAGATTGTACGGATAACTTCACGGTTGATTTCAGCAAGAATTTCTGTTGACAGAATGTTTGCAAGCTCTGTCTCAGCGTCAAGACCATGAACAGCTTTCAAGTCTTGTGCAAGTTCTAGTGAATATTCAGCCTTCAATGCACGAGTGTTAGCAGTAACGGTAACTTTCTCGATTGAGAAGCCCATTTCTTCAAAAGTGCGGGTATCGCCAGCTCTGTTAGTGATACCAGTTTCTGCTTGAGTAGTTGTATATGCAGAACCAGCGGCTGCGTTACCTGTGAAGGTTGCAGCAGTGTTAGCAACAACATCAACACCAAGTGCAGATTGTGCGCCGGTACCAGCGTGTGCTGTGTTAGCTTCGTTGTAGAAAGCTTCGGCGCCTGATTGGCTGTCGTAACGAGTACGCATTGCGAAGATCAGACCAGTAGGACCAGTCATTGGCTGAACGCCGCAAACATCATAAGCGATCAAGTTTGGAAGTGAACGACGAACCAAGCTGATCATGATTGGATCGAAACCAGCAGTAGGACCAGCAGCGGCTGCGCCACCACTGAAACCACCGTTACCAGCAACGATGTTTGGTGAAGCTTCGGTCAACATTGAATTTTCTTTTGCCATAGCCTGGAACTGGTTCTCAAGAACGAGAGCAGTAACAGCTTTACGATATGGGTCAGCAATGGAAGGAAGCTCTGGGTGCTCCAGAACAGGCGACCATTTTTTTTGCAGTTCTTCGGTTAGATACATTTGTGTCTCCTAGTTATTATTTGTTTAGTTTAGAAATAGTTTGTGTGACAGCAGCAACGAACGGATCTACATATCCAGTTGGTTGAGCGTCTTCATTGATCTGTTCTTGAAATTGAGACTCATCAGCTTGTTTTACATTTGAAGGAAAATAATTTTCTACAATAGTAGAAATCTTATTAGCGTATTCTTCCTCTGTGAAGAACTCGACACTCTCTGCAAGTGAGCGAACTTTTTCAGACTGGGTATCAGTCAAACCTTCAGTTACTATATGAAGAACTTCATTTTTCTTAGATTCAATAAGTTCTTTCTTGTAGAACATACCTCTCTCAATTTCCTCGTTTAGAGAACCTTCCAACTCTTCAACTTTGGAAGCAAGCTCTTCAACAAGATCAACTTTCTCATCAGGTACATCGATGTAGTGTTCTGCAAACAAGTTGCGCAGACCACCGATGAACTCTTCTGTAATTTCTGTTCTTAGACCTCTTTCGATAGCGATCTCGTTATCTTCAATCCATTGTTCAACAACATATGATAGATAATCGTTAACTTTCTCGGTAAGGTCAGATTTCACTAGATCAATAGCTTCTTCAAGCATTGCTGTGTAATGAGTGTCAATTTCCTCAGTAATTTGGGAAACACGATCAGCAACGCGGGCTTCGAAAATAGTAGAAACCTTTGTTTTAAACTCTTCTGAAATGTTTTCGTCACCAAAGATAGCATTAACATCTTCGGCAATAACATTTTCAACATAATCTTCTTCTTCTTGGACTTTGCCAGTAGCAGAAAATGGGTGTGTTGTAGGTGCAGCGGCAGACTTTGCAGCCTTAGTTGCATCAATTTTGTTTGAATCGTCGGTTGGCTTGCTGTTTAAAGGTGTTGGACCACCTAGATCAACAACTTCATCACCCAACTTTTCAGGTGACATACCTGGTGCAGATTTCTTGCTACCAGCAAGAATGTCAGCAGCGGCTTCGAATAGTTTGTTGGACATTGAAAATCTCCTTATTATTTCTATGTGATATTATTTAGTAATTACAGTTTTTTCAGAAAACCTTCGAACAGTTTATAAGCAACATGTTCAATTTCTTTTCTTGATGCTTGTCTTATTTGTTTCTTTGCGTTGTCAATGTCAACTTCAACAAACCTGCCTTCAACAAACAACCATTCTTTTCCTTCCATTATACCAGACACAAAAGCATCCGGTGCAGAGGGATCAGCAACAATGTCAGCAGCAGTAGCTAACATAAAGTCATCTTGTACAACATTGGTACCTTCAACTACAGCCAAAGAACCCATACCTCTTGAAGAAACGCCCAATTGAGCACCTTCATCAATTAAGTTTCTTACAATATTTCCATATGGTGTTTCGAGAATCTTTGCTTTACCGTAAAAATTCTCACCATCACATCTTAGTTCCTTGATTATGTGTGACACTCTATCTAGATTTATAGAAGGTGTGTCTGGATGACCCAATTCACCAAATGCTCTATTTGTTGCAACATATTGTTCATTATAGCGTTGCACTTCTCTGTTCAAAGTTTCGAAGGGATATGATCTTTTATTGCGATTGACACGATTCGCTTGCATAAAGATCCCTTCGATAAAGTAATTTTTCTTACCTGATTCAGCTTGTTCAGTAATATACTTTACATTCTCTACATGTTCTCTAATAAGTTTCATATCTATTACTCTATAGCAGGTGAATAAATTGCATCTTTGGTTAGCTCAAGCATCAAAGTACCGCTGCCACCATTTACAAGTTGAATAACAATGTTTGATGCAGCTGTATTTGCAACAGTCATACCAAATGAATTAAATGGTATCTGACCAGTTCCTGGTAACTGAAGAACTTCCACAGTATCCCTTTTCACTGACCAATATGCTGTTCCAACATTGGCAGCCCAATGTGCTTGAGTGATGACGGCTCTATTAACTATTTCTTCAACAGAAATAGATGTATCCTGTGATCTAACAGTATTGGCAACAAGATCCCTAAGTTCGATGGAAACTGTACCAGTTCCAACAACTCTTAAAGTAACTCTGCCTCTTGAAGCGTTAATTATTTCATATGACATTATCGTATCCCTAAAGATTTTCTTCTTCTTACACTCAACATTCTTCGTCTAAGAATCTGTTGTTTATGTGCTCTTCTTTTTAAAGCACCTCTGCGTTGGGCTCTTTTCATTGTTATCTTTTGCATAGCAGTAATTCTTTTCATTTTACCGCCGCGCAAAGTGAAACCCTTTACAGCAGACCTTCTTATATTTCTTTGAACAACAATTCTACCATTTTTTCTTCTGATTCTTCTACGAATCAGTTTTGTTCTACCCAACCTAATGACATTTTGCGACTCATCAAGCTGGTCTTCGTATTCAAACATATCAGCGATAACATATTGCTTAACATCATTAATGCGTTCAGCTAAAATGTCATTCATTAAAGCAAATATAGATTGTTTTGCTTCTGATATATTACTATTTATAATACTATTTATCATATATCAAATGTGAAGGATTTTAATCGTTGATATTGTTCTTCATCTTGTATCATTTCAACAAAAACTTTTTGATTTTCTTCATCAAGTGATTGATACAAGTCCATCATATCATCTGGAATAACAATTTCTTCTGCTTGAAAAGACGGTGTCAAATCAACAGAACCAGATGCTGTATATGGTATACTGAAATATTTTTTAAGCTTATCGTTATAATAAAGAGCAATACGAATATTGTTCGACATATTACGAATATATTTTCTCTTCAATATCAGTATCATTGGTGGGCCAGATGCAGGAATCTTATCTGTTTCTTCAATCTCTTTTACTGCTTCATCCAATTCAACATCTTCTCTAACTGCCCGTCTTGCTTGAGTAAAAATCTGTTTATTATTAGAAAGAAGATCAACCATTCGATTGAAAAGATTTTGCATGATCATACGGTCAGCATTAGTGAACACGGGTCTTTCCTCTTCCATCTTAGAAAGAATCTTATGTATTCTCTGTAGTTGTGCTTTATTGGCAAGACCAGCACGAATCAGAACATCAAACTTTGAATATTCCGATGTATCTTCTATGAGAGAACCTCTAATCTGACCTATAGTTTTCATTCTGCACCTAAATTACTTCATGCGCATTAAATCGTGAATATCTTTTTCTTGATTTTTTACAAGATTAGCACCATGTGTATTTCCTGGCCTTGATTTATAAGTAAATTCAGTACCAGGATGATCAGAACTTCTTACAGATGTAATATGCTTACCACCACGCATAGTTGATGAGTCAGATGTTCTGTATGTTTCTTTATCATCATCTCTAATTGAAGTTGCATTTTGTGTAACAGATGTATTTCTTTTCAAGTCATCTACAGTAGAATCTCTTGTGTTAATTTTTTGTATGGACTCTTTCCCATTCTTTATTCTTGATGTTGTGTTATCTGTAGATGATGAAACAACCCTATGTTTCTCAGGTGCTTCATCACCAGGATCCCCATCCTCAGGTTCATCATCACTACCACTGACAACAAGACTTTCTGAAACATATTTCGCCTTAAGCATTTTCTCAGCATCTTCATCACTCAATTGATCCAATGGATGATAAATCGTCTTACTTTGCTGTGTTTTATCTTTATGTGGCTCCAGTTGTCCAACAAGATCCCTTTTCTTAGCTAATTCTGCTTCAACTTCTCTTTCATAGGCTCTCTTTTGCTTTTCTGTGGCATTTGGTTCAAGAGAGCGTGCCACACCTCTACCAGTATCAACAGGTTCAATTTCAACTCCTGCACCGGAAAGTTTCTTAGACATCTTTAGTTTTATCCCTTTATCTTCATTTGATTCCGAAACAGCAAATGATTGACCGAATAAAGATGCAGCAAGATTATGTTTCAATTCTTCCATTCGCACAAATGCACTTGATGAAAGCATTTCATCCATAACATCTTTGGCATCAGCCATTTGATCTGATGCAACCATATCAATGAATTGTCTAACTTGATTCATAGTATTTCCTTTTATCTAAATTTTTTATATTTATTCATCTGACTAACACTAGCCAATCTATCAACTTCTGCATCAAGATCAGGTGTCAATGATTTATTATCATCTCTTTGATCTTCGTCGGACACA
>Ga0194120_10003653_pt1 | contig 24827 bp, 24 predicted proteins | sample TA2MahCa65mmetaG_FD_148642 | JGI IMG/M metagenome (GOLD analysis project Ga0194120, IMG submission 148642) | Freshwater microbial communities from Lake Tanganyika, Tanzania - TA2015019 Mahale Deep Cast 65m | ecosystem: Environmental > Aquatic > Freshwater > Lake | place: Tanzania: Lake... | reverse complement strand
CTCGGCGGCGGCGCGCGCGTGGTATGGCGCGCGTATGCCAACAAACGTCGCATTCAGGCGCGCCTCAAACAGTACGCGAGCCGGTAGTTCTTTCAACGTCGTTCACTACCGCCCGCGCTGACCCACAGATGCAACACTGAACGAAAGGCGGGCCACACGGCCCGCCAATCTTTTCCAGATGGAGACGCTATGACCCCATCACCTTCGGGGCAGCCCCCTTCGACTTCGCTCACCTGTGCCTGCACCACCGGTGCGGGCAGGGCAGAGCCCGAACAAGAGAAGCGCACGGCGAAGGCGCTGAAGGGCCTCGCCGACGGCAGCCTCAAAGTTCACCAGCACGAACCGGATTGTTGGCGAGTGCAAAACGGCGACAAAGAACCTTACATTGTCGTCCGCGCCGGCGGCGCATGGGCCTGCGATTGCCCGGATTGGTCAGGCCGATGCTTCGCTGCCAAGTGGCGCTGTAAACACATCGAGGCCGTGCGCCTTTCGCCGACCTCGCATGCCTCATCAACCGCATCAAGCCAACCTCAGAAGGAGACATCACAGATTATGAATGACCATCACCCAACTCCCGATCCGCAAGCGGCGCTGGCGGCCATTTCCCTAGCCCTCGCCGCCCCATTCCCCGCCTCAGCCGTCAATTGGAAGCCGCAGGCGGTGAGTAAAGACAAGACCCGCGCTCTAGCCGTCGCCTACATTGACGCCCGTGATGTGATGGATCGGCTGGACGAAGTCGTGGGCGCATTCAACTGGCAGGTCGAGCACGTCGAGGCCTGCGGCCAACTCGTCACCCGCATCGGGATCAAGAACCCCGTCAACGAAGAGTGGGTCTGGAAATCTGATCTCGGCTTTGTGGGTGGGTCTGAGTCAACTAATGAAGACACTCAGGTCAAAGCCATCAAAGGCACGCCATCCGACGGGCTTAAGCGCGCTGGCGTCGAATGGGGCGTCGCCCGCTACTTGTACAAGCTCCCCAAAGTGTGGGTGGAGTTTGACACCGAGAAGAAGCAACTCAAGTCCACGCCCATCTTGCCGTCCTGGGCGGTTCCCGAGAACGAACGCCATCCCAAAGGCAAGCCGTCGGGCGCAAACGGCTCGAATGGACACAATTCCGGCAAAGGTAATAGCGCGGCCCCCGTGCCCATACTGCCCCCCAATGGGTCGCCGCCTGCCAATGGGCACAGCAGTTCGCCCTCTCAGCCCAACCCTGACGAAATCGCCAAGGCCCGCGCGCTAGTCATGACGCTGGGCAGCGAGGCGGTGAAAGGCAAGCCGCTCGGCGAACTTGGGCGCGACGTTTGGGATTACCTGGCGACGAGTCAGTTCAAAGGCGAAGAGGCGCTCACCCTGCAAAAGGCGGCGCAACTGCTGATCGCCACTGCTGCCTAACTCGTTGACGTTCCGGCTGAGGACAGCCGGTCATTCAATCCACATTCACGACAAGGAGAACCTGAACATGTACCAGAAGCTCATCATCGTCGGCAATCTCGGCAAAGACCCCGAGATGCGTTATGCCCCCAACGGCGACGCGGTCACTAATCTCAACGTGGCAACGAATCGCAAGTACACCGACAAGTCCGGCCAACTCGTCAAAGAGACGACCTGGTTTCGCGTGTCGGTGTGGGGCAAGCAGGCCGAAGCCTGCAACCAGTATTTGAAGAAAGGTAGTCTGGTGCTGGTGGAAGGCCGTCTCCAGGCGGACAAAACCACCGGCGGCCCGCGCGTCTACTCGCGGCAAGATGGCACGTCCGGCGCGTCCTTCGAGATGACGGCGAGCGAGGTGAAGTTCCTCGTGACCGATAAGGATGGCGCTGTCACCGAACACAGCCTGGCTGACAACGGTCAGGCCGCCTCCACCGAAGATTCGATTCCCTTCTAACGACGACCACTCCCCCAACTTCGAGCGTGCGCCCTCCTCCCGCACGCTCGAAGTGACCCCGCAGAGGTGAAGCATCGTCAACCGTTTCACCTTTGCGTGGTGCGACTCAGTCCTCGGATTGAGTCGCGCTGTCTCCTCTCTGTCGAGTTCGCGCATATCCCTGCGCGTCTCTTTTTGCCCCGCACGACTCAGTCGCGCGGGGTTTCCGTTTCCCGGCCATCCCGCTCGCAGAGCGAGAGCCGGAGCAACCACCTCAACCCAGAAGGAGACCCAGATGCACCCTCACACCATCACATCACCCCCTACTCGTATCAACACCATTCTCAATGCGCTGGCCGCCGAGCCAATTGTGCGCGTCGCTGGCTATGCCTACGTCGTGGACATGGGCCGCCAGGTCAAGCCGCGCCTGCACACGGTTCATAAAGATCGGTCGTGCAACTGCGACGACTCGAACTGTCCCGCCATCGCCGTCGTAGCCGATTGGCTCAAGGCTGGCCGCGTCGAGCGCGCGCCCGATCCGCCGACTGGGTACACGCCCTTTTTGCCGAAAGCTTGCCCGATGTGTGGCGCGAAGGTCTTTGCCGACCATACGCTCTCCAGCCGCAGGCGCGGTATTGGCTGGCAATGCGTCATCGGCGGCGCGGGGCACTACTGGCAACACAAGTGGGAAGCCGTCAAAGGCTGGTTCTTCAGGGACGAAATCCTGCCCGGCCCTTCGACAGTCCTTCGGCATTGCTCAGGGTGTAGCTCAGGGCAGGCTATCAAGCGCGGCGACCTGGTCGCCGGCGCACCGATGGGCTACTTGCCGGAAGCAAACCGATGTCACGTTGTTCCATCATGCTGCCAGGAGATGGAAGGGGCAACGCCATGAGCACACAAGCGCCCCTCTTCAGAAGTTATCACGAGAAGCACGATGCGAGCGCTCTTCCGCTGAGAGAGCAACCGGCGCAGCGCGTGCTGGCGGACAGCCGTGCGTGCAACAACGTCGAACTGCTCGCTGCCCTCATCGGCGGCCCCCACCAGATCGAGACTGCTACTGCGTTACTCGCCAAGTTCGACTCCGTGTTTGGCATCGTGTCGGCGAGTGTCGCCGACATCGCCAGTGTGCGCGGTATCGGCAACACAACCGCGGCGCGCCTCAAAGCCGCGCTCGAACTCGGCCTGCGCGCCATGCACGCTCAGCCGGAGCGTGTCCAGATCAACAGTCCCGCTGACGCGGCGAACGTGTTGCGTCCGTGCTTCCTTGGCCAAGAGCAGGAGCACGTGTATGTCCTCATGCTCGACACGCGCAATCGCGTGATCGGCCAGCCTGTATTGGTCTATAAGGGCTCGCTTAACATGTCGATGATCCGCGTCGGCGAACTGTTCCGTGAAGCGATCCGTTGGAATGCGGCCAGCATCATCATGGCTCACTCGCATCCAAGCGGGGATCCTTCCCCATCACCAGACGACGTGGCCGTGACTCGGATGGTCGTCGAAGCGGGCAAACTGCTCGACATCGCCGCGCACGACCACCTGATCATCGGCTCGGGAACCCGTTTCGTGTCCCTCAAAGAACGCGGCCTGGGCTTCTCGTGAATGATGAATGCGGAACGACCCTAGCACCCCGGCCCGCACGGCGAAGCCGGGGCGGGCTTGCACGCTAGGGCAAGTGTGAATGATGAATCAAATACGATTCGTCATTCTCCACGTTACGTGCGCATTCCGCGTTCATCGTTCATAATTCATCGTTCCCTATATCCCCCAGAAGGAGACCAACCGAATATGAACACCGACACCATCCCCGTGCAGACGGGGCCAGTCTATCACTGCTTCAATTGCGGCGCTGAACCGGCGACCTTCATCGCCTACTTCCGGCCATGTGGCTCGGCCCTCGACCCGTGGAGCTTGTACATCTGGTATCTCAAACGTCCCTGCGGGTGCAAGGGCGCTAGCCGGGTCGTCCGCCTGGGCGACTGTATCGCGCCGCTCGCGGCGTCTAGCCCCGATGGGCTGAGTCCGGCGGACATCCCGGCGATCCAAGCCGCCTTGCAAGCCATCGCCCGCGCGGTGCCGCCTGCACAGCGGCGGCTCGACCCGGCAACCCGCATCGTGTATGGCCTGCTCGCCGGATCGGTCACGCCTCATGAGGCTATCGCCGAACTGCGCGCGCTGGTCCGCCATCCAGCGCACGAACCTGCTATGCCGATCTCCGCTCACGCTGTCAAAGCCAACTCGCCAAGTGAAGCCGAAGCGATCATGTTCCTATCAGAGGGAGCGCAACCATGAGCAGCCGTTACGCCAAAGGCGCGCGGTTGGAACGTCTGGCCCGCGCCAGTCTGATGCGGCATGGGTATCGCGTCATCCGCAGTGCTGGAAGCAAAGGCGCGGTCGATCTCGCCGCCTTCAAACAGGACGACATCCTGCTGGTGCAGGTCAAGGCCAGCCGCACACTTGCACCAGCACGCAAGTGCAGGTGTCACCCCCACCGACCGGCGCAAACTTGCGATCTTTCCTGCCCCGCCCGTAGCCCGCAAGCAATTCTGGGTGCGCACCAGGAAAGGGTGGGCGGTTCAAGAGGCCGACTCCATGACCACTTTCATCACCCCGGCGAATCAAGAATAGGCGGATAACATGTTCGACTTTCAGCGTACAATAGAGGGCATGAGGAAGATGAAGCCTGTCACCGACGACACCATCCAACGGATGGCCCGCCGCATCGTGCGCCGCTTCAAGCCGGAGCGCATCATCCTGTTCGGCTCGCGAGCGCGCGGCGACGCGACGCCAGACAGCGACGTGGATTTGCTGGTGGTCATGCCGGTGACGGGGTCACGACGGGAGAAGCAATTAGAAATTCGCTTGGCCCTGCATCACGGTTTTGCAACCGTGCCCACCGATGTCATCTTGGTCACCCCGCAGGAATACATCACAGACGCGCGTCTTTCGGGCACCATCGTCCGCCCGGCAGTGCGCGAAGGGAAGGTGCTGTATGTTCGCGGATGACCCCCGCAAAATCGAGGTGCTCCGCCAGTGGGTGCAGAAGGCCGAGAACGACCTGGTGAGCGCCGCCCAAGTCTTGAAACTTGGAGCGCAGTGCCCGGCAGATACCGTCTGCTATCATGCCCAACAGTGTGTTGAGAAGTACCTCAAGGCCCTCCTCATCAACCATGAGCTGGACTTTCCCAAGACGCACAACATTGCGGTGCTTGTCAACCTGTTGCCCCTTAGCGCCCGACCCAGTCTGCCACTGGCAGACCAGGATCGCCTCACAGAGTATGCCACTACCACGCGCTACCCTGGCGACTACGAGCCTCTCAAGGTGGCCGAAGCGCAAGCCGCGGTGAGGCTCGCCCGGCGAGTTCGCTCCCATGCTCGCAAGCGTTTGCCGAAGGCGGCGCTCAAGTAAGACGGCGGAACGCAGCCACCCCTTCCCCCTGATTCTGTTCAACTGAATAGTCAAGGCAAAGGCGAATAGACAACCGTCCGATGTGACCACATCGACCGGACGTCGGCCGTTTGCCTTTCTGCAAAGATGGAGACCCCACAATGAACAACAACGTCATCGCGCGCGTGGTGCGTGTCACTTCCCTCAATGGCTTCTGCAACGAGGTCTCGTTTGGGCAGGACGGCGACCCCCACATCCCCAAGCCTGTCTTGCGGCTGCTCAACCATCAAGTCGAAGGCCAGCACAGCGCAGCCCTCGTGCTCTCCTTGCAGGGTGTCAACCGGGCGGGTGAAGTGGTTTGGTTGTGCGAAGCACATACGATTTCATGGCTGTACGGCAAACCGTTCGGCCAGGCCGCCGAAAGCATCTATGCCGGGATGCGCGACCTTGAGACCACCGTTCGCGTTTATCTTGAAACGCAGGGCTATGAGGTGCGGGCGGGCGACTACGGCCTGCCCGACTCTGTCAAGCCGTTGGCCGCGTCCTTCGAATGCGCCAAATGGGTGCGCGCCGGGGAACGCGAAATGAGAGTCGAAGCGGCTTGTCAAGCCGCAGAAACGCTCGACCCGTCACCGGCAGACATTCCCTAACCGCTCGGTGCTGTCACAGACAGAAACGCTGTGCCTGTCGTGATGCGTATCGACAGCGCAATGTTTTCACAGGCGTAGAAGCCTTGCCCTCACAGCAAGGCTTCTGTGCTTTCTCTTGCACCCTCACCCCAGAAGGAGACCCCACATGAAACTCACTATTCTCAAAGACAACCTGGCTAAAGGCCTGAGCCTGGTCAGCCGCGCGGTGTCTTCGCGCAGCACACTGCCGGTGCTCAACAATGTCCTGCTCATGACCGATGGCTCGCGCCTGCGGCTGTCGGCGACGAATCTCACCGTCGCCATCACTTGCTGGCTCGAGGCTAATGTGGAAGCGGACGGCGTGACTACCGTCCCGGCCAAAACCTTGAGCGACGTGGCGGCCACGATCGCCTCCGGCGACTCGGTGTCGCTGACACTCGAGAAAGACACCTTGACCCTCAAGGCCAGCGCCAGCAGAACGGCCATCAAGGGCATCCCTGCCGACGAGTTCCCCCTCATCCCCCGCGGCGATGCGCCGGAAGGAGCGGCAGTGGAAATCGAAGTCGCCGCCCTGCGCGATGCGATTCGCAAGACCATCTTTTGCGCGGCAGCCGACGACGCGCGGCCTATCCTCACGGGCGTCCTGTTTCATGCCCTCAGTGGGCAGGGCACGTTCGCGGCGACGGATGGGTTTCGCTTGTCGGTCGCCCGTGTGCCCGTCTCCGGCGAGTCGCTTGACCCCGCTTCAGGCGGCGTCAAAGTGATCATCCCTGCCGAGACGCTCGCCCATCTGGATCGTGTGCTGGACGACGGAACAGTGACGTTGCGCGTCCCTCACAATCAGAATCAAATCATCTTCACCGCCGAGGCGGTTGAGTTGGTGTCGCAGTTGGTCGAGGGGCCGTTCCCCAATTACGAGCAAGTCATCCCCAAAACCAGCAGCCTGGTGGCGGAAGTGAACGCCGCCGAATTGCTCACAGCCGTCAAAGCAGTGGACATCTTCGCCCGCGAGAGCAATCACACCGCCCGTTTCACCTTCGATGACAGTGGCCTGCACCTTGCGGGACAGTCCGCTGAAACCGGATCGGGCGAAGCCAGAGTGGCCGCCCACCTGGGTGGTGCTGGTCGCGGCGACCTGCCCTTCGAGATTGCCTTCAACGCCAGGTACATGATGGAGGCGTTGAAAGCCTTCAACGGCCAGTGCGCGATTGGGTTGACCGGCTCCAGTTCACCGGCGTTGCTCAAGCCGCCAGGAGGCGACGGGTTCGAGATGGTTATCATGCCGATGTCCACGGCGTCGGCACGCGGGCCGGCGTAGGCCAATCGCCCAAAGGAAATTGAGATGGCGCTCAAAAACCGCTATTCCTTCGCCTGGATGGTTGGCTCTTGGCTTGTGACCCTGGACATTGGAAAACCCGAACCTGCCATCATCGTCACCTCTACCCACGGTGAAGACTACATGGATTGGGACGTACTGGCTGGTCAATACGGCATTCCCATCAATATGGAGGGCACTGGCCTGCAACTCTGCGCCGAGTGCCGCCGGTCGGTCGCGCCCGGCAGCCGCAAGTTCGCCAACCGCGTTCCGCTGGGTGACTATGCTTCCCGCATGGAGAGGGGCTATCGCTACCCTGCCGGAGCGTTCCTGTGCGCCGAATGCAACAGCAAGCGCGGAAGGGTGCGGGGTGAAGTATGAACGACAAAGGGAGTTACCGTCACTGACGCTTCCATCTCTGCCAGCCGGACAGCGGAACACTGTCCGGCTGGTTTCATTCCTCAAGGAGACCGACATGAAACTGCTCATCAAAGCCTGTGTCCACGACGACGTGGTCAGCGACCCGGGCTGCGCCCTGCTTGCTATGGACGCCGAAACGGCGCAGGCGCTCGGCTGCGCAATCGAGACAGCCGAGCGTATTTTCAAGAACACCGATCACCCGGCCTTGAACGCGGTCGAGTTCGACGCGCCTACTCCCGGCCTGATGGACTTTGGCAACGAAGATGAGGACGATGTCTTCCATCAAGGCGAGGGCAATTTCGCCTTCGCCGAAGACGACGAGTTCAACTCGCTCCGCGAGTCGATGCTGGACGTAGAACTGACGACGTTGGTCATCGACCGCGGCCTCGACCTCCGTTGGCGCGGCCAGGACGGCACGCTGGCCGTTTCGACGTATCGTGTCCATGCCTCGCAAGTGCGCGGGGCATGGTCGGCCAACACCAAGTAGACGAAGCCCTCTATCTTTGCAAGGAGATCAATGTGAGCCAACAGATGAAACAGGTCGTGCTGGAACTGCTCGCCAAGCACGGTCTGACCCAGGCCTTCGAGCAGGCCGGCGGCGGCGAGTTCCATCTCCGCCTCGAGAACGAGCCTTACATGCCGCTAGTGATCGAGAAGATCGCCGGCGATCAGGTCAGCGTCGCCCACTACTTCACACAGAACGGCGATGCCATGCGCGATCCGGAATTGACCTTTCTTCTACCTGACTGGTCGCCCACGAGCATCACCCAGGACCCGGTCGGTCACTACGCCTGCGTAGGCAACTTGCCTCAAGGTTCGCGGCAACGCGCCCGGCTGCTGGCCGATCTGACTTCCTTTGCCCGCACCTGGGCGCGAAACATTCAAGCGCAAGGCTTTGCAGATGCCGCGAGTGCGCGTGTCAAAGCGTCGAGCCTGACACATCAGGCTGTCGTGGATCGCGAGTCTCAGCCACGGTTGACCGATCACCAGGCCCCCGATTCGCACCTTGAGATGCTTTACGAAGATCGAGTCGTGAGTGACTACGAAGAGTACGAACCGTCGCCCTACGATGGAACGTATTCGGAAGAGTAATCAGCTCACACTTACGATCGGTAACATGTGACAGGGCCGACATTGGGTCGGCCCTGTTGTCTTCAATCTGTCAATTCAACCCACCAGCGCCAAGCCCTCCCGTTTGACGTTGGTGGGTGCCTTGCAACCTAACCGTTGCAAGGCGCCCGATTCTTTTTCCTCCTGTGTATCCCGCTTTCTATCCAAGGAAAGCGCGGTCTTCTCATGACGCGGCAGTGACCCAGTTACTTCTGCGTCCCTCATTGGCCGGTTCGCTCCCAGAGCCGACCGGTTTCTCACACCAACTACATGCAACCCCCAGAAGGAGATCACCCACATGATGACAATCCGAATCTACAACAACAGCGTCTCGGCGATGGCGCGAAGCTACGCTGTCGCCCCCACTGACGACAATAACCTCATCGTCTGGCTTGAACTCGCGCCGCAGCACCCGAAAGTGATCGGCGCGATCTGGGCCAGCCTCGTCAACGGTAACGCCGAGCAACTTGGTATCCGCGAGGCGGCGTCAGACGACGGCCATTCGCTTCAGGTCGAAGGCTTGCACGCTCGTTACCTGCGCCTGACGATCGATGCGCCGCGCCTGGCCGGCCGCGCCAGACCGAAATTCCTGCGACTGATTGCCCCACAAGCAACTCGAATCGAGAAGGCTGGCGACGACTTCTATGTCTTCGCCTGGCCGGGGTTGAGTGTGGGCACGGCTCTGGCAGCCATGCTGGAAGCCGGAACGCCTACACCGATCCGCATCGGCTGGGGCGACTATCTGCTCGCCGAGGCCGCCCGGCGTGGCTATGCTACGCCACTGCTCACCGGCGGCCCGGTGCCCGAAGGCTATTGGCTCAAAGGCGAAACACCCTGGGCCGATATCGTATCGGACGCAGTCCGGCAAGGCGAACTCTCACTGGACGGCGATATGCCTGTTCCAGCCAGATTCGCAACTCAACTTGCATAAGCAGCCTGTGAAGAAAGATCGCTGAGGGATGAACTGAGATTTTTCATCCCTCCTTGTCTCGCGAAGCGTTCAACATTTAACCAGACGGAGACCTACCATGAGACTCGAAGGACAATCCAAGATGGGCTATTACCCGACGCCGGAGAATACCCTCTCACTGATCCCTACCTGGCTGACCGTTCCCTACGATGGTCAATTGCGCCGTTACCTTGATCCCTGTGTGGGCGCGGGCGAAGCATTGGCCTACATCGCAAACGGCCACGCCGAGACTTACGGCATTGAACTCAGCGATGTGCGCGCTAAAGCAGCAGAGGATCGACTCGCGCACGTGCTCAACACCGCGTATGAGTATGCTCAACTCACCGATGAAACCTTTTCGCTATGCCTCCTCAATCCGGCTTACGATGGCGAAACCGCCACTGGCGGCGGAAAGCGAATGGAAGAGACGTTTCTCGTCGATCGCGGCACAACCGGGCTGCTCGTGCCGGGCGGAGTGTTGATCTACATCATCCCGCACAGCCGCATCAACGAAAGCATCGCCCGACACCTGGCAGGTTGGTACAGGGACTTGCGCTGTTTCAAGTTGCCCGGCCAAGAGTATGACGTGTTCAAGCAGGTCGTCATCTTTGGTGCGCGCCGGGCTGAATACAGCACGCCCAAAGGTGAAGCCCTCTCCGACGTGCTGGCCTGGCGCGGCGGTCAACGCTTTGCCGGATACGACGAAGTGGAAGCGCCGGTGGAGAAAGATGGACAGCCTCAACTTGACGAGGCCGGTCAACCGAAGGCGCGAATGACCAGGCGGCCCCGCTTCGAGCCGTTGGCTGAACTTTGCGCCGGACATGGCGAGTACGAAGTGCCGCTGTCGCCAGAAAAAGGCAAGCGCGGCGCACCGTTCCGTTGGCAGTACGTCGCCGTCAGCGACGACGACTACCTGCGTGAGGCCGAAGACTGCGCCGCCCGGCTGGATTCCAGCCGCGACTGGCTTGATCTGATTCCACGTACTGAACCGCCAGTGATCGAACCGGCGATGACCCCAAAAAAGGGTCATATCGCGATGCAGGTGAGCGGCGGTCTGTTGGGGACGAACCTGGTCAAGTCGCCCTCCGGGGAAGCCTTGTTGCTCAAAGGCAATGTCACCAAGTACACCGTCACTCGCCACGATGTCATCGAGGGCGAGGATGAAGACGACTCAATGGTGAAAGTTCAGACGGAAGAGCGATTCAAGACTCTGCTCTCCACGTTGGAGGCCGATGGGACGCTCGTCACCCACGAAGACCCGGCGGAGATCGGCAAACTGCTGGAGAAGCACGTTGAGCAGTTGGCTGAGATTGTGCAGACGCGCAATGTGCCAGAGTACGATATGAAGCCTCAGCCCTGGGAGTGGGCGGTGTTCGATACCCTCTCCCGCGGTCGTCAACTGCCGGGCCGCACCGAAACCGGCCTGACCGACTTTCAGAAGCATCTCGCGATCGCGCTGGGTCGTTTGTGTCTCAGACACCGCGCGGGCTTTGTCAATGCAGAGATGGGGTCAACACCCGGCCCCGATCCGCCGCAAGGCGGGTCATCACATTCGGCTAATAACGGCGAAACCTAAACGGACTGAAGGCAACGTCCGCATGGCAACGCCGTGGGAAGACGGGAAAGGATGAAGGATGAAGGCAGAAGGATGAATGCGGAGCGGCAGTTCACATTCATCCTTCATCCTTCCTAATTCATCCTTTGCCTTGTCCCCGTAACGACTGCGAACTCTGTTCAAGACGGCGACTCTCAAGCGGTGCTGTGAACCGTTTGAACTCCGCGCCGCCGTCACACGCCGAACCCCAACCCGATTTTGGATTGCCGATTGTGGATTTTCGACTAAAACCCCCAATCCACAATCCCAAATCTGAAATCCAAAATCGAGCGGGTGAAGTCATAGTCTGTGCCTTTCGGAAACGAGAGGAGTCACGCTGGCAAGACCACCATTGGCATCGCCATCGCCGAGTACATCCACACAACCCAAGCGCGAAGTAAGAAGCAGTCGGCCTATCCAGCCCTTGTGGTTGGCCCCGGCATCGTCACCGGCAAGGAGAACTGGCCGAAGGAGATCCCCGAAGTCACGCCGGGCGCGGTCAGCCGCGTCATCACAGTGGGAGCAAAGCCGTTGCCCAAAGCCATGAAGACCGGAATGTGGCTCGAGGAGGTCATGGGTCTCACGCTGGATGACGATGAGTTTGAAGGGGTGAACGCAAAGAAGTCCCTGGCGCTGATTCGCAAACTCGCCGGAAAGCAGAAGATACCACTTTCCACTCAGTTGGAGATCGCGCTCAAGCAATCGCTGGCGCGCGCCGAGCAGACACCACCGCAACGGCGGAAAGCCTGCCCTGAGCGAAGTCGAAGGGGAGCGCGTGCGCCCAACCCTTCGACAGGCTCAGGGCACAGCTTGTTGGATGGCCGCATCGGTGGGTTCCTGTGGTTGGAACTAGACACGCCGCGTGATCCTGACAGCGAGAAGGCTTGCGTGGGTGAATATAGCGTCGCACAGTTCGTCAATGAGTATGCCAGCGGGCAACTACCAGAGAAGTCGTTCGCTATCCTGTCGTTCGAGACGGCGAAACTGGCGAGTGGCCGCCGACCGGCGATGAATCTCGCACGGCGACGAGTGCTCATGTCTGATGCCGAGGGCGAGACTACCTGGGTCGAACTTAAACAGGTGTGCATCTGTCCACAGTGTGGGCAACCCGTCGCCGAGAAGTATGACGAGGTAACGGGTGAGCCAGACATGGCGACCGTCGTCTTACCAGAGAAGGCAGAGCAGTTTGTCGGCGTGAAGCGCCGTTTCTGTCAGGCACCGCTTCGTTACTACGACGAACGGCAAGGCCGGTATCTGGCTGGCAAGCGGGTACTCGACCCGGAGACTGGCAAGCATGTCTATCGGTCAAAGGACGAGAACGACCAGCCCTTCGTGTGTGGTTCACCCCTGTTTGAGGTATCGTCACTGCGCCGAGTTGCCGCCGCAGAGTACATCAAGAAGAAAGCACGCCACGTCTTTGGCCTTTGCCTTGCGGACGAAATCCACAAGTGCAAAGCTAAAGGCACTGGCACCGGCTGGGTGCTCACGGTGCTCAACAATGCGACGCGCTGGACGATTGGTTTAACCGGGACCCTTTTCGGCGGGTACTCGACATCCATCTTCTGGTTGCTGTATCGTTTGGCCGCTGAGGTGCGCCGCGAGTTCGGCTTCAACGATGAGCGCCGTTGGACGGAGAAGTATGGTCTGCTCAAGCGGCAGTTCTACATTGACAAAGAGCCTGCTGAAGATGGAACGTTCACCGGCAGCAAGTTCTTCGAGACCGTGAGCGAGAAGCCGGGGATCTCACCAGCCATCGCCGGTGTCGGACTGAAGTATTGCACCTTCTCGTCCCTCAAGGACATCGGCTTGCCATTGCCGGATTACTCCGAAGAGATCGTCCGGCTCAAGATGACGGATTGGATGGCGGAGCAGTATGAAGATGCGGATGGTTCACAGACTGATCCGGTGAGCGGTCTTTTGAAATGGGCGCTCGACACGCAGAAAGCAGAAGATGGCACCGGTAAGGGCGCGATCGGCGTCTGGCTCAACACTGCTCTGCACCGGCCCGACGCAATGTTCCGACCCGAAGAAGTTTGGTTCAATCGCCGTTTGCAGGGGAAAGGCAAGTGGGCCGTGCGGCGCAAGGAGCATGTGCGCTCGTATCAACCGGCCTCTGACGCGATACTCGATAACGAGACTGGTGAATGGCTGAATGGTTGGTTGCCAAAGGAACAGTGGGCGGCAGACACCTGCTGGAACGAACGGCAGTGTGGGCGCAAGACACTCATCTACCTGAAGCAAACGGGGGAGCGGGACATTCAACCGCGGGTGAAAGCGGCGCTCGAGTCGCGCGGCCTGCGTGTCGGCATCCTCAAGCCGAGCATCGCACCTGAGAAACGAGCGACGTGGATGAAGCGAAACGCCGAGTCGTTCGACGTGCTGTTGACGAATGCGAAGTTGGTCGAGACCGGCCTGAATCTGACGATGTTCTCGACCGCGATCTTCTTCGAGGTCGAATTCAGCCTCTATGTAACGTGGCAAGCGATGAGACGACTCTATCGCCCCGGCGCGCCCAAGCCGGTGAAGTTGTATTTCCCGGTGTACAGCGGCACGCTGGCTGAGTCCGCACTCGACCTCATCGGTGCGAAGATGATGGCCGCACAATGCTTTTATGGCGACGAGGTCGGCGGAGCATTGGTGGATGAAGGTGACGAAGGCGACTTGCTGAATGATCTGGTGCGTAAGGCGCTTGGACAGATTGAAGTAGGCCGCGCAGAAGGATTGTTCGCTATCGGCAACAACCAGATGGCAACCGAGTCGCCGTTGGGATCACTGACAGCAATCAGCCCGGTGCTGAGGACATTTGCGGAGTTGGCGGCGCGGCGGCGAGAGATCGTGCAAGGACGTCAGCGTGTTCGACAGATGGCATTGCCTCCTGAACCGCAACTCAAGTTGTTTTAGCCACGTTGGCAAAGAACCGCGCCCTCGGAGAAACACAGGGCGCGGTTTTTCGTCAAATTGAGCCAACTATTTCCTTTCGTGACGGCCCATCTGTTGAGATGATGGGGGCCTAGCTGGATTCCTGATGTAGCACAAATTGGTGCTCCGACTCGCGGATCTTCCGAACGATGGTGTTGCCGTCAAGTGGTATCCAGGGGCTCAGTCACCCAGGAGCGATCGCGTGCTTTCTCGAAACTGAAGGATCCCCAGAATACGATTGAGATTGCGCAACGTCCAAATCCCAACCAGCGCGAGAGGCAGGGCCAAGCAGGTCAAGGAACCGAGGCATGCAGTCGGCAGCCGTTCTGCCACTGTGAGCGTGATCTCACCTACTGCTTCTAAGAACGCCACTCCTGCCCGGCCCGCTTCGACAGCCGTTCTCAATGCATCTCTGCTGGAGAACGAAGACCCGCCCGTGGCGACAGATATGGTGCTCGCGCTGGCGGAACCGTCTGACCAGATGGGCAGCAAAAGGACCAGCAGCATAACTACCACTCCTGCAAATAGAATTCTGAGCCACATGGCTTCCTCCTTCCCTTCATCGCACGACACCAGTGTGGATGCCCATTGACGCTTACTCCTCTGCGGCCTCCTCCTTCGCTCGTAATCGTATGATGCTTGGTGAGGCGACTCCATGCCAGCTGACTCACAGTGGCGTAGCATGTCTCCGCCGGGTCGGGGGCAAGGACTCACAATGACAAAACAAAAGCCTGACGGTTTTCCGTCAGGCCGATGACTACGTGTTGGCTGTAACTTCGCTCTACTTCTTGGGCTCTGTGAACAGCCGATAGCCTACGCCACGCTCAACGAAGAGGTAACGAGGCGCGGAGTTGTCAGGTTCAAGCTTCTGCCGCAGCCGGTTGATGTTGGCGTCAAGGCGGCTGTTATGGTCGCTGTTGGTTCGATCGTATGTCTCGTCCCATACATGTTCAAAAACATTCTTGCGGGAGCACAATTGACCGGCATGCTCATAAAAGTAGACCAATATCTTGAACTCGGTCGGCGTTGGATGTATTTGTTTGTCCTCCACGAGGACGATTTGATTGACTACATCTATCCGGATGCCAACCGGATCCGTCGCAGTGTCGTCCTGGCTGGCCTTCAACACTCTCTCGCAGATCATGCTTGCTGCGAGCAGCACATGGAGCGCCGCAACCACTTCTCTGCGGGTTCGGCGCACGCCGGGCTGGAAAGTGGCGACTCGACTAGCCGCCTGGAACAGCAGTCCCATATGATACGAACGAGCATCCCGACCAGCCAACTCAGAAGCTGCACGACGGACCAGTTCAATAGACTGGAGCGCCAAGCGAATTGGTTTGTCCACATCTCGGGTGTCCAGTTGTCCGAGCTTGTCCGCCTCGGTGAGCCGCCGTTCCATTTCGTGCAGTTGGAGAAGGTCGTCGGACTCTACTAAACCGAAGCGAATCGCCGCTTCCAGCGCAACGAAACTCCAGCATATTGGGGCGGGGCCTACGTCCGAAAAATCGGTCAGCCAGGCTCGGTCGCCGGGGACAACCAGAATGCTGTTAGTAGTAAGCGTTCCCGGAGTAATTACGCAGGCGACTGAGGCTGTGTTGTCCAGCGTCGGGCCGAACAAATAGGAAAGCGGGTTTTGATAGGATAAGGTTTGGCCGCCGACAAGTTGTAATTTGAGCCGCTCGCCGGCCAGATCTAGCGCCAATCCATGCGCCGCCGCCTCGCCCTGCAACGTGTTAATTCGTTCCTCGAATCCCGTTTGCCCCAATTCCTCTAAGCTTATCTTTTCGCGATACAACCGGGACTCCGTCGCTTCGTGTTCCGGCGGGACGCGTTGGTTTTTATGCCAGGCCACAAATGTCGCCTGCAGGGAAGCTGCCACGGCCTGTAACGACTTTCGTTCCGGGTTGGTGCGGTAGAACTCGGCCAGCGTCTGAATACTTTCGAGAGGGATCCCAGCTAATGTGTAGGCGGCAAAGTGAGTGGTTTCAGCCTTGTTCTCCAACACGCATAGAGTGGCAGTGCTTGTGGTCTCCAGTGCCGTGGGGGCATACTTCCTGTAACGTTCAATGTCATCGTTGATGTGAGCAGATGGGCCGCAGACCACAACGAAAGACTCAAAAGGCTTATCGGGCGCGAATGTGAACACCGTCAGCGCAACTCGACCTCCCCGTTGCCACAGCAGACGTTCTATAGTGATTTGGCTCTTCTCGTAGAATAGGCGACGGAATAGGTCTTTGAGTTCACCCGCGCGGTCGGCTAGGCGGTCACCCTGCAAGCTGGGCTGGATCAGGCTCGCGAGATGAGAGAAGGATAGGGGGTGCGTTTCATTCCACTTGATCGCGAGGTTCCAGTTGAAGTGGATACGCTTGGTGAAAGTACGTCGGACGCATCGCAAGAGCTCTTCTAAGCCCTCTTGTTTTGCGACGAAACCTGCCGCGGGCGGAGTATCCCTAATGACTGGCCCCAGCGACTCCCGCACCGCCTCCCACGTCTGATATTTAGTTAGCATGATCTTGGGCACTGGGGAAGTGCTCTCGCTTGCCAAGACCAGTCCGCTCATATCCTTTTCATCCTCATCATTTATCAGCCTGAGATCGAGAATCGCTAAATGGACCCAGCTTTCCTCAAGCACTCGGCGAGCCCCTTCAAGGTCTGGTGCTTTCACCACTTTGTAGCCAGCCGACACTAGAAACTCCGCACAGGTGTTTAAGAATTCCGGATCGTTGTCAGCCAGCAATATTCTTTGGTTCGGCATGATTCCGGCACCTCAAAGCCTTCACGAGCAGCGTCTTACGCGGGATGAGTCAACCATCTCTCGATGATGCTGTCAATGATTTTCCTTCTGTATTTTTCACGGTCCGAACTCGATCCCAGACTGTCACATATCGCCAGAAGGTTACCGATTTGGTTGAGTTCGTTCAGTTGTTTGAAGTAAGTGCTGACGCGCTTATAGGCAGCATCCTCTCGGACAAAGAGAAGTGCGCCGACCGCTTCGATAAGTGCGCTAACAATCAGGGGAAGGATCGTAATCGTTATGTGGTTCAGCCAGATCATAATGATGCTGCCTACAATCAACAGGATTCCCAGCGAGGCTGCTCCTAATCCGACGACATGATATTGAGACGCGCGTCTATTCTCCTGTTCGCGGTACTTTGTTATTTCCATCGATGTTGCTTCGAAGCTGTGCTGTAGTCGCTGACTTGCCTGCTCAGGCCCAACTTCCTCGATACGGGCTGGCAACGCTAGTGTTGATGACACTTGGAATGCTTGGAAAAGCTTGGCTTCAAGCAACGGCTGAAGCTGCAGTAATCCGAGTTTGATATATCTCAATAAGGTTTCCAGTCCCTCCTGCTTTGCAACAAAGCCAATGGCTGGAGGCAGGCCATCCAGAGCTGGCCCCAAAGCATCCCGCACGGCCTGATAAGTAGGAAACCGTGTCAATATGATTTTCGGGATGGCAGGATCGGTTTCCTTAGCAAGAGTCAGACCGCTGATGTCCTTCTCGTCTTCATCATTGATTAGTCGAACATCTAGGATTGCAAGGGCGATATGCTCCTGCTCCATCATCTGGCGTGCCTCCACAGGATTTGAGGCCAAAAGAACCAGATAGCCCTCGCGTTCCAAGAACTCTTTGATTGTCTTAACTGAATCCAAGTCGTTGTCAACTATTAGAATTCGCGTCAGCTGCATAGGAGTCTCCTGTTGCTTTATCATCGTGGCCAAGGGGGCAGTGGCTTCTGAAGAATCTCCTGGAACGTTTTTTTCAGTTCATCTTGGCCAAGGGATTTGGGAATGTAGTCTATCGCTCCTGCCTCGAATGCGGTTCTAGCACGTTGCCAAGTAGGCGACGCCGTCACAACAACGATACGGCAAGTGGGTTGCTTAGTGCGTAAGCGTGATACCAGAAACTCCACTTCCTCAACAACAGTAGCATCAACTATCGCGACATCATACTTCTCGTAGAGTTGGACAATGCCGTTGCTTGCTCTAATGACACTTAGTTTTCCGAGAGGTCCAAGTGCCCTCTGTAGAAGTTCCTCCCAGTGATTATCGCTTGAACCATTGATCAGAAGAAAATTAACAGCCATCGCATCTTTACCAATGAAACTCTATTGAACCTTGACGGGAAAACTCATAACCATAGTCGTTCCGACAGACGCATTCTCGTCAATATGGATTCTTCCACCGTAAGTCTCGGCGATTGCCTGGGCAATTAACAAGCCCATACCTAGACCCTTGCTGTCGCCCACCTTCTCTATCTGCCTCTTGAACACGTGCATTTTGATTTCAACCGGGATGCCTCTCCCCGTATCGGCAACGGCGATTTCTACCCGGTTCTCTGTCATCTGAGTCGTAACAGTGATCATGCGATGTGCCGATGCAATACTCTGAAGCTCCTCAACACAATTGTCAATTAGAATGTCCAGAGCACGACGAAGCCACTCGCGGCTTATCAAAACAGTGACAGAGTCATCTAGATAGAGTTTGGTCTGTAGATGAACTGAGCTATAAGGCTTATTTTGCCATAACTGCCGTAATCGCTCCTGTACTAAATCATTAACGGCCACAGCAAATACACCTTCTTCAGAAGACAACGGTGGTGTGACTGGTTTTTCCAGTATCATCATTGCAAGATTATCAATTCGTGACAGTTTGTCTTCAATGCTTCGCAGCAGCTTCTCACCCACCATGGTTTTAGACAATTCCTGTTTTAGTACCGTTACCAGATTGCGAATGTTGATCGCATGGCCTTCGATGATATGTCGCCAATGGTTTGTTGCCATTCCCATCCATGCGAGCGTAGTTCTGGAACCAACCAACCCTTTGGTTTGCTTCAATTCATCAAACCGCCGCTGAACTTCCTCATAAAGCTGGGCGTTGCGAATGGCTACTGCAGCTTGATTGGCAAAGAGTTCGATGTTTAATAGTTCGTCGGCTGTGAAGCGGTGACGCGAGCAGTAGTTGACAAACATCACTCCAACTTTCTGCCCCGCTGCCTTTAGCGGAATCGCCACACAGGATTCAATCCCTTCATCCCGCGCGAATCGCCTATCTTTGAAAAAAGGATCCTCGGCAACTCTCTCGACGATGTACAACTCGTCACGTTGAAGCATTACGTAGACAATTGAATCTGAAGCCACCTCTAGCAAGTTTTGTGCCCTGTCCGGATAGCGCACACCCACCAATGTCGGTGGATAATTTAACTTACCAGTGGTCTGATCGTAGACGTATAATGTCACTGCATCGCAACTCACGACTTCTCGTGTGCCGTATGCGACAGAAGACAAGGTTGCCGCGTGGTCGCCCAGAACAGTGACATGCGCCACCACCCCTGCTACTTGCTTCGCCTTGTTGACCTGATCCAAGAGTCTGGCCTTTTTCAGAGCTAATGCGGCGTGGCGAATGAACGCTTCCAGAATCGCCTTCTCTTCCTCAGAGAACGAACGTGTTTCCTTGTAGTCTACGAAAAGGACTCCCAGCTTGTCTTCTCCGACATCCAGCCGGATACCTTGAAACGATTTAACGCTCAGGGCCTTGAGGGACTCACGAGTGCGCGGTCCGATGAATTCAGCTTCCGGCGAGGTTATTTCTGTAACGGCGATATACCCGTCATCTAGCACGCGCCGTGTCGTTCGGCCGGCTTCTGGTTCTTCCTCTTTAAATTTCTCTAGCCATTCTGCAGGAATCTCGGTAGCTACCAGTTCTTCGGGGAAGAACCTGTCACGGGCCTCGTCATAGGGCCAGATGAGGGTAAAATCTGCTTCTAGCACTTGTCTGGCGCTAATCACGATTTGCTGAAGAACGTCCTGCATGCGCGCCGCACTGTCCATCTTCTCAATGGCATCTCGCATATGTTCAAGGTTACGTATGTGGCGGGTGTTGTCATCAAAGAGGCGGGCGTTTTCAATCGCAATCGCTGCCTGATCTGCAAGAGCCGCCAGTAATACCGCATCCCTTTCGTTGAATGCGCCAGTCCTATCAATGCTAGACATGCATAGCGTACCTATTATTTGCTCCTTGACTAGGAGTGGCACGCAGATCATGGATTTGTGTAGCGGTACTACTGGATGTTCAATCCGTTTGTAGCGCGGATCGAGCACCGCGTCACTCAGCACTACAGGCTGACGATGCATGTATACCCATCCGGCTATGCCTTCTCCAGGCCTAAAGTTCAGGGCTTTGATTGCCGCAAAGTCATATCGACGAGTGTGGGCTGACAGATACAGGACATCTGTCTGCTCATCATATAAGTGAATGGAACCGCGTTGAGCTGCTGGAAAAGCAACCATGGCAGAGTCCACAAACCTTTCCAACACTTCACCGAAGTTCAGCGTACTGGTTAGAGCCTGTCCTGCCTTTCCAAGGGCTTGCAACCGCCCGAACAGTTGGGCATTCTCAATAGCTGCTGCAACTTGAACGGCCAGGGTCTTACAGAGCTCGCTTTCCTTTGGAGTAAAAAGACGCGAGTGACCAATGGCATCTAGGCTGAAGGAGCCAATAATCTTCCCTGCGCTTATAACTGGGACAATCAGGATGGAACGAATATCGAATCGGTTGAGTACGTCCTGAATGGGACCAAGGTTTTCATGCTGGGCCACATCGTAAATGATCAACGGGTCTCTACCCTTGATTAGTCTTTCCTCGTCCGCGACACCAAGCACCTGGATTTCGGTGCCTAAAGTATTGATATGGATTGGGTATTCAGCAACTACTTTGCCCCGAGCGAGATCTGGCTCAAACAAAACGAGGCCACTATGGTCTGCGCCAGAGATTTTCACCGCTGCTTGGCAGGTTTTCTCTAGTACCTGGCCTAGCTCCAGAGATGAGGTTACGGTAGGTAACAAATGCTGCAAGGTTTCCAAGCTCTCAACCCGGTCTTTGATTTCTCGAAAGAGGCGAGCATTTTCAATAGCGACCGCTACTTGGTTCGCTAGACTCTTGCATAGCTTTATTTCGTTTTGAGAAAACGTGCGCGGTCGATTAATAACGTCAAGGCCAAGGGAGCCAATGACCGTACCTCTACTCACAACTGGAACGATGAGCATGGCGCGAATGCCAAAATCCAACAAAGTTTCGAGCAATGGCCCCAGAAGGGTTTCGGTCGCCAAGTCAGGAATGTTTACAACCTCCTTGGTATAGACCATGCGCTCTTCGAACGGAATACCTCGAACCGGAATCACCGTTCCTACAAGACCTGGTGCGTCAAGACTCAGTCGTTCTGGATACTCCGCAACTACCCTCCCCTGAAGATATTCCTGCTCGAACAGCGCTACCCCGCTGTGATCCACACCAAAGAGTTCTACTGCTGCTTGGCAGGTTTGTCGCAGGATCTCATCTAAGTTGAGTGAGGAGTTGATCGCAGTGGAGACCCGCTGCAGGGCGGACAGTATTCGCCCTTCTACCCGAGCCTGCCGCTTTTCAGCCGCGTAGCGGATAGTGAGTGCAAGGTGATCCGGAGAGAATGGCTTGGCAAAGTAGCGGAAAGCACCGGCACTAATGGCTTGTGGTTCAGAGCCTGTTCCCCAAGCGGTGAACACGATCACTTCAATGTCTGGGTATCGTGTCTTGATCTCCCTCAGAACATCAAACCCGCTTAAGTCACCAGTGAGCACTTCATCCACCAGTGCAACATCGTAGTTGCCCCCAGTCACTGCCAACAGTGATAGAGCTCCTCTCCCGTCGGCTGTTACATCAACCATGTAACCATGGCGCTGTTGTAGATACTCAGCCAGCGGTTCGCGCAAGCTGGCTTCATCATCTACCAATAGAACCCGCAGGGCATCTTCGCTCATTTCCCCTCCGTATGTTTAAGTATGGGCAATTCGACCAGAAAAGTGGTTCCGAGAGGGATATGACTCTCCTCCACCTCAACGGCCCCCCCCATCCCCTCAAGCAGGCTGCGCACGAGAAAGAGCCCCAGGCCCGTTCCTCCCGGTCTGGTGGTGTAGCCCAACTCGAATACTTTCGCCCAAAGTTGCTTGTGAATACCCGACCCTGTGTCCGCAAAACGAACCTGGATTAGTTCCTTCCCATTTTTCTTGTGAGCCGTTTTTATTTCCAGCAAGCGATGCTTTCCCCCCTTGAGCGCCATCTGCTGCACGCCGTTCAGCATGATGTTTAGGAACACCTGTTGTAGCCAAGTACTGTTCCCTAGCACTGGAGGAAGATCGGCCTCCAAGTGGAAAGCTAGCGTTACACGTTCTTTCCGTGCAAGCGGTCGCACTAGAAGCTCGGCCTTCTGGATCACTTCATTGACGTTAATCTGCCTGCGCTCTTCCTTAGCATGTACCAGCCGTTGGAAATTCTCGGCGACCTCCTTCATATCACTGACCAATTCGGTCATGCGAGCGAGGCTGTTCCGTTGCTGTAACGGGCCATTGGTGCCGGCAGAAAGATTCCTTAGCATGAGTTCCAAGCCTGAGACTTTGTTGTATACCTCATGCGAAAAGGCAAGCGCGAGTTCGCCACTCAACAGAAGAGCACCAGACGAACGCACCCGCTCCTCGACGCCCTGCATTTCGAGGATAGCGCCCAACAAGACAGCACCTGCGAATGCATCCCGCATGCGATAGGGCGAGAATGATTTCGGTTGGCGATGAAAGAAGAAAACAGCATGGCGCACTTCGCCAAATGCCTCAACGGAGATGCCTATGCACGATTCAAAAGGCAGCAGGCTCAATAGTTTCCGAAATCGACTTTCAGCCTGGCTAGAAACGTGGTTCTCAAACACTGGCTCTCCCTCGCAGATCGCATCTTTCACCGGGCTGTCGCTTAGTCCATAGAGCGCATCTTGTTGTAGGGCCAGGGCTCCCGCCTCTGCGATAATGGAAACGGAATGCGAGATAGGATCCATCGAAAACAGCACGCTCTTTTCAGCGTGTACAGCCCCCGTTAGTTTCTGCAGCGTGCTTTGCAATCGCTGGGACTGTGATATGGCTGTGGTGTTCGAGTCAAAGCCTTCCCACCATGTACCCGCCACCGACCCTTTTCGAGGCGGCGCCCATTGTGCTGGGCGAAGCTTACTGTCGTGAGCAATTCCAAGTAAAAAGGTGTCTATCTCTTCCAGATCGAGGGGTTTAACGAATACCTGCGCCCGGGGTATCTCCTCAATCTCTGAGGCTCGATCTGCCAACCACTCCGCGCTGCTCATAAAACATATCCAGGGACGCTTGTCACACTCAAGTGCTTGGCGAGCAAGATCCAGTCCATCACCGTCCGGAAGATGAAGATCGGCTAAGAGTACATTGCAGCCATCTTGCTTCACCAACCAAAGTGCTTCAGCTAATGATTGCGCCATCGTCACATCATAGCCGCGATGCCCTAGCCAAGCTGCCATCGGTGCTCGGACCTCGTCATGATCATCCACTATCAGTATACGACCTACACGTTCTCGTTCCTCAGGGGTGATCGCCGTTGCTGAATCATGCTCGGCTATGCTGGGAGACAACTCGAGGAGAGGCGTTTCATCTTCTGAGAATAGCTGTTCGGCTATCGCCGTCGCAGCCTCTCGCTGCTTCATGTGGCGCCGAATACTTAACCAGATTTTCTTGTCTTCAAAGTCTATTCGCGTAACGATTGCTGCTGCCTCATCACCAATCCACAGTAATTCCTTTGGTTTTTCGACTAGCCAGGGAGCCATTTCAACCAATGGGATAAAGCCGCTCACACCGGGTGAAAGCCGCACAAAGGCCCCCGTCGGCAGAAGGCGAGTCACTGTTCCGCGTACCACGCTGCCCTCGCGAACTCGTCGCGTAAATTCGGGCCATGGATCGGGTAATAGGGCCTTATGGCTCAGCTCTGTAAACTTGCCTGCCTCAGCTTGGTTAACGACGACTGCCGATAACGTATCGCCCACAGACACCACAGTTGACGGTACCACGTCGGAGTCCAGCGACAACTCCCGCCGCCGGACATAGGCCCGTGTGCCATTGTCCAATCGAACAAAAACGCCGAACGGAAGAACGCGTTCGACTACTGCAACTATACGTTGACCGAGTTGATAGGGATTCATAGAGCCTTGTTGCTGATCGGGCTGATATTCGGAAATGGGGGAAGCAGCCAAAATCAACTAGATTCTAAGCCCGAGAAGAATTACAACGTAACACAGTTGTCTCACAGAATGCTCACAACGAGTGGGTAGAAGGTTGCGCTGTAGCCGCGGGCGGTGAGTTCGATGATAGATGAATTAGCATCGGCGTTCGTCCACAAGTAGCTGATTGTTCACGGGTAGCATGAAGTGATGATTTATGTGGTGTGGCGATCTTATGTTGCCGTTTGCTGATTGCAGTACCCAATGACGACCAGATTCTTGCTTCCTGAGCGATTTTTTCTATTCTTCATCGTTTCTTGTCTGCACGCCTGGCCAGAAAAATCTTCGGCCCCGGCAGTTCCAGCAAAAACCCCGTCACCGGATCGGCGTAATTGTCGAGCGACCGCACAGACACCATCCACGACCATCCCCGCTTGTAGCCCTCAATCTCCCCTGACCGCAGCAGACGCCGCAACGAATTCTCGTGCAGGCCGCTTCGTCTGGCGGCCTCCTTTAGCGTGATGTAGTCAGGCATTCCACAGGTGTTCCTTCTGCACCGGCCCGCATCCAATTTCCACTCATGCTTGCGGATAGAACAATTGTTCGTTATTATAA